>QWCN01001328.1_pt1 | contig 61204 bp, 43 predicted proteins | sample 1972711 | NCBI WGS metagenome assembly QWCN01 (sample SAMN09866707, study PRJNA288562) | Human gut metagenome isolate term1_stool, whole genome shotgun sequencing... | isolation source: gut | host: Homo sapiens | place: USA: California
GGTGTTCGTCATGACGACTTCCGCGTTCGTACGCGCTTTTGTGCCGTAAAAGCCATAGAGCTTAGGCATTTCTTCCTGTTTGATGATGGACGCGTAGGAGGAACTCGAATTGAGAGTAGGCAGAAATTCTCCCGGTTCCACATCCTTGATTTCAGGAACGCGGATATCGTTTTTCAGCGTGATGGTCAAATCCTGCGCCGAACTGTTCATCGCATGACCGCCGCCCGCTTTTGCTGCGGCGTTCAATTTTGTCATACTCTCCGGGGAAGCATTGATCGCAACAAAGGAATAAGTGACGCCCAAGTTATTATAATAGGCGATAGATTCCATATATTTGTCATAATCTGCCGCAGCACCGTCGGTAATGACGATCGTGTGCATTTTTTGAATCTTGTTTGTCGAATACAGATTCCTCAAATCGCGTCCCGCACGGACGATGGAAGGATTGAAATTTGTCGTACTGCCCAATTCGATCGAATTGATGGCGGAAATAATTTCGTCCTGCTTGGTCATAGGGGACATCTGAATAATTTCTTCGGCATCCTCGCTTAACGTAATGATTCCGCAATAATCTCTCTCTGTCAGACAGGTTTCGTCTTTCACGATGTTGAGCGCCGCGAGCTTTGCCGTGTCTAAGTAAGAACTCATAGAGCCGGAAACGTCGATGACGATGACAAGTCCCAAAGGAGGCGTATAGTTGATTGCCTCCACGGGCAGCATTTCCTGATAGAGGGAGCCGAGCATATCCGCGCGGTCATAGGCATGAGCGGTTTCGGGATCACCGTTCTCACCGCCGCCGACGGTAAATAACCCGCCGCCGACCGTATAGACGTAATCATAAAGAATCGTAAAGAAATTTTCGCTCGAAGCTTCATCGGCAAAATCTTTATTGGCAATGTTGTTGAGTATAATTTCGTCGTATTGTCTGAGTTCGTCGAGTGTTGTCGGGAAATCCGAATCGTGGACATTGGCGATCGTGACCTGATACTTTGTGTCCGAAGAAGTTTGATTTTCGAGAAAAGATTTCAGGGTAGACGCCTCACTTTCGAAACTTTCCACAATCAAAATTTTGTCGTGTTCGTTGACGATCGTATAAGTATAATAGGAATTGTTTTGGGAAAGTGAATCAGAATCTGCCGAAACGATAAAGTTGAGCCTATGCAATCCTGTGCTCGTAAACGAATGCTCCAAAACTACATCCCGCGAATTCGCGGAAATGGAAACAGTAGTCGGTTCACCGCTTTCGTCATTATCAATAATCGTTACGGAAACCTCGGTAGCGGTAGGGTAATTGTTCTGAATTGTCAACGTGATATCGAAAACTTCGTCGACTGCTACATTATAATCCGGTAAAACAGAATCGACTACCTGCACCTCACCGTCGGCCTTCAATGTTTGAGTACAAACCGTGTCTACACGTACTCCCCTCGCTGCAATGCCGCGAATAACGGAAGACGCCGCTTCGTCCGTTTCCAAGCCGTCGGAAACGAGTACGATCTTTGCGCTCTCGGGATAATCGAGCAGACTGTCGGCATAAGTCAGCGCCGACGAAATATCCGTTGCCGATGTATCGAGCGTAGTCGATTCTTCAAGTGTTGCCGCAAGATATTGATCGTAAGCGTTTGTAAGGTCGTTTGTCAACGGGACGGCATATTGCTGATCGAAGCCGAAAACGATAATTCCCAATTTATAGGCTTGCGTATTGGTAACGGAAATGACGTCGTTTACGTAATTATCTTTCAGATCCTTTTCTTCTTTTGTGCTATACGACGCGTCCACGACGAGCAATATTTCGTTTTCGGGATTATAGATTTCGTAAGTAAAGCTGATCCCCGCAAGCGTGAATATCGCCATGACCATGACGATAAATTCAAGCACCATCGCTACGATTCGATTGCGATTGCGCCTATACTTTTTTGAAATGAGAAAATAGGGGATTAAAATCGCTGCAAGCGCGGGGATAAGCAATAACAGCCAAAAAGGAGAAGAAGAAAAAACTACTTTAAAATTATGCATGACAATTCTCCTTTAAAACCCTTCGCGCGACTGTAAAATCCATTCGATGAACAACAGGGCAGTAATTGCCGCCGCAAGATACACCAACAAATCGTCGTAAGTGAATTTATCTTTTTTGACTACGTTCGGATTTGTCAAGACGTCTTCCACCTTGACGATGTTACTTTGGGAAGAGGCGATTCTCACATAAAACTTTTCGGTTTGCGAAGCATTGGAAATAAGAGTCTGTGTAACCGTGTAGGTTCCGGGCTCATAAGCAACGAAAGAAACGGAATCCGTATCAAAAGAAGTTGTCTGATCCCCTGGTGATAAAAGAGTTAATCCGCTGCCACGGGCATTCAACGTTACTGTGCTGTATACGTCGTATGCATTGTTTTCGAATGCGGCAGGAAAATAGTAGTGAAAGAAATTCGTCATAAGAATAGAAAAATAAAAGCTGATGCCCAGCGTAGAGTTATTCAAACTGAACGGCAGGACTGCAATTTTAGAATCTGTTTCATTCTTTACAAAAAAAACGGGATTTCCTTCGTAATACATCAATACTTCATAGTCGGTCAGAGTACTCTCATTTACCTGCGTATATTCCGTTAAACGAATATTGGTGGCATCGATATATCCCATAATAGGATGAGCGATTCCAGGCGAAAGGGTAGCGCCGTCGCCGGACCAATTGGGAATTTTAACAGTCCGTCCCAAAGTAAAGCCTGCGTTTACCTCGTTGTCGGGATTGATCATAAAGATCACTCCGTCCGTCGGCAAAACAGAGGGCATCTTATGCTCGAATATATACATATCGTAGCCTTTTATTTCGGGCGTGTCGTTTTTTGCCTCGGTAATTTTTAATTCATACTTGTCAAACCAAGAATTTTCTTTCTTGGGATCGGGGGTTTGAACAGCCTGCAACGCTTGTTCAACATAGGGGTTGGGTAGTGTACTGTAATATAAAACTTTGATGATTTGCTTATTGCCGCCGTATATGTAATACTCATTATCGTACGAATAGTTATCCGCAGCGTCCGCGTCGTCAATATAAACCCGAACGGAGTCAAACGAATAAGTTTTAGCTTCGTCCTCACACGTGACGTAAGTAGTGTTATAGCCGTTTTCCCTCGTTTCGACGGAATAAATAATTTTATACGGTTCTCCGTTATATGTTTGCACCGTCGTCGTCGGTAGGGCAACCGTATACCCCTTGCCGTTGGAATCGGAAACGTCTACGCAAACATTGAACATCTTGTCCGCGCCATAGGAGGCTACTTCAATGGTAAATACATAAAAGTTGTCGACGAGCTCCGCCTTTGCGCTCAAAATCGCTATATTCCATTCTCCTTCGATTGCGACGTTTTCCACAGTCACCAAACCTTTGTTGGTGTATTCCGTACCGGTGTAGAGAATGACCTCCGCATCGGAATTGGCATTGAGCACTTCTTCGGCGAGCAACATTGCTCCGTCGATGTCGCCTTTACCATAAGAACACACGAGTTCTGAAAGACGGAGGGTAACCAGCTCGCTTTGAGCTTTCGGAATACGCTGAACAAGGAAGGACGCTTCTTCGCCCGCTTGAATGATCGTGACGAGTTCATCATTGGAAAACGCTTCGTTTGCGGCGTTTTGTACTTTGTCGACTGCGCGCTGGAAGCGGGTTTCTCCGTCGGACGCCGCCAGCATATTCGCCGAAGCGTCGATGACGAAAATCTTTTCGGACTGCACGGAGCCGTCGCCGTGGACGATGACGGGATTGGAAAGAACAAACGCGGCGCCGCAGAGAATGAAAACCTGACAAAGCAAAATAAGCAGGTGGCGAAGCCTGCTGACGGGAACACGTTTTTTCTTGTACTTCAAACTGAGTTTCCAGATGTAAGTACTGGAAACCGCTTTTTGCTGATAATTGGGTTTGAGAATGTAAATCAGAAAGAGGAGGACTAATCCCAGCAATCCCAATAACCCAAGAGGGATTAATAATTTCATTCCATTATCCCTACCTTCAGTAATTCGCCGAAAAGCGCCTTTTCAATGGGCTGATCGCTGCTTACCGTAATAAAATTTGCGCCGCGAGAATTACAGAACGATTTGATGTCGCCGATAAAATCGCGCATGGCTTCATCGTATGCGAGGCGCATACTGCGCGTGATTTTCATTTTCATATTTTTCGGATCCGAAATATCTCCCGCTTCCGCATCGAGCAGATTTACTCGGCCGTCATAGGCAGGATCGAGCTCGTCGGGCGAAAGCACCTGAACAAGCAATACCTGTCTTTTTTTATAGCAAAGATAATCGACCGCTTTTTTCCACTCGCTTTCCGTAAAGAAATCGGAGATGATGATGGTCAGTCCGTCGTTGTTTCCGACGTCGGAGCAACTGGTGATTGCCTTTTCAATATCGGATTCTTCCGCGAATTTAATATTCTCAAATTCGCTGACCGCTCTGAAAAAGCTTGTTTTTCCGACGATTGTCCCGAACGGATTTTCTGCGATGTCTTCTTTGATCAGACGGAAGGAGAGCTTATCCATGTTGTGCACGGATAAAAAACCGAGAGCGGCGGCAAAGCCGATGGCATATGCCGCCTTGGAGGGGTTTACCTTTCCCATAGACGCGGAGCAATCGAGAAAAATCTGCGTATGCATCTGACGTTCGTCTGTGAAAAGCTTTAAAAAGTATTTTTCGAAACGACTGTACAAATTCCAATCGATACGACGAATATCATCTCCGAGCATATATTCACGATAATCGGCGAACTCCACCGTCTGTCCATAGGTCTTGACAAGGTGTTTTCCGCCGAAAAATCCCGCTAAATTTGCTCGTAAATGTAAAACCGACGTCTCCAAACGACTGAAAAACTCATCGTTTAAATAAGAGACTTTCATTATTTTTTACCCGAATTACGCTTTTTCTTTCCTTCTTCTTCGATAGCCGCTTCCTTTTGGACGGAAATTCCGAATTTCTTGCTGACTTCCTCGACGAGCATTTTGACGACGTCGTCGGGGGACATACGCTCCGCGATTGCTTCGAAGTTCATCTTCATACGGTGACGGAGAACGGGGGCCGCAAGCTCGTTTATGTCGCAATAAGCTACGTTGAAACGTCCTTTCATAAGAGCTTTTACTTTTGCGGCGGAGATAAGAGCCTGGCCTGCACGAGGGCTGGCGCCGAGGCGGACGTACTTTTTCGCCGCTTCCGAGGCGTATTCGCTGTCCGCATGAGTTGCGGAACAGAGAGTCATGGCGTATTTCATCACCTCGTCCGCGACGGGAATGGCGTTCGCCGTTTCGCGCATCATCAGGAGCTGTTCGCCCGTACAGGCGGCGTCCGCAACTTCGGCCATCGTTTTCTGAGTCATGTTGACGATATCGAGAAGCTCGTCAAGTTTGGGATTAGGCACTAAGAGTTTGAACATAAAACGGTCCATCTGCGCCTCGGGCAGGGGATAGGTACCGTCTTGTTCGACGGGGTTTTGCGTAGCGAGGACAAAGAAAGGTTCGTTCATTTTTCTGGATACGCCCATCACCGTCACCGTATGTTCCTGCATCGCTTCGAGAAGCGCGGACTGCGTTTTCGGCGTGGCACGGTTAATTTCATCGGCAAGAATAATATTGCTGAAAATAGGACCGGGCTGGAACTGAAATTTGGAGTTGCCGTTGTCGTCCTTTACGATGATGTTAGTACCCGTAACGTCCGCGGGCATGAGATCGGGCGTAAACTGAATACGCGAAAAGGGAAGACTGAACACCCGCCCCAAGGTACGTACCAATCTCGTCTTACCGACTCCGGGGACGCCTTCGAGCAGTACGTTGCCGCCTGCAATCATGGCAATGACGGTTCCTTCGACGACTTCTTGCTGTCCGATGACGTCGCGGCGGATCTGCGTAAAAATATTTTCGCATTGTTTGCTGAATTGAAGAATACTTTCCTCTGTAATCATAACTTGTTTTGCCTCGCTTTATATCTGGAAATCTTTAAAGTGTTTTTTGTATCCTTATTTTGAATTTTAGAGAAGAATCAGCTGAGAGAGCCGTAGTAAGCGTCTATAATCGCTTGAAGATAAGAGGGAACCTCGGCGCCGGAAGCGATATAAGACTGATACATTTCGAGGTATTCAGCCATACGATCGCCGTAATACTGATCGCCGTCGACAGCCGTGCTGCCCTTGTTATCTCTGTCGCCGCCGCCGGTGCCATCGCCGGGATCTTCGCCGTCGTCTGGATCGGAAGGATCGTCGCTTTCATCGCTCGGAGGCGCGTCCGAAGGTTCTCCGTCTGAGGGGTCGCCTTCTCCTTCGCCTTCTCCCACGGGAGCTTTAATACATACGGCGCGATAGTTAATTACATAGTAGCCCTCTTCATCGATGGTAATTTCCGCGCCCGCTGCCAGACTGTCGGCGAGCGTAATGTTCATATCTTGTCTGTAAGGTGAAGTGGAAATAGGCTCTTTTGTGAAATCTCCCATCAAACCGTCTGCGGTTTCTTTCATATCGATGGCACCATACCACCCATAAAATCCCCAAACATATTCCTGATCTTTATCGGGAAGAGGCTCGGACTCTACGCTGATATCGATTGCTTCCGCATTGCCGCCTATGGGTACGACCTGTTCGTCGTTTCCTAAGAATTCGCAGCCGAATTCATTTTCGAGTATATATCCGTATTGATCGATATAGATGAGTTCGTATTTAACGATATAATATTTTTCCTGCTTGGGTGTGGGGATAACGTTGTCAACGATACCTTGACCGTCCGGAATAGTGCCGTTGTTACTGAGCGCATTCACGGTAGTCATCGTCGTGCCGAATACGAAGGACACGATGAGCGCCGCGATACTGAGTCCCGAAACAGCAAACTTCAAAGTGGTGCTCTTCACGGTGCGGAGCGCTTCCAAAGCCGAATTGCGCTGATAGGTCGCAATAAGCGAATCGTCGCCTTCCAATTCGGTCATGGTGAGAATTTTCTCGTCGAGTCCGAGCGCGTCGAGTCGTTTTGCAACGGCTTTAAGCTGAGGACGATACTTTTTAAAATAAAACAAAGGAACCGTCAAAGCGAGTACACCCGCAAAAACGACGAGTGCCACCCATACGCCGTTGATCGGAGTAAACCAAGTGACGAACGCGGCTACAAACATACAAAAAAGCGCGATACTCCCGCCTGAAATGAAGGCTTTGAGCACGCTTTCACGCCGTAATCTCTTGTAGTAGGTTTCCAAGATCTGTTTTGCTTCCATGAAATATAACCTCCTTTCGCTCCCATTGCGGAACGATTACAACTTTTTACATTTTTTGGTATTTTTTCGCATAGAAAAATGTAGAGTTATATATTTGTATTATTTTATCATAATATATTCTTTAAGTCAAATAAAAGTTTGCTAAAATCCAATATTGATTGTAAAGTTTTTTTATAGAGGATATAAAAAAAACTTATTATAAAGGGAAATAAAGCAAAATAAATAACAATCAACAACTTTTATAGCGGGGAAAAAACAAAATGCTGTCTTCCCCGCTATAAAGTTTTTTGGATACATGGTTTGCGGCTTTCTCTGCAAAGCCCATATCGGGAGCGTTGAAATCGATGCCGACGTATCGTCGGCATCGATTCTTTGTTAAAAGGCGAACTATAAGCTAAGCTTAATCGTCGCTTTCGCTTGCCCAAGTAGTAACCGCTTTACAGGTTTCCGTCCAATTCTCTTTGAATGCCTCCGAAAGAGCGCTCCATTTGAAAGTGGGAATAAAGATACTCTGTTCCTCGGTCCATCCCGAGAAGGCGTTGCTGACGATGTAGCTGAGATTCGTAAGCGTAGCGGACTGAATGCTCGTGCAGCCCCGGAAGCTGTTTGCGTATACCTTTTCGACTGTACCGAAGTCAAACGACGTAAGAGCCGAACAGCCGTCGAAAGCCTTTTCCCAAACAATTTCCATAAGCGGACAGTAGACTGTTTTGAGGCTCGTACATCCTTCGAACATTCCGTATGCACATCTCAAGTTGATATTCATGGAAACCGATTCGAGAGCAGTACATCCCGCGAACATTCTGACGTAACTTTCAAAGTAATAGGACGAAGTCGTATAGTCGGGATTATTGTAATTATCGGAGGAGCCGAGTTCAAGTTTCGGTGCATTCACTATCCGGAGCTTTGTACAATTTGCAAACGCTTCTCCGTAGAGAGATGTCAACTCCGGCATATCCGCCGCAACGAGTCCGGTATTTCGGAATGCGTAGACATATATATTTTTAACGCTGCTGAAATCGAAGGAAGTGAGAGCGGCGCAGTTTTCGAACGCGCTTCCGTAAATACTGGATACGATGCCGAATGTCGTGTCGCTGAGCTTTATACAATCTTTGAATGCATAGTTGTAAACATATTTCGCATTAGGAGCGCTTACGACGGTAAGATTCTGACAGTTTGCGAACATACTCGATCCGACGGACTGCGACTTAGGCAGAGATACTTCCCGCAAAGCCGTACAGCCTTCAAATATTTCGGTATAGGAGGCATTATAGCCGGAAGATTCCTGAGCGCCGCTGTAAACGGGAAGAGTTATCTTTTCGATTCCCGCACAGCCTGCAAACGCTCTGGCGTTCAGGGTGGTCACTTTGGGAAGAAGCAACTCGCCCGTCAATCCCGAACCTTCGAATGCGTGGTCTTTAATCGTGGTGATTGCCGAAAAGTCGAAAGTTTTAAGTGCCGTACAGCCTTGGAACAATCCCGTGTTGACGTTAGTGACTTTTGCCGGGAAGGTAACACTGGTAAGAGCGGTACAATTTGAAAACGTATAAGTTCCCTGATAGCTGGCTGTTGTGGAAAGGTTAGGCAGGTCAATCGACTTTAATGCCGTACAGTCGGCAAAAGAGTAATCGGAGAGTCTGGTTACGCCGTTGAGATCCACCGATTGCAACGTGGTGTTTCCTCGGAACGCGTCCGCGCCGACAATCGTCAGCCCGTCGGGAATCTGATAGGAAGAGGCGGAGCCTAAGTATTTGATGAATACTTTGGTTGTCTTATTGTAAATCGCATCTTCGGTGATCGTCGTCGCGCTTCCGTCCCAAACGAGTTGTGCTTTGGGACTTCCCTCGAAGATATTTTCGCCTAAATTACCGACGGTTTTTACCGTCACCGCCGTAAGAGCGGGACAATTGGCAAACGCATAATCGCCGATACCGTCATAGGCATAGTAAGAAGTCTGGTAAAGTTTCACGTTCGAGAAATCCAATTCCAGCAAAGAGGCACATCCGTCGAACGCGTGTTCGCCGATACCTTGGAGCACGGTATTGTTCGTAAGGTCGACGTCGGCAAGAGCCGTACACCCTTCGAACATATAACTTGCGATGTACTTTGCCTTCGGCAGCTGTATTGTTTCGAGCTTCGTACAACCGCTGAATTGTCCCATATAAGACGTACTTGTAATGTAAGAGCCGCTACCGAGGAATACGTCGAGAGTGACCTTGGTAAGTTCCGTGCAGTCCGCAAAAGCATAGGCGGAAAGAGTGGTCGTTTTTGTAAGAACAGCCGAAGTTAACCCCGTGCAGCCTTGGAACGCGCTTGCTCCTATACTTGTCGCCAAAGGCAGGTTCAATTCGCCGGCAAGAGGCGTATCCCGGAATGCGCTTGCGGAGATGTTCGTAACGGAAGAAAAATCGAACGAAGTAATTTGTGTGCCCTCAAAAGCATTGGCGTAAACATATTTCACTGTATTGCCGGAAACTGCAGTAAGCGATTCGCAGTTTTTAAACATACTTCCCGCAATATGTTCTCCCAAAGGCATATCCGCTTTCGTAAGTGCCGTGCAACCGCTGAATTGTCCGATGTAACTTGTACTGTAAGAACTGGTACCTACGAAGGAAAGGAGGTTGACTTCTTCCAAAGAAGTACAGTCTTTGAAACATTCTTTTCTAAGTTCCGTAACGGCATCGAGTTTGATGGTTTTAAGTGCCGTGCATCCTTCGAAACAAGATGTACCGATTTGAGTTATGCCGCCGAGTTCAACCGATTCGAGTTTTGTACAGCCATAGAAATTATAGGTGCCGAGCTGGGACAAAGAATTTCCGAACGTCGCCTTCGTGAGCGAGGTGCAGCCCGCAAAGATATATCCGTTTGAGGTGACGGAAGACGAAGAGGCGCTGTTTGTTCCGCCGAATAAAGTCAACGAATCGGGCAAAGCAACTTCTGTCAAAGAGGTGCAATTCTCAAACGCATGCCAGCGAATGTCGGTTAATTTTGTACCGAAATCGACGGAAACGAGATTTGGACATTCCGCAAAGGCATAGATACGAATCGATTCGACAGACGAAAGCTCAATAGAAGCGAGAGGGACGGCGTAGAACGCATAGTCGCCGACGGAAGCGGCGCTGCCTGCGTTGACGGGAGCTGTGAGCGCGTCGCAGCCGTAAAAGGCGTACGATCCGATTTCGGTCGTCTTGGAAATATCGAATGTCGCGTTTGCCGCAGCGTTAAGAGATTCACATCCGTAAAAAGCATAGGCGCCGATACTCGTCACGTTTTCGAGATTAATCGTCTGAAGGAGTGTGCAGTTATAAAAAGCATTTGCACCGATTGTTTCTGCCGTTGCGGGCAAAACGATCTTTTTCAAGGTGGCGTTATTCATGAATGCACCGGCGTTGATCGTTTTGATTCCCGAAGGAAGCGTAATTTCCTCCGCTTCGCCGACATAGAAGATAAATTCTTCCGACGTATAGATCATTCCGTCTTTGGCATTAACAGCGCTGCCGTCGGCGGGGACGAGTTCAAACTGGGTCCCGTTAAACGCTCCGAGTCCGATCGAACGAATAGAATCTATCAGCACCTTTTGAAGAGAAAGGCAATTTCTGAAAGCATAATTCCCGATGCTTTGAACCTTACTGATATCCACGGCGCCTGTCGAACCGAGTTTTCCGCAGCCGTTGAACGCATAATTTCCGATAGCGGTGACGTTATTAAAATTGACTGTTTCGAGAGCCGTACATCCTGTGAAGCAATAAGTCGGAATCGTCGTGATGTTGTCGGGAAAAGTAATTGATTTCAGGGAGGTACAGTTGCGGAAGATGTATCCGGTGGAGGTTTCCGAAACCGGATATTTGTTGAAATCCAAAGAACTTCCGCCAAGGGTTTGCAGCGAAGCCGGAAGAACAATATCGCGCAGCGAACTACAGCCGTCGAAAGCATAATAGAGAATATGCTTCAATACGCTGTTTTCAGCGAAATTGACGGAACTCAGCGACGTACATCCGGTAAAAGCGTCGCCTCCGATGAGTTCAAGAGAAGCGGGAAGATTGATCGTTTTAAGTCCTGTGCAATTAAAGAACGCATAATTGCCGATCGTAGTTAACCTCGAATTTTCTCCGAAATCAACGGTTGTAAGATTTGTGCAATTGTTAAAGATTCGATAGCCGAGCCATTCGATGTTTGCGGAAAGTTTCACGCTTTTCAGTGAGGTGCAGCCGTCGAAAATATAAGAATTTGTCGTGAGGGAAAGGGTGCTGGTATAAGGATAAGAGGACCCTATTATACTTATTACGGAGTCGGGCATAGAAAGCGATTCAAGCGCCGTACAGTTTTTGAATGCAAAGTTCAACACCGCTTTCAACGCCGTCGTATTTTCGTTTATCGTCACGTCTTTGAGCGAGATGCAGTTTTGGAAAGCGTATGTTCCTATAAAACCTTCTCCGGAGCCTTCGCCGGTATAGGAGAAGGAGCGGAGATCAGCACAGCCGTCGAAAGCGTAATTTCCTACCGTGATACAGGATTTAGGCAGACTAATTTCCGTCAGACTCTCGCAATTTTGGAAAGCATAGTTCCCGATTGTCGTAAAGTTTGCGGAAGAACCGAACGTCACCGTCGTAAGATTCGTGCAGTTTTGGAACATATAGTTACTGACAGCCATAACCCCGTTATACGTTACCTCTGCCAGTGAAGTACAATTCGCAAAAACGTAGGTACCCGCTTCTTTCAAAGACGAGGGGAGCGCTATGGAAGTTAACGAAGAACAACCGTTAAAAGCGCTGTTTCCGATTGCTCTCCATGCAGGAGTCCAAGAAGCGTCCTCACTGCCGTAATTCACTGTGGTCAATGCCTCACAGCCGGAAAAAACAAGACGTCCCATCACTTCGAGATTGGAAGGAAGTTTCACCGTTTTAAGACTCGAACAGTTCTGGAAAGTATAGCCGCCGATCATGGTAAGATTGTCGGAAAGGGTCGCCGTTTCAAGACTGGTGCACCCCATGAAAGTATAGGTATCCGTCGTGTAATATCCCGCGCTGCTGCCGGTATAATCCTCCGCACCGAGCGAATTAACCGTAATCGGAAGCGTAATTTCCGTAAGCGCCGTACAGTTTTGGAACGCACGGACGCCGATTGACTTCATCTGACTGTTTTCCGCAAAGGAAATCGTGGCGAGATTGCCGCAACCACTGAACGCATACGCGCCGATTGCAAGGACGTTGGCGGGGATTTGGATTGATTCGAGCGCCGTACAGTTTTGGAACGCATAATCCGAAATCGCGCATTTAAAGCCGTTTTCAAATGTAACGGAATTCAACAAAGTACAGCCATCGAAAATGTAGGGACCCATTTCAGTTAAGCGAGCAGGCAAAACGATAGATTCAAGGTTACAGCCCGCAAATACGTTGTCGGCGATCGTAAGAGATTCCGTGCCGGCGGCAAAAGAAACTTTTTTAAGCGTCGTAGTACTCGCAAATGCGTTCGCCGAAATTGTTGTAACCGTAGCGGGGATGATAAGTTCGGCTGCCTGCATTTTGGGAAGGGCGACAACGAGGATAGTGTTATCATAGCTGTATATAACACCGTTTTCGTCTTTAATGGATTGGTTTGCTACTGGAATAATAACTGTTTCTATGGCTGTCGCGCCGATAATGAGCTCTGTGAGCATTGTGGCATCCGTAGATTCGGAAACATTCAACGTCGTGAGTGCATCGCAGCCCTTGAACGGTTCTTTGCCTATCGTCGTCACATTAGAAGGCATGGCAAAGGATTCGATATATGTGTTTTGGAACGCGCCGTCTCCGATCGTCGTCAGTCTGCAACCTTCCGCAAAAGAAATATGAATGAAGCCGTTTGCGTAACTTGTAGAAGAACTTGAACGGTAAGAATAGAGTGCATAGGCGCCGATCGAAGTGAGCCGTTTCGGGAATACGACGCTTTGGAGATTGGTACAGGAAATAAATGCTTCCGTCGAATAGGTATAGCTGTTTAATGAACCGTCGCTGGTATTGCTCTTATTGATGGGATATGCGTCGGCAAGATAAAAATCTGTTTCCGCTGTTCCGTCGGGAGTGGCTTGGAAAACGACGCTTTCAACGTTTGTGCAGAAACGGAACGCACAAGGAACGAACGTTTCCGCCTGGTATGCGATTTCTACCGTTCCTTGTCTTGCCTGCGGGCAGAATACCACTTTGCTCAACCCTGCGGTATACAATACGCCGTCGTAAGAGGCAAAATCTCCGCCCTCTTCCACATTGATACGTTGCAAGGAGGTATAGTTTGTGATTGACGACGAAGAAGTTCCGATAAAGACGCCGCTGTATGCGTACGCTCCGTAGGTCGAATTAGTCGTATAGGCAAATACGTCGTAGCCGGAATAGTTCGTCACCTTGTCGTTCAGCCCTTTGGGAATTGCCTGCCCCGCCGCCGCAATACGGTTGGGAAGGTTGAGTTCGGTCAAAGAAGTACAGTCATAGAACGCCTTATCGCCGAAAGACAAAGGACGCGCGGTTATTTCTTCTATTTCTGTCGCGGTATAAATCTCGGAGAGTTTTGTAAAAGTAATATCGGAAAGCAAAGAACAATTATAAAATGCCTGGACTCCTACGCCGTACTGGAATACGCCGTCGACGGTATCGTTGCCGACCGTAGTGGGAATCGTAATAGTCTTCAACGCACTGCACCCGTAGAACATATTGTCGGAAATATATTGAAGACGTTCGGGAAGGATCACTTTGGTAAGGGCTGCGCATCCATAGAATGTCGACTCGGCAACATAAAGAGAAACCGATTCCGCGGCTTTTGCCGTAGGGGTGAAAGTAAGAGAGGTGAGTCCATTGCAACCGTAAAAAGCTTCCGTTCCGATCTTTTTCACTGTGCTGGGAATGACGACGGAGCGAAGAGTCGTAATATTTTTGAAAGCCGTATCGCCGATTTCTTCCAGACCTTCGTTCAAAGTGATCGCGGTGATTTTTGTTCCGTAGAATGCATTATTCCCGATCGATTTCGTGCGGGAAGGAAGCGTGATTTCCGAGGCAAGAAGTGCGCAGTTATAGAAAGCGTTATCGCCGATGGCAAGAGCATTGCCGCCCGACATATCGAAGATGAGTTCTTGCAACTGTGAACAGCCTTCAAACGCGCTCACACCGATGCTTTCGACGCTCTTGGGAATATTGATCTTTTTAAGATTCGTTTTGCCTTGGAATACGGCGCCCCCGATGGTGATAACCGTATCGGGAATAACATAATCCCCGGTATAGCCCTCAGGGAAGTAAGAGATAGCCGTTTTCTTTTTATTATAAAGAACTCCGTAGTTATCCGTGGAATAGTAAGGACTATTGGAATCGACCCGGATGGTGGCAAGCGAGGTGCATTTATAGAACACCGAGGCGAAAGACACATATCCGACATTTTCGGTGATTTCTATATTCGTAAGTCCTGTGCAGCCGTTGAATACCATATCGCCGAATTCAAGCGTGGGACTGATGTGACTGAAATCGAGATTGACAAGCGACGTATTGGCGCGGAATGCATTGTCCTCGATCGTTAAGAGAGTGGAAGGAAGAAGGAGTTTTGTTTCTTTGCAGCCATAAAAAGCGTCTTCGCCGATACTTTTAACGCCGCAGCTCTTGGTATATTCGAAATAGTACTGCGTGTAAGCTTCGCCCGTTTCGCTTTCTTCTGCGGAAATCTGGCGGGATTTGAGCGAGCCTTCTTCCTCAAAAGTGATCGTTTTTGCGAGAGTACACCAATAGAACGCCTGGTTGCCGATCGAAAGCCCGAGCGGGGCGGTAGAGGCTTCAAAGACGATTTCGGTTACTTTGCGGTTATTATAGAACGCCATTTCGCCGATGGAAGACATACCGCTGTGGAATACGAGCTTCGTAAGTCCGTTATAGCCTGAGGAGGGCTGTGTGGTCGAAGTCGAAATGGTACCCGCGAAGGCCCTATCCGCAATTTTTGTGATTTGGGTGGGGACGACGTATTCGCCCGTTTTTCCGATCGGGCAATAAAGGATCGTGTCGCCCGTTCTGCCGCCGCTCGCGTTACACAATACGCCGTCGATCGAGGAATAGTAGCGATAATTGCCCCCCGTGACATTAATATTTTCAAGCTTTGTGAGTTTCACGAAAGCTTCGGAGATCGTCAGATCCGACTGGCTATCGTATTTCGCAAACTCATTAAGACGAGCGGGCAGATTGATCGTGGTAATTTTCGTGCAGCCCGTACCGATAAATTCGATATTCAGCGTCAGATTATCTGCAGTTTCTCCTTCCGCAGGTTCCAGGAAAGTGATTTGTGTGAGTTTCGAGCAACTGACGAACGCATACTGTTCGATTTTGGTGACAGATGTGGAAATATAAACTTCTGTAAGTCCCGACATCGATTTGAATGCGTTTTGAGGGATTTTTTGAACGCCCGAAGGAACCGTATAGGCGCCCGTCGTAGCCAAAGGAATGGCGATGATGCTTATACTGCCGTCGCGGTCTTTTCCGACCAGCGTGCCTTCGAGAGAAGAATATTTGGGCTCGAGAGAACCCTCGTCGCGGACGGTGAAGGATTGGATTTTTGTGCAGCCTTCAAAAGACGATTCGTCTATGGAAACGATCGTATTGGGAATGCTGACCGTAACAAGAGAGGTGCAGCCTTTAAAAGCGCCCGTCGTAATGTCCGTTACGGGTTTGCCGTTGTACTCTTTGGGAATATACAGGTTTGTAATTTGAGAGATGCTGTCGCCCGCTCTCACGACGTAGGCGTTGCCCGATTCGACGTATTCCAGACCGTCTACATAAAAGGCGTACAGAGTGATATCGTTGTCGGTATTTACCCACGAACCGATGCTTTCGCCCTTTTCGTTCGTATAAGGACCGACGCCGTTTGCGGAGGAACACCAGCCCTTAAACACTTTTCGTCCGTCGGTGATGACGGGAACGGGCAGTCTGTATTTCTTGTTGTAGGTGACTTCCGCGCTCGTCACGGAATCGTCGGCCGCATAATCGCCGTAATTCAGAGTGACCGTATAGACCTTCGGCGCCCAATACGCGTACAGGGTGACGTTTCCGTTCCCCGCGAAATATTCATTCTCGTATTCCGCGCCGTTTGCTTCCGCGCCGCCGGGAATGTTGTACCAGCCCGCGAAATCGTAGCCGGCTCTCGTGGGAGGATCGGGGAAAGTCATTACGTCGCCCACCGCTTTATACAGATTGCCGACCGCGCTTCCTCCGCGGGAATCCAAGGTGATCGTATAGGCGTAAACTTCCAACGTTACCCACTCGCCGGCGGTTTCGCCGTCGAAGAAGCGGACGGAAATGGTGTTATAGCCGCCCTGTGTAAGTTCGACGAAAGCGGAAGTGGAGCCGTCGGTGACGCTGACGGCGGCGCCGTCATTGACTTTGACCTCGTATTTCGTCGCACCGATCACCGCGCGCCAGAAAACGGTGTTGCGATTATAAGTCATGCTTTGATAGAGGGCATAATAGCGCGCGTCGAGTTCGTCGCTCCAAAGGGAGTCGTTTGCGGTATTCGCGGCGAGAGCTCTCACGGAAATCTGATAATCTCCGCCTTCCGTCCATTCGATTCCCGTGCCTTCCGCAGAGAGATCGTACGAGGTGCCGTTCACCTTGAAGATTTGACTGCCGATCTGCACTTCGTAGGAAGAGGCGCCTTCGACGGCATTCCAGCGGAGGGTATCGCCGACGATGGCGATAGAGGAAGGGGTGGCCAAAATGGATTTTGTATAGGAATAGGTAGTGGCGTCGGGGGAATTATAACCGCTCGTCTTTGCATAGACGCTCACGGCGATGTTCCCCGAATAGTTCTTTAAACTGAAACTCGTTTTGTTTCCGATGTCGACGGGAGTGCCGCCGTTTACGCTCACGACGTAACTCGCGGCGTTTTCCACGCCGTCCCAAAGGAGAGTGTCCGTTTCTTCGTCCAGATAATAGCCCGTCACTTTGCCGAGCATATTGTTATATACGAACGTCGTCGCGACGGAATCGGCGTATCCGTACGCCTTTGCCGTAACGGTGAATTGAATGCCGCCTTCCTGCATTTTGCAGTTCGCAAAATTGAAAGTGGTCGAATTGCCGTTGTCAAAATTTTCGTGAACGTGGCCATCGTCCCCGCAATCGACGGTTACGATATATTTTTCGGCGTTTTCCACCGAGTTGAAGACGAGCAGGGATTTTCCGACGACGGAGAACTGCCAGACTCTCCCGAGCGCTTTATTCCTGTAATATCTCGTCGTAGTCGCGCTGCCGACTGTCAGACTGATCGTGTAATCGCCCGCGGGAAGCGCGGCGAAATCGATCGCGTAGGAAGTCCCCGCCGTCGCGCCGATCGTTTCGTCAACGGTGGTGAATCCCTGGGGACCTTCTATGCGGAGCTTCGCGGCGGAGGACTGTTTGTTCCAGGAGATCTTTGTCGAACTCACCTCAACCATGGGGGCGTCGGTCGAGCTCGTCGATGCCTCCCAGACGGCATACAGGGTCCTGTTCGCGTTGAAAGCGGTGCCTTCGTCGTATGCGGCGGTGAGCTTTTCGCCGTCTTCGTAATCGCTGAGCCACCAACCTTTAAACGTATATCCGGTGCGGGTAGGCTCGGCAATGTCGAAGAGCTTACCGCTGATGGTCGTCAGCGTTTCCACTTTTTCGTCGTAGCCGAAATCGAGCGTAATCGTATATTCCGACTGCGCTTCGATGGCTTTCTCCCAACAGGCGTACAACGTGATGTTTTCGACGATCGGCATGGCGCCGAACGCGAACAGCGTCTTGTGGGAAGGATCCGTATACCAACCGATGAAATGATAGCCGTCCTTTACGGGATCGGCGGGTTTTGCGAGCGTTCTGCCGTTCCAAACAACGGCAGTGCTCACCGCGCTTCCGCCGTCTGTATCAAAGGTAACGTTATAATTGACCTTTTTCAAAAAGCGCATCGTATCGCTTCCGTAGGTCAGCGTAAGTACTCCGTCCTCCCACGTCGCCGTGACGTCCGAATACTCGTCGGAGGAGAAATTGAAACTTAAAGTACCGTCGTCGTTGAGAGTATAGCTCCCCGATTCCGTAGTGTCTTTCACCATGAATGTGAAATTATTTTCCCCGTTTAGGTAAATAAAATATTCTCCGTTATCGGCGTCGTAATAGTAAGCCCCCGCTTCGGGACCGATCTCCGAAACCGGCTTTTTGGAACAGGCGACGGCGACCGTCGATGTTCCCAGGGCCAACAAGGCAAAAGGGATGATTTTCTTCCATTTCTTTTTGTCTTTCATAATTACACTCCTTAAAAGATTTTTTATGTGTCATGGGCGAAAAACAGAAAAACGAGGTAAGGGCAACGCCGATTACGTTAAAATATTTTATCGCTGCAAAGTATAAGAGAAAACAATCATCGGCTTCAATAAAAATGATTGTGATAAAATGATGATTATTATATGTTAATAATTATAATCACACCCATTCATTTTGTCAATTAAAATCTTAGCAAAAATTGAAAAAATTGATTTTGAAATCGCTTTTTTTTCCGTGAAAATGGAATGAAATAAAAAAAACTTATAGATGATATAAGCAAAAAGAGGGGGCTTTGAGTCAAAACGCCTCCAATAAGGAAAAAAACGGAAAAGACGTCGGCTGTTCGACGTTAAAAAAAGGTGAAATTTCTCGCCGTATCGCTAAGTTTTGGCATGAAAAAGACAAATAAAAAATGTTTAGCATAATTGTATAAAATATTGCATAAAAAGAGGCTGCCGATCGCGGGCGCAAAAAAATTTCAGAGTCAGGCAAAGCGTGTCGACGCAACGCGGGCGCAGAGCTTTTTCGGCAAGTTTTGCGTCAAATTGTTCCCGCTCTTCGGGCGAAGAGGCACTGATACTCTCTCCCGGCTCCTTGCCCGGCGAAAATCGCTCTCTGTTCTCTTTGATTTTGTCTGTGTGCGCCGATAAAAAAAGAAACGTTCCCGTCCGTAAAGACGGGGCGTTTCTATTTAAGCGGTCGGGAAATTGTCGCGCGGGTAAAACGTATTTCTAAAAACGCGTCTTGTCCGCGCAAAAAGAGGAATTTCTGAATTTTTCGATTAGGGGCGGTGGCGGCGCGTTTCTATGTCGTTTCTCGGTCTTGCGCCGCTTTTCAATACAAACTCATTCGGAAAGTTCGATGCTCCAAGTCGTCTGATAGACGCCGCCCGCCCTGAGATGGTTCATGTCCGCTTTGTTTTCCAAAGCGTCGATTTTTCCGTCCGTCGCAGGCAGAGCCGACCACGGTTCCACGCAGACAAAGGGCGCGTCCGTCTTGGGCGTGTGCCAGATTCCGAGATATTTAAAATCGGGATAACGCAAGGTGACGGAGCGGGAATCCGCCTTGTTTTTCAAAGAAACGCTGCGGCAGGTATTTCCCAAAATGACGGCGTCGTTATCGAACAACTCGTGCTGCAAGGGCAGGCGCGTGCCGTTCGTGAGAGGCAGCGGGAGCGTTTCTCCCGTCATGAACTTTTTTTCCGACAGCGTATGCAGAGCGACTCTCGTCTGCTCGGTAAATTCGAGATAATAGTTTTCAAAGTTTCCGTGCGCGAAAGGAACGTTAAAACCGGGATGACCGCCGAGCGCGAAAATAAGTTCCTTCTCGTCGGTGTTTTCCACTTTGTAGGTGATTTCCAGTTTTGCGCCTTTGATTTCGTAAGAGATGGTAAAAACAAAGCGGAAGGGATAGGCTTTCAGCGAGTCCTCGTCTTCCGTAAGGCGAAACACGAGTTTTGTCGCGGTGCGGTCGGCGAGCTGGAAGGAACGATAGCGCGCTATGCCGTGGCAGAGTAGAGAATAGTTGTTGCCCGCATAGGTATAGGTGTTTTTATACATTCTCCCGATGATGGGGAAGAGGTTATATGCCCTGCCCGACCAATAGGCGGCATCTCCCTGCCAGAGATATTCCGTTTCCGTCGTCTTGGAATAGACCGACTGCAATTGTGCGCCCGAAGTGTCCGCCGCTATTTTCAGGACTTTGTTTTCAATGGTGTAAAGCATCTTTTTCTCCTTTCGCAAAATCTTTTTTATTATTTTATCATAAACCGGCGCTTTTGTAAAGGGACGGAAATTAAATTTTTTATAAAAAACGGACGGAATTTTCCGCCCGTTTTCGCATTCCGCGTTCTCGACTTTCCCAAACGTCTGCTCCCGAACGTATAAGAAGAGAGGAAACGCTTGCGTTTTATCGGATTGAAGACTTAGGGACGGTTTTGTCCTTCGCCGGAAAGCGACGTTTTTTCTTCCGCGTTCTGCCGCCGGCGCCTTTTTCGCCAGGCGAGAAAGCCGTATACGTCGTTGATGAGAAAAACGACGAACGTAATGAGGGTGGGCAGGGAGGAAACGCCGTAATGATAGACCCGCAGCCCCCATAAAATCAACAGAATGATATCGTTGACGATGAAACAAACGGCATAATATTCGCTGCGACGAAGCATGAGATAGGCGGCGGATACGCTCGATACGAGGGAAATCGTGCTGACGATGAGTTCGTCTGTGCCCAGCGCTTTCAGCAGAAAATAAAAAGCGACGGTAACGATGCAGTCCGCCATTCCCAGGAGGAGATATTCCCGCGCGCGAAGGGAGTTGATTCTCACTTCCGCAGATTCGGGATCGCGGCGGTGGCGTATCCAGGATACGATACAGGCGACGTGAATGGGAATCATCAGGAACAGATATATGAGCATTTCGCCGTAATACCTCGATTGATAGGATACCACGGAATAAAAGACGGCAAAAACGATGCTCAGATATTGCGCGACGGGATTGCCTTTCGCCGTGAAAATTACGCAGACGATTCCGAAAACGGAGGATAAAAGCGACCAGGGATTTTTCTCCTTGCCGAGAAAAAATATCGTCGCGGTGGCGGCAAGGCTTATGGAAAGGAGCAGAATTTCAAACAGATTCCATTTTCCGAAAAATTTTCGGACGGCGGAACGAAAGGCGGCGTTTTTTGCCGCGGGAGCGTGATTCATAAAAACCCTTCTTTTGCAAAGACTACCAAAGAGAAAAAAGTATATTACAATCGGTTTCGATATTGCGATTGCAACGTTTTTCATTGTATCATATCCGGGAGAAAAAGGCAAGTAAAAGTCCGTTTGAAGGTAAAAACGAGGAGTTGTAAAAAATAAGTTACACTTGTAACAAAGAAAAGACTTATTTATTACGATTTTGTTACAAAATAATGCGGTTTTTTTTACAAGCAAGGCTTATGATATAGGCACAAAGCAACAAGGAGATAAAAAATTATGAAATCGAGAAAATTCATGGCGGTTGCAATGGCGGCAATCTCAATCGGTACGATGGCGGCGTTTGCTTCCTGCGGCGGCAACGACAATTCGGGTTCGTCAGAGAAAAAGAGCTTGAACATCACGGGCAGTTCGTCCGTTTCCCCTTTGATGGGGAAGCTTGCGGACGCCTATAAAAAGGAACACGGCGACGTTAAAATTACGGTTACGACCAGCGACTCGGGTACGGGCGTCAAAGACGCGCAGAGCGGACTCAACGATTTCGGTATGGCTTCCCGCAACTTGAAGACTTCCGAAACGGGCGTCGTCAGCAAGCAGATCGCCACGGACGGCATCGCGCTCATCGTAAACAAAGAATCCGCCGTAACGAACGTGACGTCCGAAGAAGTTTACGAACTCTATGCGAACGGGACCGCTGTTCAGTCCGCCATCACCGCGGGCATCACCCGCGAATCGGGCTCGGGCACGAGAGATGCTTTCGGGGAACTCATTAAAAATTCCGAGGGGAATACTTTAAAAGCCCTGACGACTCTTGCGAGCGTCATTACCCAGCAGGGAAGCACCGACGCCGTCAAGACTTCGATTGCGGGAAATGTGAATCAGATGGGATACATTTCCCTCGGCTCCATGGACAACACGGTAAAGGCTCTTCAATTCAAGGGCGTGGACGCCACGGTAGCCAACGTCAAAAACGGGACCTATGAACTTTCCCGTCCCTTCAATATCGTCTATCGGTCCGAGGATAAACTCAGCGACGTCGCCAAAGCGTTTATCGAATATATCATGAGCGCGGACGGGCAGAAAATCGTCGAAGAGGAAGGATATATCACGGTTGCGTAAGCAAAAGGGGCCGATACGGCTCGGCAAATTATTTCCGCTTAAACGGTAGGCGTCATGAAAAAATTTTTATCACAGGGCAGGAAGGAGGCGGCGATTGCCCCCGCTTCGCGCCAATCCAACGAATCGAATACGGAAAAATCGGCAAAGGTACTCTTCTTTGTCTGCGCCGCGTTTTCCATTGTCGCCGTCTTTACGATCGTCTTTTACCTTTTGTATGTCAGCATTCCCGTCTTTCGGGAAGTAGGTCTGTTTAATTTCCTGTTCAAACGGATTTGGGCGGGAAGCCACTGGTCGGACGGCCTGCTTCCTCCCGAGGACGCTTTCGGCATCTTCCCCGCGATCGTTTCTTCTGTCGTCGTCACCGCGGGCGCCGTACTGATCGGCGGCTTTTTAGGCGTCTGCGCGGCGATCTTCATGGTCCATTATTGTCCGAAAAAAATAAAGGGGATTTACGTACAGCTCATCAATCTCCTGGCGGGGATTCCCTCCATCGTCTACGGCTTCGTCGGCTTACAGGTGCTTGTTCCCCTGCTGCAAAAAATATCCGGCGCGCAGTCGGGAATGGGACCTCTCGCCGCCGTTCTCGTGCTCTCCATGATGATCCTGCCCACCGTCGCCTCCATCTCCAAAAACAGCATCGAAGCGATCCCCAAAGAATATTACGAAGGCGCGCTGGCGATGGGGAATACGAAAGCGCAGGCGGTGTTCAAAGTCTGCGTTCCTGCCGCCAGAAAGGGGATCTTTTCCTCGCTGATTCTCGGCGTCGGAAGAGCCGTAGGCGAAACGATGGCTGTCCAGATGGTCATCGGCAATTCCCTCAATTGGTTCCCCACGGGGCCTTTTCAGGGCGTGTGCACGCTCACGACGCTCATCGTTTCCGAAATGCCCTATTCCGCGGGCTTGTGGAATCAGGCGCTGCTTGCGGTCGGCTTCATATTGCTTTGCTTCATCCTGCTCATCAATGTGGCATTGGGACTCATGCAGAGGGAGAAAAAAGGCGGCGATTCGCTCTTTTCCAAAAGACTGAAAGAACGGACGGAGGCGAGAAGGACACCCTATGAATTTCGCCAAGGCGGAGCCGTTCAGGAGGGCTTTAAATACGTCTGTATTTCTTTGGCGTATGCCGTCATCGCGGTGCTCGGCGTCATGGTGATCTTTATTACGGTGAAAGGCATTCCCAATCTGACTTGGAATTTTATGTTCGGCACAGCCACGAATTCCAACGCGACGCTGAAATCCGCCTTCGTTTCCACGGCGATGACGATCGGCATGACGCTGCTGATCGCGCTGCCGATAGGGATCGGAGCCGCCATTTTTCTCAACGAATACTCCAAGAAGGGAAGCAAACTGATCAAATGTATCCGCCTCTTTATCGATACGCTCTCGGGAATCCCGTCCATCGTTTTCGGCCTCTTCGGGATGGTATTCTTCGTGGAAATTTTAAAAGTGCGCTGCATTTTGGCGGGGGCGTTGACGATGGTGCTGATCATTCTGCCCACCATCATCCGCTCCACGGAAGAGAGCTTGCGGGAGGTGTCCGACAGTATGCGCGAAGCGTCGCTCGCGCTCGGCGCTTCGAAGGTGAGGACGATTTTCAAGATCGTGCTGCCCTCCGCTTTGAGCGGCATCGTCACTTCGGTGATTTTGAGCGTAGGCAGAATCGTAGGCGAATCGGCGGCTTTGATCTATACGGCGGGCGCCACGTACTTGCAGCCGGACGGATATTTGTCGCCGGGATCCACGTTTGCCGTACTCATGTATAATCTGTCGAGCTCGGGCATTACCGACGAATTCGGGCAGACGAGCCTTCAAAAAACCTATGCCACCGCGTTCGTTCTTCTCGTCATCGTCGTATGCCTCAACTTATTGGTCACCTTATTGGAAAAGAAAATCAAGAGGAAGATGTCGGGCGATTCGAAAGTCGAAAAACACAGCAAGCCGAAAGCGAAAGAAAAAGAGGAAGCGGGCGAAGAAACGACGGCGCCCGCGGAAGCGAAAGCAACGATTTTTTCGGGCCGCGCAACGGACACGGCGAGCGGCGGGAGGAGTGAGAGAATTTACAGAGGAAAGGAAGGGAAACAGACGATATGAAAACGATCGACAAATTTATATTCGGCAACCATGTCGCCATCGAGATCAGGGAAATGAATCTTTTTTACGGGGATTTTCAGGCGTTGAAAAATATCGATATGACCATCCCCGAAAAACAGATAACGGCGATGATAGGTCCCTCGGGCTGCGGCAAATCCACTCTCTTGAAATCTCTCAATCGCATGAACGATCTGGTCGAGGGGTGTAAAGTGGAAGGAGTCATCCAGATCGGCGGACAAAACATCTATGAAAAGAGCCTGAATCTCGCCATGCTCCGCAAAAACGTCGGCATGGTGTTCCAGCGGCCCAATCCCTTCGCCATGAGCGTTTACGACAACGTGGCGTACGGTCCGAGAACGTTCGGCATTCGGAGAAAGTCCGATCTCGACGGCATCGTGGAAAATTCCCTCAAAGGCGCGGCGATGTGGAACGAACTCAAAGACCGTTTGGGCAAATCCGCGCTCGGTCTTTCCGGCGGACAGCAGCAGCGCCTTTGCATCGCGCGGGCGCTCGCCGTCGAGCCGCAGATCCTCCTGATGGACGAACCCACTTCCGCGCTCGATCCCATCTCGACGGGGAAGATAGAGGAACTGTGCACCGAATTAAAGAAAAATTTTACCATCGTCATGGTAACGCACAATATGCAGCAGGCGGCGCGCATTTCCGATAAGACGGCGTTTTTCCTCCTGGGAGAAATGGTGGAAATGGGCGGTACGCAGCAAATATTCTCCGTTCCCAAAGACAAGAGGACGGAGGACTATATCACGGGGAGATTCGGCTGATACTATGCGCACGACTTATTTAAGCGAGTTAAAAGAACTGAAAATGAATATGTTGCAGATGGGGTCCGACATCGAAGACGCCATCAAAAACACCATGAAAGCCCTCCGCACGGACGATCTTATCATGGCGCAGGAAGTCATCAACAAGGACTGCATCATCGACGATGCGGAACGCACCATCGAAAATCTGTGTTTGAAACTGCTCCTCACGCAGCAGCCCGTGGCTACCGATATGCGCATGATCTCCTCCGCTTTGAAGATGATAACGGACATGGAAAGGATCGGCGATTTTGCGGCGGACATCGCGGAAATTATCACGAAGGGAGGACGGACGGGAACCTCTTACAATATCGACTTCGTGGACAGAATGGGGGAAGCGGTGATCCGCATGGTGGACAGCGCCGTGCTTTCCTTCACGAATACGGATTTGGACCTCGCCAAACAGGTCTGCAAGGCGGACGACGAAGTGGACGGCTTGTTCAACGGCGCCAAAAACGCTCTCTTCGACTGCATCAGAAAGGACGAACAATTCGCCGAACGCGCCCTCGATTTGATGCTGGTTTCCAAGTACCTCGAAAGGATCGGCGACCACGCCACCAATATAGCGGAATGGGTGATTTTTTCCATCACGGGAGTTCACGTCAATACCGAGAACGGATATTGATAATCTGTTATCGATAAAAAACGCAAAATTCGATATTTTTTTGAATTTTTTACAATTTTATTACAACTTTGAGGTGACATTCGCCGCGAGGTATTATATAATTAAAAAGGTAAAAGGAAAGAGTTGTATAATACGGGTGTAATGTTTTTACAAGGGAGTAATAATGGATTACGTATATTCGGTGATTAAGATTCTCGCGGGCTGCGGGGCTTTTCTCCTCGGCTTCAAGCTGCTTTCGGACAACATGGAAAAGTTGGCGGGCAACAGTTTGAAGTCTTTGTTCAACAAGACTTCCGAGAAGAAGCTGGTGGGCGTGGGAATGGGCGCCGTGACGACGGCGGTCGTGCAGAGTTCCGCCGTGACGACGGTCATGGTGGTCGGCTTCGTCAACGCGGGGATCATGTCATTGAATCAGGCTGCGGCTGTCATTATGGGCGCCAATATCGGCACCACGATCACCGCGCAGATCGTCGCCTTGCAGGCATTGGACATTCAGACTTTTTTCATGGCGCTCGCCTTTATCGGCATGGCGCTCGAAATGTTTTCCAAAAACGATAAGGTAAAGATCTGCGGGCTTGCGCTGGCGGGGCTGGGGCTTGTCTTTATAGGGCTCAGCGTCATGTCGGGCGAGATGGTGTATTATAAGGACGACGTCAACGTGCAGCGCTTTTTGACGGCGATCGAAAATCCCTTTTTATTGCTTGCGTTCGGCATCGTGCTCACCGCCCTGGTGCAGTCGTCCAGCGCCGTGACCTCGGTGATCATCACCATGGCCGCGAACAAACTCGTCATCGGCGGGGGCGGAAACGCCGTGTTATATATCATTTTAGGCTCGAATATCGGCACCTGCGTCACCGCGCTGATTTCCTCCATCGGGACGAGCGTCAACGCGCGCCGCGCGAGTATCGTTCATCTTCTCTTCAACGTGTTCGGCGTGTTCATCTTCATGGTGCTGCTCTTGTGCTGGCCAAATTTCCAAGACATGACGTTCGGGAGATGGTTTTCCTCCGAAGCCACGCAGATCGCCATGTTCCATACGGCGTTCAACACCATCTGCACCCTTTTGTTCCTGCCTTTTACGAAAGGCCTGGTCAGGATGGCTACCTTCCTCGTTCCCGATAAGAAGGTCAAGGCGCCTGTCGAGGGCGAGATCACGTTCATGGATAAACGTTTCCTCTCGACCCCCGCGCTCGCCATCAATCAGCTGACGAAGGAAACGTTCCGCATGGCGGATATGGCGATGGAGAGCTTGCAGACGGCGTTCGACGGCTTTGTGGAGCGGGATCTTTCCGCCGTGGACAAGGTGCTTGCTTCAAACGAGAGCATTTCCCGATTAAGCGAGCAGATCAGCGATTATCTCGTGCAGATTTCCGCGAGCGGGATCTCTCTTGGCGACGAGAAGCTGGTTTCCGCCCTGCATAACGACGTGGGGGACATCGTGCGTATCGCCGAACTTGCCGATAATCTCACCAAATATACGCGCAAAGAGGTCAACGACAGTCTGGTCTTTTCTTCGGTGGTGGGAGAAAAGATCGCCGCCATGTACGATCTGCTGCGCAAGCAGTACGATTTGGTCAAGCGGATTTCCCTCGAAAAGGATTACGCGCTGATGGCGGATTCGGACAAGGTGGAAGACGAGATAGACAATATGCGCAGGGATCTGATCGCGGACCACATCGCGCGGATGGGGCGGGGAGAATGCCGACCCGAAAACAACGCCGTGTTTATCAATTTGGTTTCTAATCTGGAACGTATCGGAGATCACCTCAATTATATCGCGCACAGTACCGACAATATCTGAAACGTTCCCGTCGGAGGGAGTATTCCCCGAGGTAAATAATTATGAAAGGTACCATTTACGTTCTGGAAGACGACAGCAGCATCGCGGGACTCATCAAATTCTCGCTGGAAAGGGAGCAGCTCACCTGCCGCGCTTTCGGCAGTATTCAGGAGTTTAGGAACGGATTGAAGGAAAAATCGCCCGACGTGGCGCTTCTCGACATCATGCTGCCGGACGGCAGCGGTCTGGAAGTGCTGAAATTCGTCAAGGAGCGGTATCCCAGCGTCTGCTGCATCATGCTCAGCGCTCTGGGGCAGGAAGGCGACAAGGTGACGGGGTTGAATATGGGGGCGGACGATTATATCGCAAAGCCCTTCGGCGTCATGGAACTCGTGGCGCGGGTGCACGCGGCGCTCCGTCGTCAGGCGGGCAGCAACGTCATCAAAATAGGGGATTTGGAACTGAACAGCGACACGATGAGCGTGACGCTGGAAGGACGCCCGCTCGAACTCAACAAAAAGGAATTCGAGCTTTTGAAATATTGTATGCGCAACGCCGACATCGTTCTTTCGCGCGACGCCCTGCTCACCGAGATATGGGGATACGTCGATACGGAAACGAGGACGCTCGATAATCATATCGCCCGTTTGAGAAAAATGGGAATAGATAATTTCGAAACGGTATTCGGGGTAGGATACAGATTTAAAAAGCGATAAGAGTTCCGAACGGGTAGGGCAGGTGTGCGTCTATCCGTTTTTTATCGGAAAAATTCCTTCGCGGAACACGGGGGGACAAGAAAAAATGCGTAAAAAAATATTGTGGATTTCTCAGCTGATCATAGCGGTGGTGCTGCTGATTTATGCGGTGCTTTCCACGCAGGTGTTTTACAACAATTTAATCGCTGGCACGGAGAAGAATCTGAAAGTATATATGAACCTGTTTGACATCAAGGAATATACGCTCGACGAAGAGGGCGCGGATCGTTTTTCCGCAGAGCTTTCGGGACTTCGCATCACCTTTTTGAATGTCGGCGGGGACGTGCTGGCGGATAGCGAAAAAGAGGAATTGGGCAATCATGCGGACAGGGAGGAAGTTCGCCTCGCGCTCTCGCAGGGCGAGGGCTATTCTGTGCGCCGCAGCAGCTCCCTGGGCGAAAATATGATCTATTATTGCCGTAAGATCTCCGCGGCGGACGGGACGGATTATCTCGTGCGCATTTCGGTGCTCACCTCTTCGGAATGGCGGGTATTCAAAGAAAATCTGCCCACGCTCGCCTGGTTTCTGCTGCTGGATTTCCTCATCTGCCTTTTGTTTACCTATATGGAAACGGAGTATATCATCAGTCCCGTGCGCAAATTGGCGAAAGACGCCTCCCTCAATCTGAAAATTTCCACGAAATATTCCGAGTTGCAGCCGATCGCGGATATTCTCAACAGGCGCAACCGCGAAGTCACCGAGCAATTTGCCGAGCTTTCGGAAGAAAAGGCGCTCGTGGAACGCGCCCAGCGCTCCAAAAACGACTTTATCGCCAATATCACGCACGAAATGAATACGCCGCTCACCTCCATCCGCGGATATTCGGAGCTTCTCGCCGGCGGCGCGCTCAACGAGGAGCAGACAAAGACCGCCGCGGCGACGCTGGTGAAGCAGAGCGACAGACTTTCCAAACTCATCGCCTGCATCATCAATTACAATGAAATAGACAACGACGAGCTTCCCGCGTACGAGGTAAACGTTTCCCGGTTGGCGGCGGAAACGCTCGACGTGCTGGCGCCGGAGATTTCACAGCGCGGCATCGTCTTATCCGAGAAAATCGAGCCGGACATTGTGGTGATGAGCCGCCACGAGCGGCTCGCCGAGGTGCTGGGGAATCTCATCCGCAACGCGGTGCGTTACAATAAGGAGGGCGGCAGCCTTTTCGTGGGCGTCGGGCGCACTGAGGACGGGCATCCCCGCCTGACGGTCGCGGATACGGGGATAGGCATCGCGGAAGAAAATCTCGAACGCATTTTCGACCGTTTTTTTACGGTGGATAAATCGCACAGCGGCAAAAACGGCGGCTTCGGACTGGGGCTTGCCGTCGTGAAGAAGATCTGCCGCAAGGCGGGATGGCAGTTAGAGGTGAAAAGCAAGCTCGGGGAAGGAACGACGTTTACGGTCGATTTCCGTTAAAGGAGAATTTCAAAAATCGGGAAAAACAAAGACGGGAAAAAAGGCGGGTGGGGATGCCCGTCTTTTTTGCATACAAAATGCAAATCGCAAAAATCCGAAGTCGTAATTTTAAATCCAAAAAACAGAGCTGCCTATGACGGGATACGGCAACGCCGCCGACATCTATTGGGCGGATTTGTGTAAACAAAACAGGCGTGAAAAAGAGGAGCCGCAAAAGACAACCGCTCCTTTTTTATGCCTCGCAACGAAATTTTTTCTTTTTTTTAACAAAAACGACATGGAATGTATTTTGTTTTAACAAAGTCGGCAGTTAAAATATAGATACAAAAATTCAACAAATCGTTCGGCAGGCGATTTTTTTTTCGGGAGGAAGATCATGAAGAAACAAGTGTTGCTGGCATTGTCGTTATCGCTGTGTCTTTTGCTCGCCGCGTGCGGCGAAGCGGGAAATTCGTCGGGGAGCGGAAGCTCGGCGGACAACGGGCATTCTGCCGACGGAAGTTCTCCGTCCGACAGCTCGTTTGATCCGTGGGACAATATGGGCGGGGGCGGCACGGCGGAATCCGTCGGCGCTTCTAAGGTGAGCGTCGCGGACTACGCGCCCGACTCTTATATCGTCGTTTCCGACGAGCAGAAGGCGGTCGGCGCGGAAAACGCGACGGCGGTGGATTTATCCTCGCTTTCCGATGCTACCGCGCCCGCGGGGACCTCGTTTCAGAAAAATAAACTCACCGTTTCTTCCGCCGGCGTTTACGTTCTGACGGGAAAGTTAAACGGCTGTATAAGCGTCGAAGGCGTGGACGGCACGGTGCGTCTGATTTTAAACGGCGCGGAAATTTCCACGACGGCGGAACAGACGAGCGCGGCGATCGTGTTTAAACAAACGGATTCCTTGCGCATTCTCACGGTGGCGGAGGGGACGACGAACACGCTTTCGGACAGCGCGGGCGATACGGACGCGGACGGGGACGGCGCCGCGGTACAGGCCAAGAAGTGCTCCCTCACCGTCAACGGCGGCGGTAGGTTGCTCTTAAAGGGAGTCGGGGAGAGCGCCGCGGGGCTTAAAGTTAAAAAGCAACTGACCATTCTCGATACGACGCTGGAAATTCAGGCGGTCAAGAACGGGATCAAGGCGGATAAAAAAATACTCGTCTTCGGCGCGGACGTCACCGTTTCGGCGGGCAACGACGGCGTCAAGACGGACATGGAGGCATCGAGCGCGGAGGAAGCCGCCGAGTATGCCGCCGATCCGGAAGCAGGATATATCTATGTGGAAAATTCCTCTTTCGACATCACGGCGGGCGACGACGGCTTTTCGGCAAATAACGGCATTTATTTTGCCAATCGCGACGAGGATACCGTGAAAATACAATCGGGCGGCGGCGCTCCTTCCCAAGTTACCGAATCGTCGTCCGATAACGCGAGCGGAAAGGGCATCAAGACGGACGGAATCACGCTGGTCGAGGGGGAATCCGAAACGGAGATTTCCGCCTCGTACGAAGAAAATTACAGCCTCGTCGTCACGGGCGGGAATTTTCAGCTCGACTGCAACGACGACGCGCTCCATTCAAACGGGAACCTTCTGATTGCGGGCGGCGTTTTTGCGATAGCCACGGGCGACGACGGCATACACGCGGATTATCTGACGAAGATCACCGACGGGGAAATTGCGATCGATCAAAGCTATGAGGGAGTCGAAGGCGCGGGCGTGGAGATCTGCGGCGGAAAAATTTTTATCACCGCCGTTGACGACGGCATCAACGCGGCGAACGCCGATTTGAAAAATTACGATTTTTATCTCTATATCGGGGGCGGAAACGTTTTTGTCGACGCGGAGGGGGACGGCATCGACAGCAACGGAACGGTGACGATCGAGGGCGGCAAAACCGTCGTATATGGTCCCACGGGGCGCGATGACGGCTCTCTCGATTCGGAGAAAGGGGTGCTCGTAAACGGCGGAGAACTGGTCGCCGTCGGTTCGGTCGGCATGGTCGAAAATCCCGCTTCCAATTCCGCGCAGTGTTATTTGAGCATCCACCTTTCCTCGGCGCAGGCCGCGGGAACTCAGATAGCCGTATACGACGCGGACGGAAACGAGCTGCTCTCTCTGGCGCCGGGTAAGACGTATCAATCGGTGATCGTCAGCCTTTCCTCCTTCGAAAAAGGAAAGACGTATACGGTGACGATAGGAGAAACGGCGTATACGGCTACGCTCAATTCTGTCGGCACCGCGCTGGGAAGCAATCAGCACGGCGGCGGCAATCAGGGATTTAATCCCGATTGGGGCGGCGGAAAGTCGGGCAGGTAAACAGTCGAAAAAGAGAGCCTCTGCGGGGAAAAAGATTTCCGCGGAGGTTTTTTTATGTCCGGAAATAAAAAATTCTATGATTCTCAGACAAAATCGCGGTCTTCGTTATTGCTTTTTTTGTCGGGATAAGGTAGAATAATAGCCGTAAAGCGCATTACGAATATCATAAAAGGAAATTTTGAGAGCGATGGAGAAACAGACGATAGGCGGTTTTTTGGCTACCCTCCGAAAAGCCAACGGGTATACTCAGCAGGAGGTGGCGGAAAAGATCGGCGTATCCAATAAGACGCTGTCGAGTTGGGAAACGGACAAAACCTGTCCCGATCTGACCCTTATCCCCGTTTTGGCGGATTTATACGGCGTCACTTCCGACGAGATCCTCCGCGCGGGGCGCAGGCGTTCGGAAACGGCGGAAAAAGAACAAGCTCCCGAGGAGCGGGCGGCGCTGAACGAAAAAAATATCCGCGCCGTGCTCAAAAAACAAAGCCGCTCTTTCAGAAACAGAAATTATGTCCTGCGCGGCGTTTCCGTCGCCGTGTGGATCCTGTTGGCGGCAGCGGTCTTGTTTTGGCTGTACGTAAGCATGGCGGCGGCAATCGTGTTCGCGGTGCTGTTTGGAGCGGGAATGGTGACGCTGATCATTCTTCTGCATATCTTTTCGGACAACGTCCTGGGTTTCGTTTCGGACAGCGGAGAAAACGGGGAGAAGATAGAGGACGTCGCGGCGTATAAATTGGACGTTTATAGGGAACGGTACAGAACGATCGCGGCTTTCTCTCTTCCCTTCGGTATCATTCCCGTGGGGCTTACGGTGGTTTGCTGGGTGGCCTGGATCGCGGGAGGATGGGATTCCGTTTCCGGAATACTGGCTCTGCTTGCGATTCTGGGAATCTGGATCACCGCCCTCGCCGCGTTCGGCATATTTCGGGCGTACCGAAACCGAATCGAAAAATATCTTCTGAGCGAAAAGGAGAAGAGCCTCTTTTCATTCCATGGAAAACTGTTGAAAAAGTGTATGATTTCGGGCGCTTGGGCGAGCGCGGTCGTCGCCGTTTTGTTCGTGATGGTTTCCGCTTTCCCGTCGCTTTTTATCTGGCGCGACGAGCTGTATTCCGCGGAGAAAGAGGACTTTCGCCGTTACGTGCAGACGGTGGAGCTTCCGACGGGATATCACTATCCTTCCGAGATGCCGAAAGGAGAATATTATTTCGATATAGCGGCCGCCGTAAAAGAACTCAGCGAGAACAACAAAAAGACGGAAATCGAATTGGAAAACGGCTTTTTTCTGAGCGGAACGGCCGCCGAACGCAATTCGCAAGACGGACTTATGACCTATGAAAATTTATCTTTGTGTTGGAAGGACGAGAAGGATTCGCAGGTGGAGATGGATTACTATATCGTACAAAATATCGTATATGCCGAAAAAGCCGACGCCTTTTTGCTGCGTTATGCAAGTTATGAAGCGTCCGATCTCTTCGTCAGGGAGAAAAAGGGCGTGTATACGGTAGGTACGCAAACGACGCTGGCGAGAGGTCTGAGAATGGCGATTTGCTTTTTGGGATTTTTGCCCGTGCCTGTCTGTTTTTCCGTATACTGTATAAAGCGCAGAAGATAAGCTTTTGCGGCGGCGAACGGCGAAATTCCGAGTTTTTATCTCTTCGCCGTGGGGGAAAATTGACCGGCGATCTTTTCCGTAACGCAGAAAATCCGACTTCTTTGCGCGGCGTCCGCGACATTTCGGGAAAAGAGAATCAGGGAAACGCGACGGTAAGACGGAATACCCATGGGCGAGAGAATTGTAAAAGCACGGCCGAAAGCCGTGCTTTGTTTTATATAAATCGAACGGATCAGTTTCCTCCGTTCCCGCTGTTGTCACTGATCCCCGGAATCGTGATCATAATGCCGCTGTCCCCTGTGACGACCTGAGGCAGTTTGCCGTCCCATTGGGAGATATATTCGATGTATTTCATGTATTCGGCGATATCCGCGCCCGTGTGCGTTTCGTCGTAAACAATCGTGTAGACGGTTTCGGTGGTTTCGCCTTCGGCGTCTTTCACGGTTTGGGTCGTTTCGTTGACTGTGTAGCCGAGCATACGCGCGATCTCCACGCTTTTGAGCATGATGCCTTTTGCCTCGGCTTTCGCGGCGGCTACCTGAGCGTCCGCTTCCGCCTGCGCTTTTGCAAGGAGGGCTTTCGCCTCTTGTTCCGCGACGTAAAGGGCTGTTTCCGCCTTCTCTCTTTCTTTCTCATTCTCGTATTCCGCCTGCAATTTTTCCTGCTGCGCCATCATTTTTGCTTCCACGGCGGCCTCGAAGGCGTCGGAGAAAGTAATGTCCGTGAGGACGGCGCTGTTGAATGTGACGTAATATTTATCGCCGATAGCGTCGGAGATGGTTTTTTCCACGGAAGGGGAAATGGTGTTTCTCTGTTCGATCAGTTTTTCCGCCTGGTACTTGGAAAGCTCGGCTTTCGTGCGTTCGATGGCGACGCTTTGAATGCGGTTGGTGAGCGCTTCCAAGCCGCCGTAATTGAGCGCTATTTCCTTGACGTTATCCTGGCGGATCTGAAACTGCACGGTCATGGAAATTTCCATGGGCTGGCTGTCGGAAGTATAGGCGGAAGTGGTAATTTCCAATTGCTGTACTTTGGCGTCGTATTTTTCATAACTCCGGGTCAGCCAAAAATCAAAATAGGTACCCGGAAGCTCCGTGCTGACGATGACGCCGAGTTCTTTGACGACGGCGATTTCTCCTGCGTTTACGGTGTGGAAGGATCCCGGGATCATCACCAGCAGCAGTCCGCCCGCCGCGATCATGGGAATGGAGAGAGCGATAGGCGCTCCCCGTCTGCCCGTTCTCTTTTTTCTCTGAACGCGGGCGTGGATAAGAAGCGCCAGCCCCAACGCAATGAGGGCGAGAAAAAGTACGGCTGTAATGAATGCGAAAATCATAGTTCTTTACTCCTTGTAATATGATAATAGAAAACAAATAAAATAAAAGGGACAAAGACCGGTCGGGAAGAAACGCTTTCCTTCGGGAGGGGACAAGGGGCGCAGGCGCAAAAAAAGACCCATACCCCGCACAAAATATGCACGACGCATGAGTCTCATTTTTTAAAAACCACCCGGACGGCTTTATGGCGCCGTCGATTGACGGGTTTCGTTACGTTTGCCCTGCGCTTTTCCGCGCCGGGGCAGCCGCAAATTACTCCCTCAGCCTGTCGCCCCCAAAAGGGACAGACATTTTCTTCTATTAATATTATTATAGCACGATTTTTTTATTTTGTCAATAGGTTTGGCCGCAATTTTTTGTGAAATCGTATGCGGCGGTAAGGGGGCTTGCAGGTAAAAAACTTTTTACAACTTTATTACAAATGTTTTTTTGTTTTCTTTGGCAAACGTTTGGATTTTTTTTGGGAATATGTTACAATAATTTTACGTATAAGATACAAGATAAGGACAAGTGTAAAATAAAGATGTAACCGATAGGTAATGAATTTGTCGGTTGCGGGAAGCAGACGGGAGAAAGAGGAATCCATCAGATATGACATTATCCCAGTTTATTCAGCAGCTCTCTACGACGCCGGCGCTTTGGGTGACGGCGCTCCTGACGCTCGGCGTCATCCTCGTCAACGGCTGGACGGACGCGCCCAACGCCATCGCCACCTGCGTGGCGACCCGTGCGATGAAGCCTCGCCTCGCCATCGCCATGGCGGCGGTGTGCAACTTTCTCGGCGTGCTCGTCATGACGCTGTTGTCACCGAAAGTGGCGGAAACGATATATAATATGGTAGACTTCGGTCCCGACGCGCGGGAGGCGTTGATTGCGCTTTGCGCCGCCATGTTTGCCATCGTCGTATGGGCGGTGCTCGCCTGGGCGTTCGGAATCCCCACGAGCGAAAGCCACGCGCTCATCGCGGGACTCACCGGTTCCGCCATCGCCATGCACGGAAATCTGAGCGGCGTCAACGGCGCGGAGTGGGCGAAAGTGCTCTTCGGACTCGTGTTTTCCCTCGCCATCGGATTTGCGCTCGGGTATTTGGTGACGAAACTCATTCAAAATATCTGCCGCAACATGAATTATCGCAAAGCAAATAAATTTTTCGATAAGGGGCAGGTGGTCGCCGCCGCGGGAACGGCGTTTATGCACGGCGCGCAGGACGGTCAGAAATTCATGGGCGTATTCCTGCTCGGGCTGGCGCTCGCACAGGGCAGCACCTCCATGGGGGCGGTCAGCGTACCCGTTTGGCTGATGGTCGTCTGTTCCCTCGTCATGGCGTTCGGCACCTCGATAGGAGGCATGAAAATCATCAAGTCCGTCGGCATGGATATGGTGAAACTTGAAAAATATCAGGGCTTTGCGGCGGATATTTCCGCGACGGCAGGACTTTTGGTCTGTTCCATGACGGGAATGCCCGTTTCCACTACGCACGCGAAAACGACGGCGATCATGGGCGTGGGAGCGGCGAAGCGGGTCCGTTCGGTGAATTGGGGCGTGGCGAGGGAAATGGTGCTCACTTGGATCCTCACCTTTCCGGGCTGCGGACTGATCGGCTTTCTGATGACTAAACTGTTCATCTTTATTTTCTGAAAAATCAAGCGGGAGATTGCATATGAAAACCAAAAAGAAAAATTTTGATTACTTCGAAAGCCTCGTCAATATGTCCGTTTACGCCTTAGAAGAAGCAAATCTTCTCAAATCCATTTTCGTCGATTTCAAACCCGAGGAATTGGAAGAACAGCGTTCCCGTATGCACGATCTGGAACATAGGTGCGACATGGAAAAACACGACCTGACGACGGCGCTCGTCAAAGAATTTTTGCCGCCCGTCGACAGGGACGATCTGTTCCGCCTTTCGCACGTCACGGATAATCTCACCGACAGCGTAGAGAGCGTAGTCGCCTTTCTCTATATGGCGGATATCAAGTCCCTTCGCGCGGATGCGGTCGCGTTTGCGGAGCTGATCATCGAATGCTGCGAGAACGCGGTCAGACTTTTAAAGGAGTTCCGCAATTTTAAAAAGTCGGAAAAACTCAAAGATATCGTCATCACCTTGAACGATTTGGAAGAAAAGGGCGACAGATTGTATGCGGAAGCGGTGCGCCGACTGTCGCGGGAAGCGCAGACGACGCGCGAGGTCATCGAATGGCGGGATATTTATAGGAATTTCGAAAACTGTTTCGACGCCGCGGAATCGATCGCGGACAACATCGAATCGGTGGTGATGAAAAATACCTGACGATGGACGTATTTTAAACGAAAAGAGCCTGTTTGCAACTGTTTGCAGAGAGGCTCTTTTTTGGTAAGAAAGGGGGCAGGTATGTGTTGAAATACTATTTTAGAAAACTCATTCGAAATACGCGCAGGGCGCGTCCGCCTTTACGCGTTCGAGATTGTTTTCTTTGATTCTGTCCGTAAAAGAGAGGGGGAGGGGTCTGCGGCGCAAACGTTCGGTGAATTTTGCGGAAAAGGCGATAAAGATAAAATAAATATAGGGCATCCCGAGATTGGTTTCGAGCAGCGAATTGACGACCAGCGTCATCAATTTTGCCGAGAAGCTTTCGAAGCCTGCGCTGCGGATGCCGCCTAAAAGCAGAGCCGCTTCCCAGCCGAACTGCACGAGGATGCCGATGGCGAGCAGCCAGGGGATATTTACCCGTTCCGCTTTATCCTTTCTGGTGATATTCCACGCGATCAGTCCTAAGTATCCCGCAAAGAGAATAAGCGCCATATATCCGTGGTAGGCGCCCGTCGTGCGCTGAATGACGACGGGATTGCCGCCCTGTCCGAAGGTTTCTGTAATCAGCGGACAGCAAATCCACCAGCTTAAAATGAGAAGCGACCATTCGAAGAGATTTTTGTCTTTGGAGATCCAAAGCCATATCCATACGAAATTGGTGAATCCATAACTCATCGACATCCATAACAGTACCCAAAAAAGACTATATCCCTCGGAGATCTCGCGGGAATGACAGAGGAGATGAAAGATGCCGTAATCGACAAGCATATAGACGATTCCGAAGATAAGCCCTACCATGGTGGCCGCATATTTCTTTTTGATGACGAGCAGCGCGGCAAATACGACGAGAAACACGATGTCCAGCCAGATATAGAGCGGATCGAATTGTCGGCGCGCGATGATTTCAGGCATGATTGTATACTCCTTACAGAAAAGGTATTTTTTGGATTCGTAAGGATTATACCATATATTTTCAGATTGTCAAGAGATCGCAGCCGTTTTTTATCGGTTTATTTAAAAAAACGTTAGGGTCAGGAGGCGGCGCCAATTTCTCCCGCCCACTTGAATGCGTATTTTGCGACGATGACGGCGATGATCTCGTTGATGATGGCCGCCGCGACGATCGTCCCCGAAACGACGGCCGCGAGGGAAGGATCTATTCCAGTCAAACGCCCGAGTGGGGCAGAAGCGTGAGCCCCAGGTATTTCGTTACGGTTTTTTCCGCTTTCGTAATTTTACCGCCCACATAGGCGCCGCCGATTTTTCCGCCCGCCCTCGACAGGATATAGACGAGCGTAAATACTCCCGCGCCCGCGATCAGACGGTAATTCAGCGGCAAACCGAGATTGACGATCACGATGATCAGCGAGAGATTTAAAAGCGGCCTGTAAAGACGGAGTATTTTTTCTAATTTTTCTTCTTTGAGAAGATTGGCCGCCGTCGCGCTGAACGACATACCGATCAGAAGATAATTGAGGCTGAACGAATGATAGAGATAATAATCCGTCAGCAATCCGACCGCTGTGGAAAGACATAATCCGACGATCAGCACGGCGAAGCAAACGCGCGCGTCTTTGAGTTTGCGGAGGAGTAAGGCCGTTAAGCCACCTGTTCCTATGCCGATCGCGAACGGCAGAATCACCATGCCGACGACGGACAAAACGGACGCGGACTGACTGCCCTTGGTCGCGCTGATCACGGAGATAACGGTAAAGAATACGACGACGCCGATTACGTCGTCGATCGCCGCAAGGGGGATCAGCGTGTCGGTGACCGGACCTTTCGTGCGGTATTCGTTAACGATAGACAAAGCGGGGGCAGGGGCGGTGGCTAAGGCGATTCCTCCGAAAATAAAGGCGACGTATACGGGAATATCCGCGATTAAAAAAGCGACGGCGAAAACGAGCGAAACGAATAAAAACGTTCCGATCGATTGGAAAAAGGTGATTCCGATGATCTGTTTTCCCGAACCTGCGATCTTTTTAAAGATAATTTCCCGTCCGATCATTACGCCCGCGAAACATTCAAAAACTTTCACGAAAATTTTATACCATAAAGCGTTCGTAATTTCTAACGTGACGATTTCCGTAAGGTAAGGACCGAATACGATGCCCGTGATCAGCCAGCCCAAAATGGCGGGGAGTTTAAATTTTGCAACGATTTTTCCGACGATTATCGCTATGCAGATGACGGCGAATACCCGCAGAATTTGTATGATCATAACATCGCCTCCAACTTTTTGATGACTCTTTTGGGAGGAACGAGGGAGAAACACAGCTTTTCAAAGGTTCCGTCCACAATGATTTTTACGACCTCTTTTTCTTCTTGCGTACCGATTAGCGCGTTCTCCATAATCGCCCAGATTTGCCTTTGTTTCTCTTCGACAAAAGACTGAATGGCCGCGTTCAGTGCGTATTTATTAAAGAGCTCTTTTCTTGTCATATACTTCGAACGATAATAAACGAACAGCAACTGATAAAGTTTATCGACATCGTCGGATTTTGATATAGAATCCGCTTTCGCCAACGCATCCTTGTAGTATTCTTCATAAATCGCCCGCGCAAGGTCTTCTTTGGTGGGAAAATATTTATAAACGGTCTTTTTGGAAATTTTCAGGCGTTCCGCCAATGTGTCCACGGAAAATTTCAAGCCTTCCGTTCGTAAACTGACAATCGATTCTTTGATGATCTTTTCTTTCATCGTCGCCCTCCGTTATGGAAACAAAATATTAAAATTATGTTTCCTATTATAACTCTTAAAGCGGCGAAAGTCAATAAATATAGGTATAGAATTTTATTTTTTCCGAAAATAAAATACGGCGTCGTCCGAGCGACGGCCGCGGCCGTAGAAATAGCTTAAAAAGCAAGTCTATAAAAAATCAGCGTCCCGATATGCGGGACGCTTCAAGATTGAAAATATTTACGCTTCCGTGGACGTAGGGGCGGAATTGTCTTTCAACGATTCTTCGGCGGCAGATTGAGCGGGCTCGCTTTGCGTTATGCCCGATAAAGTCTGCGGAGCGGCGTTGAATTCCTCTCCGAAAGGATCTTCGGCGGCGGGGATCTGTTCCTGCGGCACGCCGTTTTTGATGTTTAAATATTCCTGTTTGCCGATGGCGACAGCGTATCCGCAGCGAGGACACTGCAAAAAGTAACGTTTGTCCCATCTGATGATGCGGATGAAAAATAAGCTGATATAGCTGTATTGAAGAACGACCTGTTGCGAAACAGATTCTTGATTGCAGCTTCTGCACGGCCGATTCCGGTATAAAGGAAGTCTTTTGGAATAAGTCCCCCAACCATAAAAAATAAACATACTTGTTTATCCGGATCGCCTTGCACAGGACATTTTCAAGACGCATTGCAAAAAGGAATGCTTAGACCGCATCGTTTTTGTGACTATGTTTTTGAATGATAGAAACGATCATTTCATAGAATCCGAAGATAATCCCGACGATAAATCCGCTGGCGTGTCCCAGATTATGCAGCAGATCGTAGGGATAGGAGGCAAACGTCACTTCCCTTGTTCCGCCGTTGAAACACATCGCAAAATAGATCAATCCGAGAATCACTATCCCCGCGATAACGTTAAAAGGATAACGTTTTTGTTTTTGAAACAGTACAAAGAAATAATCGACTATAATATAACCGTACAGTCCGTAGTTTACTCCTGAAAATCCATGCCAACCGAGAGATATATCGTTAGTGCATATTGCAAATGCCGTAAAGACGGACATTATAAACATAAATATCAGAAACCGCAGACTGCCTTGTTTGCGTTCCAGATAAATTCCCGCGACAAAAAAGCAGAGCATATTCAATAGACAATGCTGCCAGTTCGAATGTTCATAGGAATTGACAAGCGCTTGGAATAAATTGTCTGCTGTAAATTTGCCCCAATTGGAGCGAATCGCATAATCCCCCAGGTGCGATCCGTGCACGGCATACAAAGTAACATTTAGCAAAACAATCATTGTCGTAACGGCAAAGAAGTAGTTTCGGCTAAGCCAGGTGATTTTTTTGCTCTTGTCATTAACCGCGATATTATTCATTAACTTTATCATGATTCTATTTTATCATACCGATCATGCAAAAGCAATAAAATCGTGAAAAGAAATAATTTTTGCGGCACGTTTTTTGAATAAGCCAACTATGGAAATTGTATTTTCTATGTTCGCATTAGACGCCGGGAAATTTTGCTCGTTATGGCGGGAGTTCGGAGTGCTGCTTGCTTTTTTAAGCCGCATTGCGAAAAACGCCGCGGCTTTTGCGGACCGCCGAAACGCCGTTTCTTCAATTGCCGCTCAACATACGAAAAAGGAGTTGCCTAAAACGAATTTTTGTTTTGCTATATCGCTCTGGTTTATATAATAAAATTTTTATTCTACATTGTCGTTACCATCGTTTTCAGTAGAATTTAGAAGTAATTATTTTTTCGTTTCAACTTTGCGCAAGAATAATTTTTCTTCGATAAGCGATACCGCCAAGTGCACGACCATACCGAAACCAAACATTAGTATTATAGCATTCATAGAGAAAGCGATTGTATTCGTAAGATATAGTATATAGAAAATACCGTAATACACTAAATTAATGATCAATGAATTTATTGCATTGTATAGAGTTTTGCCTAAGCCTACGAAGATATTGTCAATTATTGCACACCCTGCATAAGCAATATAAAACGGCGCAAGTTTAATAACGATTGAAAAAATTTTATTTGCGTTTTGCAGATTTTCCGCATAACGTAAAAACGGTGTCCATAAGGGAACTGTAATAACCCAAACCGAAATAACTACGGCGACAATAAAATAGTAATTAAATTGTTTTAACTTTGCATATCCATCTTTACAATCACGTCGTATAACTTCTGACAATGCCGTTATAGGAATAAGCAACCAACCCCAAATAAAATTATTGGCAATCCAATAATTGCCCTGTTCGGCAACCATATTTACCATTTTACAAATCATTATCGCATAAATGAAATTGTCTGCGAATTGTTGCAAACCCGAAAAAATGCCAACTTTGCACCATTCTTTCAAGATAGGCAAATCGCTTTTATGAAACCAACATAATTTAATATATTTTTGGACGTAGAGCAAAACAAAACCCGAAATTGCAAGAATAACATTTACGATTATATTTGAAACGGCTATGCCATATATGCCGAGATTAGGTAGCAACACAAAGTCAGCTATTAACGACAATCCCGTCTGTATTGCTAAAAATATATAAACGTTTTTATCTTTTCCAACAACTACAAAAACAACATTTATGAAACTGACGATTAAACCTACCATAAACGCAATCGTTTCAAGTTGGAGATAAGCGTTTGTGGTAACAATATCAAGTTCATTAGGGTTCATTGCTTTTAATAGTAGAACACCATAAATCAGCACACTTATTGAAAATAAAGTGTAAATAATAAAAGTCAAAATCCCCGTCTTGAATGTATGCCTTGCAAAATTTTCGCTATGGTTTTTGAAAATTTTATTGAGTATGGAGTAAAGCGGAATGATTAAAAATGCTTGTAAAGTTTCGTTGATTAAATCAAACCATTCCATTTGCCCGATTATGTTAAAAGCTGCGCTATGTGCGTTTGACGAAATAATAAAAGTTTTAACGGTCTGATAAATTGCAGGAATAAGTGCTAACGTACATAAAGCCGTAAACAATCGCCAATTAAAACTTTTGAGTTGCTTAAATCGCTCTTTCATAATTATCCTTTGTACAAACTTCACATATTTCTTAATATTTCGGAATTTAATATGTCCCATTGAAAAATAAGTCAGAGCAGATTATCTCTCTTAGTTATACCGTTTTGCCATAACGTTATATATGGGCAAAGTAAGTTGTACCAATATACTATATCACGAAATAAATTAAAAATCAATTTAAACGGCACTATGACGAGCTCTTGAATAAATAAGTAACCACTATTTATTCCACGTGCCGCTTGACATGATCCGCGCAGAAGAGTGTATATAGGCAAATAAGGGCGAAACATACACCCCACGGAAATAAATCTCGGTGGGATGCGGTTTGCCTTTGGCAACGATAGCTTGACACGCTCCTTTCTTACGCCAGGCAACTTTCGCGGCATAAACTGCCGTTTGAACGTAATATGGTAAATTTTATACAGAAGCGCAAAGGCTTAATATTGGCAATGACATAGCTTATTTAGAAAAAACATCGTAAAAAATAAAAACCTAAACCGAACAAGTGGTTCGATTTAGGTTTCTATTGGTGGACAGGGGTGGATTCGAACCACCGAAGTCGAAGACGTCAGATTTACAGTCTGATCCATTTGGCCGCTCTGGAATCTGTCCGTGTGGTGCCTTGAGGTGGAATCGAACCATCGACAGAAGGATTTTCAGTCCTTTGCTCTACCAACTGAGCTATCAAGGCGTTTCCCGTTTTACAGATACCGAAATAGATACTTATTTTATAACCTCTCCACGAGGAAAAGTATTTGAAAAACGAGTAAAAAAATGGCGACCCAAACGAGGCTCGAACTCGTGACCTCCAGCGTGACAGGCTGGCGCTCTAACCAAACTGAGCTATTGGGCCGTACATAAAAAGTATAAAATTTGGTGGGCCTTCACGGATTCGAACCGCGGACCAATCGGTTATGAGCCGACAGCTCTGACCACTGAGCTAAAGGCCCACACGCTGCTTGGGCGCAGTTTTCCGTCGCACAATGCTTGTATATGATAAACTATTTGAGATAAAAAGTCAAGCGTTTTTTGGTAAAATTTCAAAAAAAATTTTCGACAAAAAACGGCGGCATTCCGCCGAAAAGCGCAAAATACTCGTTTGCGTATCGGGTAAAATGGAAGCACACAAAATACGGGAGGAAAAAGACATGAATCTCGCGGCTCACTTAGCGAAGGGAATTTTATATATTGTCATGGACGGAGAAATCGACGAGCATTCCGCTGCGGATGCGCGCCGTATCGCGGATAAATTGATAGACGAAAATACGCAGGCGGAAAAGGCGGTGTTCGATTTGGAGAAAATCACCTTTATGGATTCGACGGGCATAGGCTTTCTCATCGGCAGATACAAAAAACTCAAACGCTACGGAATCCCCATGTACATAACGAATCCCAATCTGCCCGCCGATAAAATACTGTCTTTAAGCGGCGTTTATACACTAATTCCGAAACTCTGAGAATCGGAGCGGAACAATCAAAAAAGAGCAAGGAGAAAGAGCATGAAAAATTATATGAAATTGGAAATCGCGGCAATCGGGAAAAACGAGAGTTTCGCACGGAGTACCGTAGCGGCATTCGCGCTGCCCCTCAATCCTTCCCTTTCGGAACTTTCGGACATCAAGACGGCGGTGAGCGAAGCGGTCACGAACTGCATCGTCCACGCCTATGGAAAGAAGGGCGAAGCGGAGGAGCAGACAAACGACAACCGAATTTTGATCGAGTGCGAAATAGAAGATACGCCGGGGGGAGAGGACGCGGGCGGCGTTTTACATATCGGCATCACCGACTACGGGTGCGGGATAGAGGACGTCGAGCAGGCGATGCAGCCTTTTTATACCACTTTGTCGGACGATGAGCGCTCCGGTATGGGCTTCACGATCATGCAGACCTTCATGACGGACTTTTCCGTCACGAGCGAGAAGGGGAAGGGTACGACGGTGAGGATGAGTAAAAAATTCGGCGCAAAGGACACGGTCGATGCTTGATGAAAAGGAAACAATCGAATATATCCGCCGCGCGAAAGGCGGCGACCAGACCGCGAAGCAGGCGCTTATCGACGGCAACGTATCCCTGATAAAATGTATCGTCAAGCGCTATCTCGGCAAAGGCGTGGAATACGACGACCTTTTTCAGCTCGCCTGTATGGGATTTTTAAAGGCGATTACGGGCTTTGACGAGAGCTTCGGCGTGCGTTTTTCCACATACGCCGTGCCGATGATCGCGGGGGAAATCAAGCGCTTTATGCGCGACGACGGTTCCGTGAAGGTATCCCGCGCCATGAAGCAGACGGCAAAGGATATGAATACCTTTGTCGCCGAATATACCACCGCCCACGGCACGCAGCCGACGGTGGGACAGATCGCGGAAAAATTCGGACTCGACGAAAGCGAAACGGTGTTCGTGATGGGGTCCTCGAAAATGCCCGTTTCCATTTACGGAGGGTCCGAATATAAAGACGGGGGCGAAAGGGAACTTATCGAAACGCTGCCCGCCGAGGATAATCAGGAGGAGATGATAGACAAATTACTCCTTCGCACAGCGATCGAATCTCTCCCCGAACGCGACAGAAAAATCATCGTCCTCCGCTATTTCCGCGATATGACTCAAAGCGAGGTGGCGGAAAAGATCGGCGTGAGTCAAGTGCAGGTGTCGAGAATAGAAAGCCGCATCATCAAGGAATTCCGGGAAAAACTTACAGGGTGAAAAATACAAAATCCGACGCGTGACGGCGTCGGTTTTTTTCGTGAATATAGAAAAACGCTTGAAAATCGGTCGCGCGAAATTTTCCGCCGCGAAAAGAAGACGGGCAAAAACTTGCGTCGGTTAAAAAAGCCCGCAAAAAGGAGGGATTCGCAGGCATATTCCCTGTCTTGCTGAAAATGATTTGCGTAAAATAAGTGCAAAAAGAAAAAGGCAAAAGCTGATTTTCCTCTTTTGCACCGATCGGATAATTTTAAGAAAAACGTCCTAAAACGTCCTTCCATTTATTATAAAGAGAATCAAACTTCCCTCTTTTCCTTTGCAAAAGCCGCGGCAAGGCATAAGGCGGAACTCAAAAAGGATGCCGCGGTAAACACGTAAAATACCCAGGGGATATTCAGTTCCATAGAGATCCCGCTCGCCGCGACCGCCGATCTGTCCGCCAAAAGGGGAATGAGAATAAAACACCAGACCAGCACGACGACGGCTGTTTCGACGATTCCCGCGAGGGCGAAGGGCTTTTTCGAATAGAAGCGCGCTTTGAGAAAAAGAATCAGCGAGATGATCGCCACGGCAAAGAAGTAAACGAGAATAAGAGCGGCAATGAGCCGCCTCTTAGACGTCAGCGCAGAGGAAGCCATGACGATCGTAACCAGAGCGAAAACGAAAAGACACGCGCAGAGTATGAGATTGCAAAGCAGCAATTTATGCCTTTTGTCCATATCATATAGCCTCGTTAAAAATTATAGGACCCGACCGCGCGCAGCGATCGCGGAAGGATTGAGGAAAATGCCGAAAGCCTGAAAAAGAAATGGAATTTTCATTTCGGCTTGTCCGCGGCTTTGAAAACGCAGTCGTTGGGGTAGGGAAGCATTCATACGATAAACAGTATAGCACAATGAAAATCGTTTGTCAAGAGGCGTTTTTTGTTTGCCTTCTTGAAAAAATCTGCTATAATATAGATATGGAACAAAAAAGAGGACAGAGTTCGTGGCTCGGCGAGATGACCGAGGAAAAGAAATCGGGATTGGTATACTCGGCGGCGGTCGCGGCTGCCGTGCTGCTTTCCTTCGTGCTGCTGATCGTCGTCAGCGCGGCGGGATATACCGATTCGGCGCAGTACGAAAACGCCGAATGGTATCGTTACGTCAGCTTTCTCCTGGCGCCCGTCGGCTTTGCCGCCGTGGGGGCGATTTATTTTTTCAAGACGAAAACGCCCGTCAGGGAAGTCGCGGGAAAGTGCCGTTTTAAATATTTTGTCCTCGCCGTAACGTTGCAGGTCGGGCTGTTGTCCCTCGCGCAGGTGAATACGCTCTTCCTCGAATTTTTGGGGCGCTTCGGATATAAAAGCCCGGAGATCCGGCTTCCCTCGTTAAACGGAGCGGGGCTTTTCGGCGTCCTTCTCACCGTGGCGGTGTTGCCCGCGGTCTTTGAGGAACTTATTTTTCGCGGACTCCTTTTAAAGGGATTAAAAAATTTCGGAACGGTCGCCGCAGTCCTTCTTTGCGGCGCGCTGTTTTCTCTCTATCATCAAAACCCTGCCCAAACGATCTATCAATTTTTATGCGGCGCGGCGTTCGCGTTGGTCGCCGTCAAAGCGGGCAGTATTCTTCCCACGGTTCTTTCCCATTTTTTAAACAACGCTTTCATCATCGTGATGGAAAAGGTGTCGGGCGGAGAAATTCCCCGAAGCGTACAGATTCCTCTGCTCGCGTTTTCCGCCCTCTGTCTTGCGGGAAGTCTTGCCTATCTGATTTTTTTCGATAAGAAATCCGCTTCGGCAAAGGGAAAAGAAAAAGCGGATAAAAAGGGCTTTTTCCTCTGCGCGGCACTTGGAATCGTCGTCTGCGCCGTGGTGTGGCTGAGCGCGTTCGCCGCGGGACTCGGAGGCTGAGTATGCAGAAGCTCTGTTTCGTAGTCGTGGGGAAAATCAAAGAAGCCTTTTATCGGGACGCCGTGGCGGAATACGTCAAGCGTTTGTCCCGCTTCGCCAAGGTGGAGATCAAAGAGCTTCCCGAAGGCGCGAATCCCGAAGCGGAAGCGGGGGAGATTCTCCGCGCGATGAAGGGATACACGATAGCGCTTGCCGTAGAGGGCGAAAAGGCGTCCAGCGAATCGCTGGCGGCGCGGCTTAAAAAACTCTGCGACGAGGGCAGGGAAGTGACTTTCGTCATCGGCTCCTCCTGCGGGCTTTCGGACAGAGTGAAAAATGCGGCGGATTGGCGGCTCTCCTTTTCGGACATGACCTTTCCGCACCAGTTGATGCGGGTCATTCTCGCCGAGCAGGTCTATCGGGCGTTTATGATCAACGGCGGCGGCACGTATCATAAATAGGCGCCTGCGCAAGGCGGGACAATGCAAAAACAAAGCCGTGCCTGCGGATTTTGCGGCAAAACGTGTCCCGAAAGCGTCCTTTTCCACATATACTGATATGTGGATATTTATAAAGAGATAAGCGCTTTTTACGAAAGCGCGGATACGGAAAAACGAATTTTCGGGAAGAGCGTCTTCGGACGCGGACTTTACGCCGTAAAACTCGGAGAGGGCGCGCCCGTGGGAATCGCGCAGTACGCCATTCACGGTCGGGAATGGATAACGGCGAAACTCGCCCTCGCGCATTTTCGGCGGGGGATAACCGTAGGCAGCGTGTGGATAATTCCTCTGATGAATCCCGACGGCGCGCTTTTGAGCGGGTACGGTGTCGATACGGCTTTGGAAAGCGAGCGCGCCAAGCTTCTGAAAATCAACGGCTCCTTCGATTTTTCCCTGTGGAAAGCCAATGGGGCGGGGGTGGATCTCAACGTCAATTTCGCCGCGAATTGGGGGGAAGGGAAGCGCAACGTCCGCGTTCCCGCGAGCGAGAATTACATCGGTCCCTCGCCTTTTTCCGAGCCGGAAACGCAGGCGCTTAAAAAATTTACCGAGGAAATACGCCCCGATTTTACGCTCAGCTATCACACCAAGGGCGAAGAAATCTATTGGTACTATCATCAATCGCTCGCGGCTTGCGCGCGGGATAAACGGCTGGCGCTCGCCCTGTCGGACGCTACGGGGTATCCTCTGTGTCACGCGGGCGGCAGTACGGGCGGCTATAAGGATTGGTGCATAAAGAAATTAAAGATTCCCTCCTTTACGATAGAGGCGGGAAGCGACGGCTTTTGCCACCCGCTCGGAGAGGACGAGTACGGGGATGTCGAGGAACATAATTTAGACGCGCTGCGCGCTTTGACGGAGGCGTATAAAGCGCAAAAGTAAACGACGGATAAGGAAAGAAACGATAACGGAATGAAAAAATTGTCGAGAGAGGAAAAATTCATGCGCGCGGCGATCCGCGCGGCAAAGCGCGCGCTGAAAGAGGGCGAAGTTCCCATCGGAGCGGTCGTCGTTTACGGGGAGAAAGTGGTGGCACGCGGCTATAACCGCCGCACGAAAATGCAGCTCGCCTCCGCGCACGCGGAGATGATGGCGATCGACTGCGCCTGCCGGAAATTCAAGAGCTGGCGCCTGCCCGAAGGGTGCGAATTGTACGTCACCTTGGAACCCTGCCCCATGTGCATGGGCGCGGCGCTGGGCGCCCGCGTGGACAAGCTCTTTTTCGGCGCTTACGAACAAAAGGGGCGCTCGCTGACGAACGCGCTTGCCGAGTCGAATCTTCTCAACCACAAAACGGAAGTGAAGGGCGGGGTGGAGGAGCAAGAATGCGCGCGGCTATTGACCTTCTTTTTCGGGGAAATGCGCAGGAAACAAAAGCGCGAAAAAGAGGAAAGAAAAAATAGTGAAAATAATTGCGGGAGCGGCGCGGAAACGGTTGACTAAAAATTTCAAACAGGCTATTATATTACTGTAACGAAATGACAAATCATAAAGAAATCAAAGTTCGAGAGAAATCGTAAGGGGTCCGGGAAGTCATACGGCAGATAAAAAAATCCGTTCGCGCAGGACGCGGCAAAGCGTCTTAAAAAAGAGCGGATAAAACATACAAGGAAGGTACTTCATGATAACTCACGGCAATGAAATCAAGTTGTTCTCCGGTAACTCCAACCGTCCTCTGGCGGAGTCGATTGCCCGCAAGCTCAATACCGAGCTGGGCGGCATCGAGGTTACCTCCTTCTCCGACGGCGAAATCAACATTCACATCGAAGAAACTGTCCGCGGCAGGGATCTGTTCATCATTCAATCCACCTGTACGCCCGTCAACGACAATCTCATGGAATTGCTGATTATGATCGACGCGGCAAAGCGCGCCAGCGCGGGGCGGATCACCGCCGTCATGCCCTATTTCGGCTATGCCCGGCAGGACAGAAAAGCCCGTTCGCGCGATCCCATCACCGCAAAGCTGGTCGCCAATCTTATCACGGCGGCGGGTGCGGACAGAGTGCTGACGATGGATTTGCACGCGGAACAAATCCAGGGCTTTTTCGATATTCCCGTCGATAATCTCTTGGGAGGTCCCACGCTTTACAACTATTTTGCGCGGGAGGGGAACATCGACGTGGTGGTTTCTCCCGACGTCGGCAGCGTCAAGCGCGCGAGAAAGGTGGCCGAGAAGTTCGGCGTACCCATTGCCATCATCGACAAACGCCGCCCCAAGGCGAACGTCATGGAAGTCATGAACATCATCGGCGACGTAAACGGCAGGAGATGTCTGATGATCGACGATATGATAGACACCGCAGGCACCATCTGCCAGGGCGCGCAGGCCTTGAAAGACGCGGGCGCGGCGGAAATTTATGCGGCGTGCACGCACGCGGTACTTAGCGGTCCTGCCGTGGAAAGATTGGAAAATTCCGCGATCACCAAATTGGTGATGCTGGACACGGTGCATCTTCCCAAGGAAAAAATGCGGGATAAGTTCAGTATTCTGACGGCGGCGGATATTTTCGCCGCGGCGATCGAAAACGTCTATCTCGATAAGCCTATGTCAAAGCTTTACGACTGAGAAAATTTCTTCGGAACGAAAAAAACCGCCGTCGCCCAAAAAGCGCCGGCGGTTTTGGTCGGTGTTTGCGCCGCGCTCCGTCGAAGCCGCGGGGAGGAACAAAGCGCGCGAAGGAAGCGAAATTCGCAAGGCGGATCGCCTGCATCTTACCTGCATCTTATAATTTACGGACGGAAGTCCTACGCGCTCCGCGGAAAGAGGATCCTTTTTGCGGGGCGGGAAACGAGGGAGCAATATGTATCTGATAGTGGGACTCGGCAATCCCGAGAAGCAATACGAAAAAACCTTTCACAACATGGGTTTCATCGCGGCGGGGGACGCCGCGGAAGCCCTGGGCGCCAAGTTCAGGAAAAAGGAGTGTGAGGCGTCCGTCGCGGAAGCGCATATAAACGGCGAAAAGGTGATTATCGCCCGCCCTTTGACGTATATGAACAATTCGGGCAGAGCGGTGAAGCAATTGATGGCGAAATATAAGATCGACGAGGAGAATCTTCTCGTCGTTTACGACGATTACGATCTCCCGAAAGGAAAAGTCCGCATTCGCGCGGGGGGCAGCGCGGGAACGCATAACGGGATGCGCAGCATCATCGGCGAAACGGGACTTACCGCGTTTCCCCGCATCCGCATCGGAATCCGCGACGAGGAAGTGAAGATTCCCCTTATCAATTACGTGCTTTCCGAAGTAAGGCGGGAGGATTACGAACTTTTCGCCGAGGCGTGCAAAAAGGCGGGCGAGGCGGCGGCGGAGTTTGCCCGCGGCGCTTCGATAGAGATGGTGATGAATAAATTTAATTGAGGGAAAGCCGGACGAACGTCCGCGCTGCAAGTTCAGAAAATGCGCCGGAAACGCGCGGGGCGAAAGAAGCGTAGCCTTTTCGGAAAAGTTGATTTTTTCGATCGGATGCAAAACGACGCCGCGATCGTTTGTTTTTGCGCAAAAGCCGAGGCTTTCACGCCTCCCGCGCAGGATTGCGGCGAGTGGCGGCGTCCGATTGCGAAAAGGGCGGAACGGGGGATAATTTTTTCTCGGAGAGGTTGATTTTTTTGAAAGAAAGACGTATAATAGACGGGAAACAATGAAAGAAAAATTCTTTACGGTTGACAAAATAGGAGGGGAATACCCCCTTTTCGGGGAAGAAATCCGCCGGGGCGCGCCCACGGCGGTTTTCGGCGTTTCCGATTCCCTCAAATATCTCCTCGCGTCCCTCGTCGACGCGCCCGTCGTGTATATCGCGGCGGACGCGGTCGCCGCGCAGAAAGCCGCGGAAAATATCGCTTCGCTCTCGGGCAAGCGCACCGCCGTGCTGGCGGCAAAGGACGAGGTGCTCTTATACCGCAAGGCCCTTTCCAAGGATTCCCTTTTCAAAAGGCTAAGCGGCATTTACGCGCTGCAAAGCGGCTGTCCCGTCGTGACGGCGGAAATAGACGCCCTCGTTCAGCTCTTTCCCAAACGGATTCCCTCGATTCTATTAAAGGAGGGAGAGGACGCCGATTTCCTTTCTCTGCCCGCAAAGCTCGTGGAAATGGGCTATACGCGCGGTTTTGAAGTGGAAACGAAGGGCGCCTTCGCGCTTCGCGGCGACATTCTCGACATCTTTCCCGTCAATGCGGAAAATCCCGTCCGCATCGATTTCTTCGGCGATACGGTGGAAAAGATCAAGCCGTACGATCTCGTCACGGGAAACCGACTGGAAAGTTCGAAAGAGCTTCTCATCCTTTCCGCCACCGACGTCTTTGTGGAGGAGGGGGACAGGGCGCGCGTGGAGGAGGCGTTTAAAGACGGACTGAAAAACTTTACTACCACGGAGGCGTATACCCGCGCGGTCGAAATCGCGGACGAGATCCTGTCCGATCCCGCGGGCGAAAAGTCCGCCTTTTTGATGCCGCTCTTAAAAAATTCCGTCGACTTTTTCTCGATTTTACCCGAGAACGCAGTGCTCGTATTCGACGAGGGCAAAACGCTCTGGGACAAATTTAACGCGCTTTATAAAGAACACGAGGAGCGCTTTCGTCGCCTGCAATCGGGCGGCGAGGCGTTTCCCTTTTCCTTCGGTCAGTATACGGAGAGGGAAAGCTTCCTCTCTTCCCTGTCCGCTTTCCGCCGCGCGGCGTTGCAGACGTTCACGGGCAAGCCCTTTTTCTTCGAGCCCTTAAAGATATTCAATCTGACGGCGACGCCCGCCGCGAAATACCTCAACGGCTTTCCCGCGCTCCTGACGGACGTGAAAAACTGGCTGCGGGGAGGGTATCGGGTGCTGCTTTACTGCGGCGACTCTGCGCGTGCGGCAAAGATGGAATCCCTCCTGTCCGACGAGTACGTTTCCACCGTCAAGCTTCCGGACGACCTCGCCTCTTTCAAGGGCGTGTGCGTTTTGCCCGAAAATCTGGACAAGGGCTTTATTCTGCACGAGTGCAAGCTGGCGGTGATAGGTTCGGGGGATCTCTACACCAAGCCGCCCGATACGAAGCGCATCCGAAGGAAGCGGGGGGATATGTTCTCCGCGCCCGAGGTGGGGGATTACGCCGTGCACGAAACGCACGGGATCGGCAAGGTCGTCGGCACGAAAAAAATCGAAACGACGGACGGCACCAAGGAATATATCGCCCTTGAATACAAGGACGGGGACGTCTTATACGTTCCCGCGGAACATATGGACATCCTCTCCAAGTACGTGGGGGACGCGCATCCCGCTCTGAGCAAGATCGGGGGCGCCGATTTCGAGCGGGTGAAAGCGCGCGTCCGCGCTTCCCTCAAAAGGCTTGCCTTCGACCTTAAAAAATTATATGCGGAGCGGGCGGAGTCCAAGGGCTTCCGCTTTCCCGAAAACGCCGCTTTCATGCAGGAATTCGAGGACGCGTTCCCCTACGAACTGACTCCCGATCAGGCGTCGAGCGTGGAAGAGATCAAGGCGGATATGTGTTCGGACAAAGTCATGGACAGACTTCTTTGCGGGGACGTGGGATTCGGCAAGACGGAAGTCGCCTTCCGAGCCGTCTACTTATGCGTTTTGGGCGGCAAACAGGCGGCGCTGATGTGCCCCAGCACCATTCTCTGCAATCAGCATTTCAACACCGCCTGCGAGAGATTTGCCGATTTCGGCGTGCGCGTCGCCGCGCTCAACCGCTTCAATTCGCCCAAGGAACAGGAAAAGATCTTGCAGGGACTGAAAGACGGCACGATCGATTTCATCGTAGGCACCCACCGCCTGTTGTCCGGCGACGTCAGATTTAAGGATCTGGGACTTTTGGTGCTCGACGAGGAACAGCGTTTCGGCGTCGAGCATAAGGAGAAGATCAAACATTTGAGAAAGGACATCGACTGTCTTACGATGACGGCGACGCCCATTCCCCGAACGCTGCATATGTCCCTTTCGGGAATCCGTGACATCTCGACGATACAGACGCCTCCCGGCGAGCGTCTGCCCGTGCAGACTTATGTGGTGGAAGAAACGGAAACGCTCATCCGCGATGCCTGTATCCGCGAGCTTTCGCGGGGCGGGCAGATATTCATTCTCTATAATAAAGTGGAGAGTATTTTCACCTTCGCTGCCAAGATCAAGCGCATTCTTCCCGAAGCGGAAATTTCCGTGGCGCACGGGCGCATGGATAAAACGGTCCTGGAAAACAGCGTATTCGATTTTTACAGCGGCAAGAGCAACGTCCTCGTCACCACGACGATCATCGAAAACGGCATCGACCTTCCCAACGCCAATACGCTCATCGTCGTCGACAGCGACAAGCTGGGCATTTCTCAGCTCTATCAGCTCAAAGGCAGAGTGGGGCGGGGCACGCGGCTGGCGCACGCCTATTTCACGTTCAAGCCCGAACGCGTGATGACGCAGAACGCCTCCGAGCGATTGAAGGCGATCATGGAATTCACCGAACTCGGCTCGGGCTATAAGCTCGCTATGCGGGATCTCGAAATCCGCGGCGCGGGCAACGTTCTGGGCGCGGAACAGCACGGGCATATGGACAGAGTGGGATACGAGCTGTACGCCAAGCTCCTCAAAGAGGAATTGACGGGAGAAACGCAGTCGGTCGCGGAACTCGACATCCGCGCCAACGCCTATATTTCCGAAAAATACATCGAATCCTCGGCGGGAAGGCTGGATACGTATAAACAGATTGCGGAAATTTCCACGGTCGCCGACTATAAACGGGTGTATTCTTCTTTGGAAGAGATGTACGGACCGCTGCCGCAGGCGGTCGTCAATCTTCTGGTGATCGCGGTGCTGAAAAGCTACGCGGCGAAATTCAACGTCCGCAAGATCACGGTGGCGAAAGGCGTGGGAGCGTTGGAGTTTCCTTCCCTCGAAGCTTTGGGGGATAAACGAATCCTCGCCGCGATGGATAAATATAAGGAAAAAGTGCGCCTGAATATGGCGGAAGCGCCCGTCGTCGAAATTTTCGGAAAGCGGGAAGCGGCGGATTTGATGGCGGAAATGACAAAATTTTTGAAATTTGCCTTAACTTTCACAACTTTATAACGAAAAACATTTGCACATTTGCGCGGAATCGGTTATAATATAGGTTGTTGACACATACCCCCAAGGGAAAATTCTGTATTTTTGTGGCACAGGCAAAGTACGATAAAAAATCGGAGCGGTTTTATGAAGAACAGAAACACAATCAAGAAGATAACGGTATCGGCGTTATGCGTCGCGTTTGCGCTGAGCGCTGCCTCCTGCGGCGAAGGACTCATCACGACCAACAGCCAGAAGGATATGGAGCAGGTCATCGGCAACGTCAGTATTGCCAATCACGAAGAGTTCAAGGGCGACGGGCAGTATGCCGATTACGCGAGCGCCATTCAGAGCATGAACACCAAAATTTTAAAGCGCGATCTGGTGGCTTATTTCCTCAATACCGGCTATACCTATGTAAACAGCTACGGCTACACGTACGAGCAGACTTTTAAGTTGCTGATGCAGAATCTCGTCAGCCGCAAGATCATGGTGCAGTACGCCATGGCATATTATTTCGCTTCCACGCCCGAAGAGGGAGAATATCGGTATACGGTCGAAGCTTATAACAGCTATATCGAAAAAGAGTCCGCAAGCCTTCCCGACGCCGTGAAGGGGCATTACGAGGCGCATCCCGAAATACTCACCATGCAGTATTTTCTCACCGAGGGCGGCACGGATTCCGCCGATTACGACAAGGCCGTTTATACGCTGAAAGCGATGATCAACAACACGCTCGATTCCGCGGAGGAAAGCTTCATCGACAAAGAGGACGAGGACGGCGATGCAAGTTCCGATACGAGGACCACTCCCACCGGCGTCGGCGAAGAAACGGACGACTATTACGACGCCGATTACGAGATCTATACGGGCTTCAACACGCCCGACAGCTGCGGCTCCTACGAAAGAAAGGACGGCTCCACGCAGACGACGAGAAAGCGCGCGTACAATACCTTCCTTTCCAATCTCTCCGCGAATAATCTGTTGATTAAGGGAGAGGACACCACCGATTTCACCAAGATAAACTACTATTATGTGGAGCTGGCGAGCCAATTGGAACAAGCCCTCATCACGAAATACAGCGACGATTTGAACGACGAAGCGAATAAGGAACTGACGCAGTCCTATGTGGAAGGAAAATACGCTTCCCTGCTCGCGTCGCAGCAAAATTCCTATTCGGAAGATCAGAGCGCTTTCGAAACGGCGATCGGCAGCGTTTCCGATACGTCTTTCGTGTTGTATAGCCCGAAGGAAGGCTTCGGATTCGTCTACAACATTCTGCTTCCCTTCTCGACGACGCAGACGCAGATTCTCTCCACCTATACCAATGACACGGGGCTTACCAAGAGCGAATTTTATCAGAAGCGCTCTCAGCTTTTAAACAAAGTCAGCGGAAAAGATCTCCGCGCGCCCTGGTTCTCGACGGACGAGGAAAAGAATTACGCGTTCGAAGTCACGGCGGAGGACGAGTATTATACCAATGCGGACACAAAGGAAAACGAGAAGAATTATCTCTTTTTCGAGGACAACCTCAAAAACAGCGCGGGGGATAACGCGCGCTATAAGGAGCTCGGTCAGTATTACGGTCAGTATCCCTATAACGGCACGGTGACGAAGGACGAGGACGACAAGTACGTATGTACGCCCAACGAAGTTTCCGTCGATGAATTTTTAGACGAAATGGAAGCCTATCTCAATTACGCAAATCCCTCTTTCGACGCGAAGGGCGCCGAGAAGACGGGCTATGTGAAGGACGGAAAATATACCCTTTCGGAAAACGGAAAATTCGATTATTCAGAATTCCTGTACTATGAAGGAAAAGTGACGCTCAAAGATACAAAGCATAAGGATTATTTCGTCAAGGGCACCGATTCCTACACCGCGGTTTCCGTCATCAACGAATTGATGTTCGCGTACAGCTCGGATACGGGCAATCTCAATAAATATATGGGTTATACCGTTTCTCCGTATAAGACGAGCTATGTGTCGGAATTCGAGTATGCCGCGCAGTACGCCATCCGCGCGGGCGCGGGCACCTATGTGGTATGTCCTTCCGATTACGGCTGGCACGTCATTTACGTTTCTTTCGTCTATGACGAGGGAGAGGTCTACGAAAACGGATTCAACTGGAACGAGAGGGAAGAGGAAGGCACTTTCTCCTATCTGTTCTACGAATCCTTGAAGTCCGATTCTTCTTCGTCCTCCTCCTATGCGTCGATGATACAGAATCAGATCCTCGGCAAATACAACACCGACACTTGCGTCACGCTTTACGAAAACAGATATAAGGATCTGTTGAGCCTCGATAAATAATTTCGTAAAAGCGGAAGGGAATGCATAAGTCGCCGAAAAGTGCTCATACTGAACATAAGCCGTTTTGATACGGCGGTTAAGGAGGTAATAAGTATGAGATTGCACAGTGGCGATATTTGTCCCAAGACCGGAACTTACAGAGTTATTAACGAGGACGGCAAGACGTTGAACAGCGTGTTCGTAGGCGAGGGTGAAACCATGCCTCCCACGCAGCAGTCTTCTTGCTGCTATGAATTTGCAGACTAAAATTTAAAACCGCATAGAGAAATCCGCTCCGTTTTACGGTGCGGATTTCTTTCGGATAGAGGGGAACGCCGAAAACTTTTTCGGGAAAGCGTTTGACGTCGGCGCGAACGCATAGGGTCGATTGGTATTTAAAAAGGAGCAGCAGAACGTTTCCGCGCAAGTCCGAATTTGGAATAAGGACTTATGCGGAAATTTTTTACGAAAAATTCTCCTGAAAAGAAAAAATATGGCAGTCAGCCATTGACAAAGCCGAATGTCGGGTATATAATAAAAAGGACAGTCAGGAAAATTGACGAAAAAGGGAAAAGGAGAAAGAAAATGCTGATCGAAAACGGACAAAAAATCGTATTTGCGGGGGATTCGGTAACGGACGACGGGCGCGTCCGTCCCATAGGGGAGGGCGGCTCCGCGGCCTTGGGCAACGGATACGTGCGCCTCATCGACGCCTATTTCAGCGTGGATTATCCCGAACGCTTTATTCATACCGTCAATATGGGAATTTCGGGGAACACGTCGCGGGATCTCGCGGCGAGATGGGAAACGGACGTCAACGCTTTGAATCCCGATTGGGTGGTGATGTGCATCGGCTTTAACGACGTCTGGCGGCAGTTCGATCTGCCTACCATTCCCGAAAGCGGCGTTTCGCCCGAAGAATATCGCGCCAATCTCAATAAAATGGCGGATGCGACGAAGGCGAAAATGATTTGGATGACGCCTTATTATTTAGAGCCGAATAAAGAAGACGCCATGCGGAAGCGCATGGACGAATACCGCGCCGTCATGAAAGAAGAGGCGGCAAAAAGGGGAATCCCCTGTATCGATTTGCAGGAAAAATTCGCGCATATCCTGAAATACCGCTATCCCGCCTATATCACTTGGGACAGGATTCATCCGGGCGTGGTGGGCAGCGTGATTATCGCGCGGGCATTCCTCAAAGAAATCGGTTTTGAGTACGGGGAATGAGCGGAAAAAAGAGAAGTTTACATAACGGAATCTGTTAAGTGAAATTTATGCGCGATTATTTATTCGAATTTGATTGCTAAAATCCGAAAAAAATGATAGAATAAATAGTGTGAAAAAACAGTACTCGGGTGGAGCTTTATGACGGAAGAAATCATCAAATCGATCACGGAAGCGGAAGCGAGAGCCGCAAAAATAAAAGAGTCGGCGTTTGCTCAGGCGGCGGAGATCGCCGCCAAAGCGGAAGAGCGTGCTTTTGAAATCGAGAAATCTTCGGAAGAGGTGTGTCGGGCATATCGGGAAACGCAGTTAAAAGCGGCGGAAGCGGATGCGGAAAAGGCATATCTTTCCGCTCTGACTCAAAAACGCGAAGAAGCGAAAGAATATGCCGACCGCCTGCTCGAAAATACAGAACTGCCCGTAAGCAGAATCGTAGGGAGGATCACCGGTGGCAATCGCTGAAATGCAAAAATTCAACCTCGTTGCCATGTCTTACGACAAGGAGGCAGTTTTGAACGCCCTGCAAAGGACGGGCGCGGTCGAGGTGAAACTGCACGCGGAAACGGAAGATACGTCCGTTCCCCCCGTCGACGCCGACGAACTGCGCGCATATATCTCCCGTTTGGAATCCGCTCTCTCCCTGTTGAGCGGAGCGGTGGAGAGTTATAATCAGGACAATAAAATAAAATCGGGCGTATTGAAGGACGGATTCGACGTTTCCTATTCCGAGTTTATGGCCGCGGGGGATAAAAAGGCGGAAATGGACGGTTTGGCCGCCCGCATAGAGGCGCTCTTTTCCGAAAAAAACGACTTGCAGGCAGAGCTGTCCGGAGCGAAGCGGACGCTGCTTGCCGCGGGCGTTTATTCCGCGCTGGAAGTCCCTTTCTCCTTCTTTTCAGATACCCTTCATGCGCGCGTAAAGCTGGGGACGGTGCCTGCCGTCGTGCGCGAGGATCTTTTAAAGAGCTTTGCCGAACAGGATTTAGCCTGCGCGGAAGTGCTCGCTTCGGACGCCGAAACCGCGCTTCTTTGCGTGGTCTTTCATCGGGAAATCGCTGCGGAAACGGAGGGACGGCTCTCCGATTTCGGCTTCTCGCCCTGCCCTTTCGAAGGGGAAAAAACGGGCGCGGAAAATTACGATTCTCTGTGTGGGAAAGTCAAGGCGATCGAACGCGGATTAAAGGCAAACGAGTACGCCATGTACGAGCTGAACACACAAATTCGACCCTTAAAGGTCTATTGCGACTATCTCGGGTTTCAGCTTGAAAAAGAGGAGCTTTCGGATAAACTGCGCGCCACAGAGCGAACGTTTCTTTTGGAGGCGTATGTGCCCAAAGAAGCGGAGGAACTCGTCAAAGAGGCGCTTTTATCGGTGACGAAAGCGGCGTATTTCGAATTTTCCGAGCCGTCGGAGGACGAAATGCCGCCGACGCTTATGAAAAACAACGCGGTGATTAAGAATTTCGAGGCGATAACCAATATGTATTCTCCTCCTAATTCCAAGGAACTCGATCCTAACGTGGTGATGTCATTTTTTTACAGTCTATTTCTCGGCTTTATCATGGGCGACATCGGCTATGGGCTTGTGATGATTTTGGGCGGCGGTTTCATTTGGTATAAACAGCGGGCGAGGGAAAGCGGCTTCAAGCGCTTGGCAGGAGTTTTTGCCGTCGGCGGTCTGTTTGCCGTCGTGTGGGGAATTTTATTCAATTCGTTTTTCGGCGTTTCCCTGCCTTTCCTCAAAGCGGTGATGCCCGACGCGCAGAGCGATAATTGGACGTTTATCGGAATCAGTGTGCCGAGCGTACTGATAATCAGCCTTTTGATAGGCATCGTACAGCTTTTTGCGGGATATATGTGCCGCGCCGCTCAGGAATGGCGCAAGGGGCGGCTGTGGGATGGCATTTGGGACGGCGTGGTTTGGGCTGTGTTTTCCCTCGGCGTCGGGCTTGCCGTCATCGGACTTATCGAAGAGGCGCACGCGGCTTTGTTGGTCACAATCGGGGGGATCGCGGCGGGAGCGTCTTTGGCGGCGGCGATGTTGACCGCGGGCAGAAAGGAAAAACTTTTGGGGAAATTTACCAAAGGTTTCGGCGCGGCTTATGGGGTCATCAATTACGCGTCGGATATTTTAAGCTATGCCCGCCTTTACGGACTCATGCTTTCCGGCATTGTGATCGCTCAAATCGTATCGCAGTACGCTCTCGGCTTTATTACGGGGGGAAACCCGATCGTCGTCGTTTTCGGCGTTGTGCTCCTGATCGTAGGACATTCGTTCAATTTGGCGATCGGTCTTCTCGGCGCCTATATCCACGACGCAAGGCTGCAATATGTGGAGTTTTACGGCAGGTTTTTCGAGGGCGAGGGCGAATTGTTCACGCCGCTCGGTTCGCAGCATAAATATATTTGGCTTGCTCCGTCCAGGAGCCTATAAGCGATTCGAAGGAAAAAATTGCCTTCGTTGCATTAAAAAATCAGGAAAAAACAAATTTCGGAGGATTCATTCATGTTTACAAC
>QWCN01000633.1_pt2 | contig 61136 bp, 53 predicted proteins | sample 1972711 | NCBI WGS metagenome assembly QWCN01 (sample SAMN09866707, study PRJNA288562) | Human gut metagenome isolate term1_stool, whole genome shotgun sequencing... | isolation source: gut | host: Homo sapiens | place: USA: California
ATATGGCGGGATGGGAGTATTTGTCCGATCTCGCCGCGGGAAAGGCGCTCTTTTTGAAGAGTTCGGAAAAGCGGCTGTTCACGGGGGCGTTCTCGTCTGCCAGGATCATATTATGCGTGGCATAATATTCCGCTTTGTCGAGTTCGGCCTTCTCTATCCCCGCCGGACGGGGGAAGTCTTCGGGGAGGGAATTTCGGTGGAGATACTCGTTTATCTTCAACAACACATTGGCGGGCAGTCCGCCGCCCGTGATATCCGTGAGGGCGTTGTCGGCGTTTCCGAGCCATACGCCGACGCAGTCGGACGTGGTATAGGAAAGCGCGTAAGCGTCGCTGTTGCCTTTCTCCGTTCCGCTGGTCCCCGTCTTTGCCGCAACGGGGAAGGGCAGGGAGCGCAGTTTCTTTGCCGTGCCCGTCTTTGCCGCCGTTTTCAGCATATCGTTCACGAGGTAGGCGGTTTCTTCGGAAAACACCCGTGTCTTTCTCTCCGTTTTATGATACGCGGGGCGGCCGTCGATGAGCACTTCGCGGATAAAGCCTCCTTCCGCATATTCCCCGCCGCAGGAAAAGGTGGAGTACGCGTCGAGCAGTCCGTTGAGCGTAAAACCTTCCTTCATGCCGCCGAGCGCCAGCGCGAGCGAATAATCTTCCTCGGAAATTGCGAGTCCCATCTTTTTCATATACTCCGCGGATTTTGCGACGCCCATCGAATTGAGTATCTTGACCGCGGGCACGTTCACGCTTTTGGAAAGGCACTCGCGCACGCTGAGATAGCCGCTGTACGAGCCGTCGAAGTTCTTGGGCTCGTAGCCCGCGAAGTTGGTCCTTTCGTCGAGGATAGGCGTAGCGGGGGAGATAAGATTTTCTTCCAAAGCGGGCGCGTAGACTAGGAGCGGCTTGATGAGAGAGCCGGGAAGCCGCTTGATCTCTCCCACCGTCGAATAATACGCCTTGAAGCCGTGCGTTTTGCTGTCGAGAACGCTGTACGTTTTATCCGTTTCGCTTAAATTTCCCAAAGATTCGAGATATTCCTGCAAGCGGGGATCGAGATAGGTGTAAATGCGGATGTTGCCGCCAAGCGTAAAGTCGTAGCGATCGGAAAGTTCCTCCAATTCGTCGAATACGCGGTTGAAATAACTCCTGTCGAGCGACTGCGAGGTCGGCGCGTCGGGAAGGGGCTTTTTAAGCGCTTCCGATTCCTCCGTTTCGTCGATATGTCCCCGCGCGCGCATAGCCGAAAGAACGAGTTTTTTTCGCCGCGCACAGTTTTCGGGATGCTTAAAGGGGGAATAATTGTTCGGGGATTTGATGAGTCCCGCAAGGACCGCGGAATCCGCGAGGTCGAGATCTTCGGGCTGCTTGCCGAAGTAGAAATCCGCCGCCGAGCGCAGTCCGAAGCAACTGTGACCGAAATAGATGGTGTTGAGATATTTTTCGAGTATCTCGTCCTTGGAATATCTCTTTTCCAGCGCTCGGGTGAGTTTAAATTCTTTCAGCTTGCGTTTGATGGTCTTTTCCTGCGAAAGATGGGTGTTTTTGATGAGCTGCTGGGAAATGGTGGAGGCGCCCTCCTTAAAAGAGCGCGCCTTGGCGTTTTTCAAGGTGGCCTTCGCCATGCGCTTGAAGTCGAAGCCGCGGTGGCTGTAAAAGCCCTTGTCCTCGGTGTCCACGAAGGCGTATTTCGCTTTCGGAGCCAGGGAATCGAGCCGAAAAGTTTCGCGCGAGGAAAACGCCGCGGCGTTTTTTACCGACTCGCCCTGCGCGTCGAAAAGCTCTATTTTATCGTCGGATAAAAGGAGCTTGTTCTCGTCGAGTACGGCGTCTTTCGTCACCGCCGCATAGTAAATGCTTCCGCCGGCAGTCAAAACGGAAAAACAGCCGACGATGATAAGCAGAATCTTCCATGTCTTTTTCATCGTAAACAGTATCTGCCTATTTTTACTTTTTATGATGAAAACGCCGCAAAAAGCTTTCAAAGACTTGATAAAATTCATAAAAAAGAGTATAATGAAAGAAAAACTTTACGACAGGAAATTTATGGAAAAAAAGTACCATATCGTCACCTACGGCTGTCAGATGAATGTGCACGAATCGGAAAAGATCGCGGGCATCCTCTACAAAATGGGCTATCGGGAAACGAAAGAAACGGAAGAGGCGGATATTATCGTATTCAATACCTGCTGTATCCGCGAAAATGCGGAGAACCACGCCTTCGGAAACATCGGCGCGCTTAAAAAACTCAAAAAGAGAAAGCCCGAACTCATCATCGCCGTCGGTGGCTGCATGACGCAGGAAAAGGGCAAAACAGAGATCCTCAAAAAGAAATTTCCGTTCATCGACGTCATGTTCGGAACTCTCAATCTCGAAGAATTGGAAACGCTGATCGAGCGAAAGCTGAAAGAAAAAAAACGGGTGATAGAGATACGCGAAAAGGAAGGGGAAATCGTCGAAGGCGACGAGCCTCTGCGCACCAGCTATCCCAATGCCTGGGTAAATATCATGTACGGCTGCAACAATTTCTGCTCCTACTGCATCGTGCCCTACGTGCGGGGGAGAGAGCGTTCGAGAAAGCCCGAAAATATCCTCGCGGAAGTAAAAAAGCTCGTGGCGGAAGGATATAAAGAAATCACCCTTTTGGGACAGAACGTCGATTCCTACGGATCGGATGGAAGTACAAAGACGACGTTTGCCGGGCTTTTGGACGCTGTAGCTTCGATTGAGGGAAAGTTTCGCCTGCGTTTCATGACGAGCCACCCAAAGGATTTCGGAGAGGACGTCGTCGAGGTGATGGAAAAGCACCGCAAGATCTGCCGCCTCGTACATCTGCCCGTACAGTCGGGTTCCGACGCCGTTTTGAAGGCGATGAACCGCCGCTATACGAGCGGCAAATACTTATCCGAAATAGAGCTTTTAAAGATGCGGCTGCCCGAAGCGGAGGTGACGACGGACATCATCGTCGGCTTTCCGGGAGAAACGGAGGCGGACTATCTGGCTACCGAGGAACTCGTGAAAAAAGCGGATTTCGCTTCGGCGTTTACTTTCGTCTTTTCTCCCCGTTCGGGGACCAAAGCGGCGTCGATGGAAGGGCAGATTTCCGAGGACGTGCAGAAAGATCGGATCATGCGGCTCGTGGAATTGGTAAACTCTCTGACGCGGAAAAAATCGGAAAAATACGTCGGCAGGACGGTGGAGATACTCTGCGAGGATTACGACGAAAAAAAAGGCTTGTATCTCGGGCGGGACGAGTTCGGCCGCATGGGATATTTCGGGAGCGAGAGGAATGTGGTGGGCGAGTTCGTGGAGGTAAAGATCACGCGGGCAAACGGTATTTCCCTTTACGGCGAGATCGCGGCGGAAAAGGAAAACGAAACAAAAGAAGAAAACGGAATCTAAAAAGGCGGGTTTGAAAAATTTATGGCTCTTTCACAGATGATGCGGCATTATCTCGAAATGAAGGACAAATACAAGGGATGTATTCTCTTTTATCGTCTTGGCGACTTTTACGAGATGTTTTTCGAGGATGCGGAGAAGGTTTCCAAGCTCCTCGATCTGACGTTGACGGGCAAGGACTGCGGACTCGAAGAACGCGCTCCCATGTGCGGGATTCCCTATCATGCGGCGGACGTCTATATTTCCAAATTGGTGGCGCTCGGAGAAAAGGTGGCGATCTGCGAACAGCTCTCCGACCCCAAGGAAAGCCGCGGACTCGTCGATCGGGACGTCGTGCGGGTGGTTTCGGCGGGTACGCTTATCGACGACACCATGCTCGACGAAACAAAGAATAATTATATAGCTTCCCTCTTCAAATCGGGGGACACGGTCGCCGTGGCATGGACGGACATCACGACGGGAGAATTTGCCGTGACGGAGTTTTGCGGCGTTTCCGCGGTCGAGGACACGATCAATCAGCTGGTGAAATTGTCCGTGGCGGAGGTCATCTGCAACGAGGATATGCTGATCGCGTCCAAGGATCTGAAAGAAATCAGGCACAATCTTCTGCCGCCATTTTCCTGTTACGTTCCCTGGGCGTTCAACGTCAAGCACGCGGAGAAAAACCTTCTCGAACAGTTCGAAACGCTTTCTCTCGCGGCGTACGGAATCGCGGGCAAGGAAAACTCCGTCGCCGCGGCGGGCGCCCTGATCGAATATCTGAGAGAAACGCAGAAACATTCTCTGAGCAATATCAATTCGATCAGGTGCGTCGATCATAATCGTTTCATGGTGCTCGACAGCATTGCCGTCCGCAATCTCGAACTCGTCAGAAGCAACGCGGAGGGCAAAAAGTACGGCTCTCTTCTGTGGCTGCTCGACAAGACGCGCACGGGCATGGGGGCGAGGCTTCTCAATCAGATGATTCTCTCTCCGTTAAAGGATATAGAAAAAATCAATTACAGACAGGAAGGCGTGGCGGAACTCTTTAACGCTTCCGTGGTGAGGATGGGGCTTGCGGATACGCTCAAAGAGGTAAAGGACATCGAAAGACTGTCGGGGAAAATTTCCAACGGCAACTTTTCTCCGCGGGACTGCGTGGCGCTCGCGGCCTCCCTGAACGCGCTCCCGTCCGTCAAGTTTCAGCTGACGGGATTCTCCGCGAAGATCCTTGCGGACATAGACGGAAATCTGCTCGATATGAAGCCGCTCGCCGATCTGCTTTCCTCCGCGATCGCGGATAATCCGCCCGCCTTGATGAAGGACGGGGAATATATCCGCGGGGGATTCAACCGCGATCTGGACGAGCTTCGCAGGATCGGAAAAAACGGAAAAGACCTCATCTTGCAGATAGAGGCGAGAGAAAAGGACAGGACGGGGATAAAGAATCTCAAAGTCGGCTACAATCGGGTATTCGGATATTTTATCGAAGTTTCCAATTCGTTCAAGGACAAAGTTCCCGACGATTATATCCGCAAACAGACGCTGACGACAGGGGAACGCTTCATTACGCAGGAGTTGAAAGAGCTGGAAGAAAAGATTTTGACGAGCAGCGAAAAGGCGCTCAAACTGGAAGCGCGGCTGTATAACGATCTGCTCGACATCCTTTCGCAGAACATTTCCAAACTGAAAAAAATTTCCGGCGCGATAGCGCTGCTCGATTGTCTTGTCGCGTTTGCGACGGTGGCGAAAGAACGCCGCTACTGCCGCCCGCAAATGATCGAAAGCGGCGGGCAACTAACGATTACGGAGGGGCGTCACCCTGTCGTCGAGGCTATTTCCAAAGAGCGTTTCGTGCCTAACGACACTCTTTTGGACAACGGGGAAAACCGCAGCGCGATCATCACGGGGCCGAATATGGCGGGTAAAAGCACGTATATGCGGCAGGTGGCGCTCATCGTTTTAATGGCGCACCTCGGCTGCTTCGTGCCTGCGAAAGAAGCGAAAATCCCGCTCACCGACCGCATCTTTACCCGCGTCGGCGCGAGCGATAATCTCATCTTCGACCAAAGCACGTTCATGGTGGAGATGACGGAAGTGGCGTCCATTCTCCTGCACGCCACCAAAGACAGTCTTTTGATTTTAGACGAAGTGGGACGGGGAACGAGCACGTACGACGGACTTTCCATCGCCTGGTCGGTCATTGAGTTTCTGACGGAAAAGATCCGCGCAAAGACTCTTTTCGCCACCCATTACCACGAACTCACCGAGCTAGAAAATAAGATCGAAGGCGTCAAAAATTATAAAATCACCGTTCGGGAAATGAACGGCGCGGTGGTGTTTTTGAGAAAGATCGCGCGCGGCGGCGCGAACAGAAGCTTCGGGATCGAAGTGGCTTCTTTGGCCGGCGTACCCAAAGAAATTACCGTACGCGCGAAAGGAATCTTAAAGACGCTGGAAAAGAACGACATCGCCAAAGGCAGGATTTTATCGGGAGAGGAGAACGAAACGGAAGAGGAAAAGAGAACTCTGTCGGAAGCGGAAAAAATCCTTTCGGAAACCGACCTGGACACCCTCTCTCCCATGCAGGCGCTGCTTTTGTTGAGCGATCTGAAAGAAAAAGTGAAGGCGGAAAACTGATATGTCGAAAATCAATATTTTACCCGCGCAGGTCTATAATCGGATCGCCGCAGGAGAAGTGGTGGACAGGCCGTATTCGGTCGTCAAGGAGCTTGTCGAAAACGCCATCGACGCGGGCGCTACGGAAATCGAGATCTATGTCGAGAGCGGAGGCAAACAGCTCGTCCGTGTCGTGGACAACGGAGGCGGCATTCTCAGAGAGGATTTGCAGGCGGCTTTTTTGCCGCATGCTACCAGCAAAATCGCCAAAGCGGACGATTTGGAGCGGATTCTCACCCTCGGATTCCGAGGCGAGGCCGTGGCGTCCATCGCGGCGGTTTCCAAAATGACGATCACCTCCAAAGTTCCCGGAGAAAGGTGCTATCAGTTGGCTTCGGACGGCGGAAAGCTTGGGGAAATCAAGGAGGCGGCGGGCGACGATGGAACGGACGTCAAAGTGGAAATGCTCTTTTTCAACACGCCCGTGCGGCTCGGCTTTTTGAAATCGGACAAAGCGGAAGAAACGGATATCACTAACTTCGTTTCCCGCTTTATTCTCAATCGACCGAACATTTCCTTCCGCTATTACGTCAACGGCAAGAAGATCCTGCAATCGTTCGGGGGCGGAGAGGAAGAAGCGGTCGTGGGAGTCTACGGCGCATCCGTTCTCAAAGACTGCTATAAGCTCGATGCGGAAAAACACGGAATCCGCATTCGCGGCTATATCGGCAATCAGAATTTTTCCAAGCCGAATAAGACTTATCAGAGCGTATTTCTGAACGGACGCTATATCGTCAATTCCACGATCGCCGCCGCGGTAGCCAATGCCTACGCAAGCTATCTGATGAAGAGGCAATATCCTTTTTATATCCTCTATATCGATGTGCCGACGGAGATAGTCGACGTCAACGTGCATCCCAATAAGGCGGACGTGCGCTTCGCGGACAACCAAATTATATACGGCTGCATCTATTCGGTCGTGTCCAATGTTTTGGACGGCAATTCCAAGGCGTTGGAATATGTGGTGCCCGATAAAAACGTGTCCGCGACGCAGGAAACTTTTTCGACTGTTCCCGAGCGGGCGCAACCGCCGCACGGCAATACGCCTCCGCCTTCCTTTTCGGAAAAGCGGTCGGGAGAAATGCCTTTAAAAAGCGATAAGGCTTCGGGCTTTGCCGCCTTTACTTACGAAGACGCAAAGCGGGAAATAGAAAAGGCGGCGCCGCAGTTTTCCGTTCAAAAACAAAATTCCGCAAAAGGGGAAATAGAGCTTCCCTTTGCGATAGACGACGGAGAGGATACTTCCCGAAAAACCCCCGAAGCGCGCGGCGGAGCGATGGAAAAAGACAAAGAAAAGGAATCCGATTTAAGGGACGCCTTTGCCGATCTCCATTTCGAAAAGAACGTTTTGGAAGTAAACGCGTCGGAAACGATTTCCGCATCGGCAGAGCGGCAGAACGAACGGCAGGATTTCTTTGCCGAGAACAAAAAATTGCTCGAAGAGATGGAAAGCAAGGCAAAACAGAACAAGATCGACGTCGCCTCCTGCGTGTATGCGGGAAAACTGTTCAACACCTATCTTTTGTACGAGCGAGGGGAGGAAGTTTTTATCATCGATCAGCACGCCGCGCACGAAAGATTGATTTTCAATCGCTTGAAAGAACAGATGCAGAGCCGTAGAATTTTGCAGCAACCCATGCTCTTGCCTTTTATGCTCGATCTGAACGCCTTTGAGAGCGCGTTCATTCGGGAAAATCTCGAAAATATCCGCGACATCGGCTTCGATATCGAAGAGTTCGGAAACAATGCCTTCAAAATTTCCGCCGTGCCTCTCGATTTGCAGGAAATAGATTTAAAAGCGTTTTTTAATGAAATTCTCGGCGACGTGAGCGGCTATCGCTGTGTCAAGCTGGAAGATCTCTTAAAGGATAAGCTTGCTACCGCCGCCTGCAAAGCCGCGGTAAAGGGCGGCATGGATCTGACGCGCGAGGAAGTGGACAGACTTTTTGCCCTGATGGACGGGAATATGGGACTGAAATGCCCGCACGGCAGACCCGTCGTTGTCAAAATGACGAAGACGGACCTCGAAAAAATGTTTAAGAGGATCGTCTGATATGCGCGTCTTGGTCGTGTGCGGACCCACTGCTTCGGGAAAGACCGCCTTAGCTGTCGAGTGCGCAAAGGCGCTGCATACGGAGATTGTTTCCGCGGATTCCCTGCTCGTCTATAAAGGGCTGAATATCGGCACCGCCAAGCCGACCGAAGAGGAAAAGGGCGGGATTGTTCATCATCTCATCGACGTCGCGGAACCTACGCAAAAATTTTCCGTCAGCGATTATGAGTCTTTGGCTCTGCCGATCGTCGAAAACTTATTAAAAAAAGGCAGGACGCCGATCATTTGCGGCGGAACGGGATTTTATATCAATGCTCTCCTCTATAAGAGTCAATTCGGCAATGCGGGAGCGGACGAAACTATCCGCCATATGTACGAGGATCTTTTAAAGGAACGCGGCGCGGCATATTTACACGAGCTGTTGAAGCAAAAAGATCCCGAAAGCGCGGAGATCCTGCATCCAAACGACACAAAACGGGTCATACGCGCTCTGGAAATTTTCGACGTGACGGGAAGGAAAAAATCGGAGCAGCGAGATAAGCCCGTTCCGCGCTTCGATTTTTGCAGCGTTTCCGTCGATTTTCCTCGGGAAACTCTCTACGGACGCATCGATCTGCGCGTCGAAAAAATGTTCCTCGAAGGATTGAAGGAAGAGGTGAAAAATCTTGTGGCGCAGGGCGTCACGGAAGATATGCAGTGTATGCAGGGGATCGGCTATAAAGAAGTTGCGGAAGGAATGAAAGACGGACTTTGCGACGAGGAGATAAAGGAAGCCGTCAAAAAGAATACCCGCAATTATGCGAAAAGACAGCTCACCTTTTTCAAACGTATGCAGAATCATACCTTCCTTCCCCCCGATCGGGCGACGGCGAAAGAGGTTTTGAAACTATTATAAAACTATGTCAGACATATTATATGTGTCTGACATAATACTGTAAAATCAAAAACGGAGTTCAGATAAAAAATGACGGCAGAAGAATTAATCGAGAAAAGCGAAGAAGAATTAAAAGAGAATTTCCGCAGGGCGGACAAAATCAGCGAGTACAATCAGGAAAAGGTGCTGAAAGCATTTCAAAAGCACGCGGTGGCTCTGAGGCATTTCAATCCTTCGACGGGCTACGGCTACGGCGATGAGGGACGTTTCGTTCTGGGCGACGTTTTCGCTTCGTCTTTGGGCGCGGAAGCGGGCATCGTTTCCCCCGCGATGCTTTCGGGAACGCACGCGCTGACGGTTGCTTTGTTCGGTATCCTGCGTCCCGGGGAGTGTGTACTTGCCGTTTCGGGGATGCCTTACGATACCATTCGCGGCGTAATTTTCGGGGAAGGGAACGGCTCTTTAAAGGATTTTGGCATCTCTTTCGAAAAGACGGAACTGACCGAGCAAGGAAAGTTCGACAAGCAAAAGATAAAAGAGGATCTCCTGCGCCTCGGGAAGAGCCTGAAAATGGTATACATTCAGCGCTCCCGCGGATACGAACTCCGCGACGCGTTTACGGCGGACGAAATCGGAGAACTTTGTTCCTATGTACGTTCGCTCGGTTTTACGGGCTGCATATTCGTCGATAACTGCTACGGCGAATTTGTGGAGGAAAAGGAGCCGTGCGACGTGGGGGCGGATATTGCGGTAGGCTCGCTCATCAAAAATCCGGGGGGAGGTCTGGCGCCGACGGGCGGCTATATCGTCGGCGGGAAGGAATATATCGAACTGATAGGAAAGCGGCTCACGGCGCCGTCTATCGGCAACGAGGTCGGTTCCTATGCCTACGGCTATCGGCTTTTTTATCAGGGTCTTTTCATGGCGCCGCATACCGTCAATCAGGCGGTAAAGGGAAGCCTTTTGATCGGGAAATGTATGGAAACGCTCGGATATGAAAATTTCCCCGGATTGGATAAAACGCCTGCGGACATTACCCGCGCCATTCGTTTCGATACGTCGAAAGAGCTTTGCGATTTTATCCAGTCTGTGCAGGAAGCGTCGCCTATCGACAGTTTCGTGACTTTGGAGCCTTGGGATATGCCCGGCTACGACAGCAAGGTGATCATGGCTGCGGGATGTTTCGTCGAGGGCGCGTCTATCGAATTGTCCGCGGACGCGCCCGTCAAGGAGCCGTATACCGCTTATTTCCAAGGCGGACTCACTTATGAACATTGTAAATACGCCTTGAAAAAAATGCTGGAAAAGCTGCTGCCGGCGCGGGAAAGCTTATAATTCGGAAAGAAAAAAACGCCTGCCGTTTTTTAAGCGGAAAGGCAAGGCGGACAGCAAAGGAGAAATCGATGTCGAAAAACGTTTTGTTGGCGGCGCCCTGGCAGATTGCGCTTATTGCGATGCTCGTGATTATAGCCGCCGGTTTTTTATTGGCTTGGGCGGGAACGAGATATATTCGTAAATTGGTGCGAAGCGCAAAAGAGGATATTGCCGAAGAAAATTACTTTTTAGCCGAAGCAAAGTTCGAAAAGTTGAAAAATCGGTCGTTCGGGGAGTCGAAGCTCAGCGCCGAATACTATCTCGCCTATACTTACCTTGCGGCGGAGGAATATGAAAAGTTTTTCGCTTCCGTGGAGAGTATGCGTACCTATCGCGGCAAGGTGACGAAGGTATACCGTACCGATTGCGTCTATCTTCTCTTGATCGCCCATTTGATGCTCCGCGATAAAAAAGGAGCGGAAAAAGCGTATGCGGTCTTTTGCAACGCGCTGCGCAGCGAAAGCGGCTATGACAAAAAATTCGGCATATACGAAAAGTTTTTTGCGGCGGCGCTCGCTTATATCGGAGAATCCAAAGAGGGAAGAACGGAAGAAAATGCGGCGATTATCCGCAGGTTTCAGAAAGACGGCGAGGGAAGCGTTCTGATCGCCCGTCTTGCCCGCGAGCTCGTGGAAGGGATGCAAAAAAGATGAACTCGACGAAAGGCGCGGGAAAAAGAGGGAAAAGGGTAGGGAACGTGGAAGAAAAAAACGCGAAAACCGTTATAAGACTCCGACGGGCGCAAGAAAAAGACATCAAAGGAATCGGCAGATTATTGTTGCAGGTAAACGCCTTGCATCATGAAGGCAGAGCGGACTTATTCAAGGCGGGCGCGAGGAAATATTCCGACACACAGCTTAAAGAGATCCTGAAAGAGGAAAAGACTCCGGTTTTTGTCGCCGTAAACGACATTGGCGAAGTGGAGGGATATGCGTTCTGTATTTTTCAAAGTCATCCCGACGACAGCATCCTCACGGATATCAAAACCCTATATATCGACGATTTGTGCGTGGACGAAAATACTCGGGGAAAAGGGATCGGCGCGCGGTTGTTTTCCTTCGTTTCCGATTTTGCCCGTGAAAGGGGCTGTTATAATCTGACGCTGAATGTTTGGAGCTGCAATCCCGCGGCTTTGCGCTTTTATGAAAGATGCGGATTGAAGCCGCAAAAAATCGGGTTGGAAAAAATTTTTAAGTGAGCTTTATAAAAGAATAATAAAAAAAGACGATTCCTTTCAGAATCGTCTTTTTCGTAAACTCTGTTATCAATACATACCGCCCATATCGCCGCCTGCGGGAGCCGCGGGAGCGGGAGGGGTGGGAATATCTGTCACGATGCTTTCGGTCGTGAGCAGAGTCGCCGCCACGGAAGCCGCGTTTTGAAGTACGGAACGGGTGACTTTCGTCGGGTCGATAATGCCGCTTTCCACCATGTCGCAGTATTTGTTGTTGAGCGCGTCGTAGCCGTAGTTGGCTTTCTTGGAGGAGAGGACTTTGTCTACGATGACGGAGCCGTCCATCCCTGCGTTCGCGGCGATTTGTCTGATCGGTTCTTCCAAAGCTTTCAAAATGATCGCAGCGCCCGTCTTTTCGTCGCCGTCCAAAGTAGCCACCAGCTTCTTGACCGCGGGAATTGCGGAGAGGAGTGCGCTGCCGCCTCCGGGAACGTAGCCTTCTTCCACGGCTGCTCTCGTCGCCGCAAGGGCGTCGTCGATGCGGAGTTTCTTTTCCTTCATTTCCACTTCGGTCGCCGCGCCGACGCTGATGACGGCTACGCCGCCCGCCAGTTTGGCGAGTCTTTCCTGCAATTTTTCTCTGTCGTAGTCGGATTTTGTTTCCGCGATCTGCGCTTTGATGGAGGCGACTCTCGCCTTAATGTCTTCCGCATTGCCCGCGCCGTTGATGATCGTGGTATTTTCTTTGTCCACCTTGACGGTAGCGGCTCTGCCGAGCATATCCGTCGTAACGTCTTTAAATTCGACGCCGAGGTCGGAGGAAATGACTTGTCCGCCCGTCAGTACGGCGATATCCTGCAACATTTCTTTTCTTCTGTCGCCGAAGCCGGGGGCTTTGACCGCCACGGAATTGAATACGCCTTTGAGCTTATTGACGATAAGAGCGGCAAGCGCGTCGCCTTCCACGTCTTCGGCAATAATCAAAAGTCTGGCGCCCTGCTGAGCGAGCGGCTCGATTACGGGCAGAATCTCTTGAAGATTTGAGATTTTTTTGTCGGTGATGAGGATGTAGGGATTGTCGAGGACGGCTTCCATTTTGTCGGTATTCGTCACCATATAGGCGGAAGCATAGCCGCGGTCGAACTGCATACCTTCGACGGTATTGAGTTCGGTGTGCATGGATTTGCCTTCTTCCACGGTGATGACGCCGTCTTTGCCGACGATTTCCATCGCTTTTGCGATGAGAGTACCCACTTCTTTGTCGCTGGCGGAAATGGAGGCAACCTGTTCGATCGCTTTCTGATTTTCCACGGATTTGGAAATGGTTTTAACGTAGCTTACCGTTTCGTCGACGGCTTTTTCGATTCCTTTCTTCAAAATGATGGGATTGGCGCCCGCCGCGAGGTTTTTAAGTCCCTCTCTGACGATGGCTTGCGCGAGAACGACCGCGGTGGTGGTGCCGTCGCCCGCGACGTCGTTGGTTTTGGTGGAAACTTCTTTGACGAGCTGGGCGCCCATATTTTCAAACGGGTCGTTGAGTTCGATTTCTTTGGCGATGGTCACGCCGTCGTTGGTGATGAGGGGGGCGCCGAATTTTTTATCGAGAACCACGTTCCGACCCTTGGGACCGAGGGTGATTTTCACCGTGTCCGCCAAAACGTTTACGCCCGTTTCCAGTGCTTTTCTTGCTTCATCTCCGTATTTGATCTGTTTAGCCATAATTCCTTATCTCCTTATGAATCCTATTGTTTTTAATCAAAATCAGTCTTCGACGACGGCGAGAATGTCGCTCTGTTTGATGATGGTGAATTCTTTGCCGTCCACCTTGAACTCCGACCCCGCATACTTGGAGCAGAGCACCTTGTCGCCTACCTTTACCTGCATCTGTACTTCTTTACCGTCGATGATGCCGCCGGGACCGACTGCGGCGACGATACAGGTCTGGGGCTTTTCCTGTGCGGAAGAGGGAAGAAAGAAGCCGCTTTTGGTCTTTTCTTCGACGTCCACGCTTTCTACGACAACTTTGTCGAATAACGGTTTGATATTCATAACAATGAAACCTCCGAATATTTTATTTTTCCCGAAAGGGAATGTAATTTTTACCGTTATTATTATAAACACTTAAACGGTGAACTCAAACAGGGAAAATGAAATATTATCCAAAAAATTTCTTTTTCCCGAAAAAGAGGAAGATTCTTTTTAGAGGATTGCGGATTTTTCTTCCAAAAGATTGCATTTTGAAAAAAAGTGTGCTACAATAAATCAAACTACGGAAGGAGAACCCTTTTTATGGAAAAGGCGGATAAATGGGACAGGCGTTTCATGGAGCTGACGGAAACTGTGGCGGGCTGGTCGAGCTGCTTTCAGGAAAACCGTCATGTCGGCGCGATCATCGTCAAGGACAAGCGGGTGATGACGACGGGCTACAACGGCGCGCCCGCCGGCGTGAAAAGCTGCGAGGAAAAAGGCGAATGTCTGCGCCGCAAACTGAATATTCCCAGCGGGACGAAACAGGAGATCTGTTTTGCCGTTCATGCCGAGCAAAACGCCATCATTCAGGCGGCGAAGTACGGAATCAACGTCAACGGCGCGACGCTCTACTGCACCCATCAGCCCTGCGTCATCTGCGCGAAAATGATCATAAACGCGGGAATTTCCCGCGTCGTATACAAAAACGGCTATCCCGACGACTTTTCTCTAAAACTCTTCGAGGAAGCGAACGTCAGAGTGGAAAAATATCGTTGCTGCGAAGCTGTCGAAGAAGAAACAAAATAAGAAAATAAAAACAAGGAAGGATGGTTTATGAATCCCATTGTAACTTTTGAAATGGAAAACGGCAAAACTTTCAAGGCGGAACTTTATCCCGATAAAGCGCCCAATACGGTCAAAAATTTTTTGTCCCTCGTAAAGAAGGGTTTTTATGACGGGCTTATCTTTCACCGCGTCATCGCGGGCTTTATGATCCAGGGCGGCGATCCCAAAGGCACGGGAACGGGCGGCCCCGGATATCACATTAAGGGCGAATTTGCGAACAACGGCTTTAAGACGAACGATATTTCCCATAAGCGCGGCGTCCTGTCGATGGCGCGGGCGCAGATGCCCGATTCCGCCGGCTCTCAATTCTTCGTCATGCACGCGGACGGGGAATTTCTCGACGGGGATTACGCCGCTTTCGGCGCCGTGATTGAGGGAATGGAAACGGTGGACGAAATCGCGGCCGCCAAAACGGATTGGAACGATCGTCCCCGCGAGGAACAAAAGATCAAAAAAGCGACGGCGGAAACGTTCGGCGCCGAATACGAAGAACCTGCAAAAGCGTAAAGAACGCGTCCGCACGTTGTGTCGTTCGATTCCCGTACAGTAGACGTCGGCTTTGGAAGGTCGGGCTTCTGCCTCGGAAACGGAGAATGTCGATGGCGTATGCGAAGGTTTGGGCGTTATCTTTGAAATAAACGGACGATCTCTCAATAAAATAGAAAGAAACACGACGCTTTTTGTTGTGTTTTTTTTTGCAATCGGTTATAATAAATCCGTATTTTAATTATAAAACATTTTACACTCGGAGAAAGGACATGACGGATAATACTATTTACAATAATCCCTTGATCACAAGGTATGCAAGCAAAGAAATGCAGCGCGCCTTTTCCGACGAAAAGCGGTTTAAGCTCTGGCGAAAGCTTTGGATCGCTTTGGCGGAATCGGAAATGGAACTCGGACTGAATATCACGCCGGAGCAAGTGGCGGAGCTGAAAAGGTATGCGGACGATATCAATTACGACCTGGCGGAACAATATGAAAAAGAGGTCCGTCACGACGTGATGGCGCACGTGAAGGCATACGGCGCGCAGGCGAAAAACGCCATGCCCATCATTCATCTCGGCGCAACGAGTTGTTTCGTCAATTGCAATGCCGAAGTGATCATGATCGACGACGCGCTCGGCATCGTTCTTAAAAAGCTCGTCAACGTCATGGATAAGCTGAAAAAGTTTGCTTTGAAGTATAAAGAGCTGCCCGCCTTGGGCTTTACGCATTTACAACCCGCTCAGCTCACGACGGTCGGCAAGCGTGCGACTCTTTGGCTGCAAGATCTCGAAATGGATTATCAAAATCTCAAACATCTTAAATCCTGCGTCAAGCTCCGCGGGGTGAAAGGTACCACGGGGACGCAGGCGAGTTTTTTGGAATTGTTTGACGGCGACGAAGAAAAGGTGAAGCTTCTCGAAAAGAAAGTCGTGGAAAAAATGGGATACGAAAAGGTCTACGGCGTGACGGGGCAGACGTATCCGAGAAAATTCGACTACAACGCGCTTTGCGTCCTTTCGCAGATCGCCCAGAGCGCCTACAAATTTTCCAACGATATACGACTTCTTCAAAATATGAAAGAGATCGAAGAGCCGTTTGAAAAGAATCAGATAGGCTCTTCCGCAATGGCGTACAAAAGGAATCCCATGCGCTGCGAGCGTATCGGCTCTTTGGCGAGGTATGTCGTTTCTCTGCCTTTAAACAGTGCGATTACCGCTTCTACGCAATGGTTCGAGAGAACTTTGGACGATTCTGCGAATCGGAGAATCGTCAACGCACAAGCGTTTTTATCCGTCGATGCGATCCTCAATATCTATATGAACGTCGCGGAAAATCTTGTCGTTTACGATAAAGTCATTGCCAAGCATATCAAAGCGGAACTTCCCTTTATGGCAACCGAAAATATTATGATGGAATGCGTCAAAGCGGGCGGCAATCGGCAGGAATTGCACGAAAGAATCCGAGTTCTGTCGATGGAAGCGGGGAAGAACGTCAAAATGGAAGGCGGCGACAATAATCTGATCGAGCTGATTGCAAAAGACGAAATGTTTAAACCCGTGTGGGATAAAATGGACGAGATCCTCGATGCAAAAAAGTTTATAGGTCGGGCGCCTTCTCAAACGGAGGAATTTATTAAAAACGAAATCGATCCGATTCTCTTTGAAAATGCCGCCTTGCTCGGCGAGAAAGGCGATGTCCGTCTTTGAAAAATATTCAATTAAAGAGTAAGATTTCGATAAGAGAAATAAAAAAGCGCTTTGATTGGTAATAAAAAATATTCTGCAAAACATAAAAAAAGCCTGACCGTTTGGTCGGGCTTTTTACTATTATGTCAAACATAATAATTATGTCTAACATAGATATTTTAAAATGTGTGAGATAGTAAATAAAGGGGAGCTGGAAAATGAAGGAGATTTAAATACTGTGCCTGACATTTTATTTTAATTATTTCAGACGTAGTATTTAAGGGCTACTCAAAGGGAAATGCGACGGGGCGGCTGGGGTCGTAAACTTTTCGGGCGTTGAAAAGGCGGGCGCAGCGATTGCTTCGAAGGGAGATTCCGTCGAGGGCGCAGCGGTCCTGAAAGAGTATTTTGGTCTGATGTTCGCCGAGAGGCATCTTAGTATAATAAGGACTTTCGCCGACTCCGCAAAAGAGCCTGAATCCCGCTTGTATCAAGGCTTGCTGACGTATATCCGAACAGTTTGCGCCCAATATCCATTCCCCGTACGGATAGGCATAGAGCTGCGTCGCCCCGACGAGAGGCTCCACTTCCGTTTTCCACTTGTTTAAATCCGAGGTCATCTGTTCTTCCGTATACTTTTTCATATGTCCATGTGCGTAAGAATGGCAGCCGAAATTCCAGCCTTTTTCCTTTAAGGCGGCGACTACCTTTTTCGCTTTTTTGATTTCTTCCGAACGGTTGGGGGAGTTTCTTTGCGTGCGATATCCTAATATTCCGTCGAAGCCCGTCAAAAAAATAGTGCCGCGTGCGTTCTGATAGGAAAAGTCGGGATGATCTGCGATAAAATCCTCTAAAATGGGCACAAACTCTTGTTTATGGATCTGCGGGGTATTTTTTTGCGTATAAGCCGCGATATTGCCGGCGCTGACGATTAGTTTGTCTGCCATACCTTTCCCTTGGTTTTTGCTGGCATAGACCACGTCGTCGAAAGAGAGGATAAGCGGTTTTTTATTGGATGGAAATTCAAAAGGGCATCTTTCCGCCGTGTCGCCCGTTTCCCGAAAGGTCCTGCGGATATCTACGAGCGCATATCCGCCTTCGTAAAGGAAATTTAAAATCCGTTTAAATTCATAGGGGGTGAGGCAGTCTGTGTCGAGGTGCCGCCCGTATTCGTTATTGCGCGCAAAAGCTACTTCGGGGTGGGCAATCAGACAATGAGTAAACAGATGTTCCACGGTTTCGCTGACTTTTACCGTCCGCGTCTGAGCCGTTTCTCCCAAAGCGGAAAAAGTTTCGGTTTTTTGCGGTGCTGCACCAAAAAATATAACCGCCATAAATAAGATGCCGATTAGGAAAAGCGCTTGTGATTTTCTTTTGAGAAAACCGATTGTCTGCTGAAAATTTCTCATGTCCGCAGTATATACGAATCGGACGTTTTTATGCTGTTTTTCGGCGGATTTTTTAGTGAAAGGAGAAGGAAAATATAGGGGGAAACGTCCAGTAAAGCCAAATCTTCGATTGACTTGGGCGCATTTTTGTGCTATACTGAAAGAGCTTTCTTGCTTTAAAGTGAAAGTAGAGAAGGGAGAAACGAAAAAAGGAAGGAAAAAAATGGGCGCGTCGGCTATCGAGGAGAAGATCGAAAGAGAACTGAGAACCGTGGAAGAACAGGAAAACGTGCGAGTGCTTTATGCGATAGAGTCTGGAAGCCGCGCCTGGGGCTTCGCTTCGCCCGACAGCGATTACGACGTGAGGTTTATCTATGTGCGTTCCCGGCGGGAGTATCTTCGCCTGAACGCGCCCCGAGATGTGATCGAGCACGTACTGAACGAAGAACTCGATATCAACGGCTGGGATTTATCGAAAGCTCTCAAATTGCTGCATTCGTCCAATCCGACTTTGTTTGAATGGCTGAATTCTCCTATCGTATATCGGACGAGCGAGGAAATCGGGGAAATAAAGGCGCTTGCCGGGGAGTATTTTTCCGCGACGAAAGGCATTTGTCATTATTTGCATATGGCGCAGGGAAACTATCGGCAATTTTTATCGGGAGAGATGGTAAAGCTGAAAAAATATTTTTATGTCATGCGTCCGATTTTAGCTTCGAGGCATATTCTGAAAAAGGGAACTGCGCCGCCTATGCCGTTTTCAGAACTTGTCGAAGACTATTTGGAACCAGAACTGAAAAACGCGGTTGCGGATTTGCTGCAACGGAAGACGGAAGAGCCCGAAACGAAATTTATTCCTCATATCAATGTGCTGAACGAATGGATAGAACGGCAGTTTGAAATTCTGCACGCGGAAATATCCCGGCTTCCTTCGGTCGGAAATAGGAATTGGGAGAAACTCAACGATTTATTTTATCGTTGCCTCAAAGTGCGGGAATGACGAAGGTCAGCAAAGAGGGATAAAAAGGAAAGAGGCTTTGAAAAGATCCCGCCGAAAGAAAATTGGCGGACTTTTGGATGATTTCGAAGACGATGAGCCGAGGAAAACGAAAAAGGAAAAGAAGCGACTTGCCTTATAGATATTTCTTTCAAAATTTTTTATATATCCGATTTATTCATTCTATTTTTCCATTCCGCGAGAAATAATTTGACTATGAAAATAAAAGATGTTATAATGATAAAGTAACTACTCGATTTTTTAACGATAGAGTAGAAATATTAGTAAGAGTTTCGGCGAGCGGGAAACAAAAGAATTGATGGAGATAGTGTGTCAAACGGCTCTCGCGGGGGCTGTTTTATTATAGTTATAAAAAATAGGCTTGTCTTGTATCGGAGATGCGGTTTGTGCCGGTCTGGAATTAAAAAAGGAGATCCGGCTTAAAACGTGCGGGAGATATACGATGGAAAAAACAGCGTTAAAGACTAAACAGAAAATACTGATCACCGACGATTCCGAAATTAACCGTTCTTTGCTTGCCGATATGCTGGGAGGAGAATTCGAAGTCCTCGAAGCCGAAAACGGGGAAGAGGCGGTAGAAATCCTCGAAAAGGGCAAAGACGAGATCGATTTGGTCCTTTTGGACATCGTGATGCCGAAAATGGACGGATTCGAAGTGCTTACTCTGATGAATAAGTATCAATGGATCAAAAAGATTCCCGTCGTAATGATCTCCTCCGAAACATCTCCTTCCTGTATCGAAAGGGCGTATGAACTTGGCGTTACGGATTTTATCAACCGTCCGTTCGATTCCCGTATCGTGCGCCGCCGCGTGATCAATACGCTGATGCTCTTTGAAAAACAGAAAAAACTCATCGGGCTGGTCACCGATCAGATTTACGAGAGGGAAAAGACGAGCGGGCTGATGATCACGATTCTCAGTCATATCGTCGAATTTCGTAACGGGGAAAGCGGTCTGCACGTTCTTCATATTGGCACGATGACGGAGCTGCTGCTTCGTAACCTGATTTTAAAAACGGAAAAATATCGCTATCTCACCGAAAATGACATTTCGATGATCAGTATGGCGTCTGCGCTTCACGATATCGGTAAAATCGGCATTCCCGAGAGCATTCTCAATAAACCCGGCAAACTGACGGAAGAAGAGTTTGAAATCATGAAGACCCATTCCGCCATCGGGGCCTCTATGCTGGAAGATCTGAATTTGACCCACGAAGAAAAACTCGTCAAGTATGCTTACCAGATCTGCCGCTGGCATCACGAGCGCTATGACGGGCGCGGATATCCGGACGGACTCAAAGGGGAGGAAATCCCGATCGCCGCACAGATCGTGGCTCTGGCGGACGTATACGACGCCCTGACGAGCGAACGGGTCTACAAAAAGGCGTATTCGCATGAAACGGCAATCCGCATGATTATGAACGGGGAGTGCGGTGCGTTCAGTCCCTTGCTTCTCGATTGCCTGCGGGACGTTCAGGACGGTATCCAGACGGAACTGAAAGTCAATTCTTTAAGCAGGAGTTCGAACAATCAAATTCGCCGCATTGCGGACGAAATGCTGCAACACGAGGAACTTTCGGCGTCCGTACGCACGCTGCGGCTCTTGGAACACGAGCGCATCAAAAATCAGTTCTATGCCGCCATGTCGCAGGAGATTCAATTCGAATATACGGCAGAGCCGCCGATGATCACCATTTCCGATTTCGGCGCGCACAAGCTGGGATTAAAAGAAATGATAACCGACCCGCTTCACGACCCGCAGCTGAGGGCGATGTTCGGAGAGGAGTTCTTTCGCGATCTCGCTTCCGCCATCTCCTACACGACTCCGGAAAATCCCATCACGAGCTTAGAGGTAAAGATTCCCTTCGGAGAGGAGCTTCGATGGGTGCGTTTTCTGTGCCGCGCCATGTATTCCGACGAAACCGTGAACAGAACGGGGGTAATCGGAAAAGTAATCGATATTGATCAGGAACAGACGACTTTAAAAACTTTGCGGGAAAAAGCGATGCGCGATCCTTTGACGCTGCTGTATAACCACGAAACGGCGCGTCTGAAAATAGAGGAAGCGTTGAAAAATTCGCCTCAAAAGGAATACCTGCTGATCATATTCGATCTCGACTGTTTCAAGTCCATCAACGACAATTACGGACATCAGATGGGGGACAGAGTTCTGCATCATATCGGAAACAAGCTGAGAATGTGTTTGAGAAGCTTTGACATCGTGGCTCGCATCGGAGGAGATGAGTTTTTACTCTGCCTTGAATGCGCCGGGACGCAGGAGGAGCAGACGGAAACGATCCGGCGAATTTTCGATGCGGTAACGGAAGATTATCAGGGACTCTCCATTTCCGTAAGCATGGGCGTGGCGGAAACGACGATTTGCGGCAGGGAATACGATAATCTTTTCAATTGCGCCGACAATGCGTTGTATGAAGCAAAGTATTATGGCAGACATTGTATTCGGTATTATACGAATGCGACAAAAAAGAACTTATCGACGATTTCGAGCATAGACGAGAGCGGGGCGGCGTATATCGGCAACCTGCGGCTGCCCTCCGCGATCTCCGTTCAGCATTTGATGAAAGAGCTCGGCAGAGTATTCGAATACGTCAGATTGGTGGACGTTTCTCAGTGCAGGGTATACATAATCGACGAAAACGGAAATTTCTCGGGCGACGCGAAAAAGTGTTTTGACTTTTGGGAAAAGGAACGCCGCTGTGAAAACTGTATTTCGGCTAAATCGTATGCCACAAAGCAAAAGGTTACAAAGTTCGAATTTATAAACGATACGGTATACGAAGTTTCCGCCGTGGCGTTGGAGATGAGCGGGGCGTCTTTCGTGCTGGAAATGCTCTCGAAAGTGGAAGACGAAGTATTTTTCAGCGTTTACGGCAAACCCGAGTTCATCCGTGCCATCGTAGAGCGCAACGGCCGCTTATATCTCGACGATTCGACGAAAGCGTACAACAGAAGATTTTACGAGGAGCATTTGAGGGAACTTCATGATTCCTATGGCGTGGCGCTTGTCAATATCGATCGCTTTAACGAAATGAGCGAGGAACTGAAAAAGACCGTCGGCAGAGATCTTGTTTCAAACATTTACGAAATTCTTTGCGCGAATCTCGAAAAAACGGATGCGGTGATCCGCTATGACGAAACGCGCTTTCTCATCGTTTTGAGAAATATGTCGGAGAGCCGTTTTTATAAGATTCTCGAAAAAATACGCGCCGAGGCGTCCGAGGATAAGAACAAAGGATTGCCGAACGGGAGCGATGTAAGCATCGGCGGATGCAGTGGCTTGGGAAAGATTGGGGCATTGACGGCCGTGGCGGAAAAGGAATTGGTCGAAGCGGTGAAGTGCGGAAACTGCGTTCGCGTAAGCGGAGAAAAATAAACAGGGAGGTGGCGAGGAAATGACGACGACGGAATTTTATGACGGAATAAACGAAAAAGGCGCAGAAGTTTTGCTTCGTTTTGGCGGAAACGAGGGCTTACTGATAAAATTTTTGAAGAAATTTGCCGCAGATCAGACGTTTGCAGCTTTGACGTCCGCTTTAAAAGACGAGCGCGGAGAAGAGGTATTCAGAGCCGCGCACACATTGAAGGGATTATATGCCAATTTCGGTTTCGAAAAGGCGAAAGACCTCGCCTCCGTGATTACGGAAGCTTATCGAAACGGAAAACATGAGGATATTTCCGGCCCTTTTCTTGAACTCTATAAGATTCACAAAGAGATTGTCGGACGAATCAACGAGTTTTTGTCTTGATTTTCGTAAAGTTCGGGCACGAATCTCCTAAAAGTAAAAATGCAAAACTAAAAGGCCTTACCTTATAATCTGTCGCCGTATTTCCGCAGAGAGGGAGCGACGGATCGGCTCTTTTTTGTATTCGCGGTCGAAGGCGTAAAAATAAGAGAAAGACTGTTTCTTTCCCGCGGTAATTGGAACAAGTGTCGGCGAATTCGCGGCTTTTGGCGTAAGGGCAAGAGAAACTCTTTCTGTAAAGGAGAACTTTTCGAAAAGAGTGATCGAAGTGACAATATTCTTTGGAGAAGATTGGGGAAAGGAAATTTAAAAAGATAAACGGAGCGCAAATGAAAAACGGTTTGCGTTCCGTTTCTTTTACGGCGCATCGTAAGGAAAGGGGGATTGGAAGGAAAATCGCTTTTTAAGCGTGTGTTTGCATATAAATAAGGGAATACTTTTTGAAAGGAGTCTTTCCCTATGAAAAAATTGCGCGCATTCTATTTTTCGGGAACGGGAAATACCCGTTACGTGACGCGGGACTTATGCAAAAAGCTGTCGGAAGGTTTCGACGCATTGGCGTTCGACATCTCGGGAACAGGCGAACTGAGCGCCGAACTTCGAGCTGCGGATTGCGTGCTTCTCGCGTTTCCTGTTTACGGATCGTCGCCTCCCGTTCCCATGCGCCGTTTCGTATATGACCATGCGGACGTATGGAAGGGAAAGGAAGTAATCGTCGTGGCGACGCAGTATATGTTTTCGGGCGACGGAGCGGCGAGCTTGGGGCGCAGCGTGGAAAAGCTCGGCGGGCGCGTGACGTTTGCGGAACATTTCAATATGCCAAATAATCTTGCCGATTGCACGGCGTTTAAGATCCGCAACGGAGAAGAACTCGAAGAATCCTTACGGAAGACGGAAAAGAGAATAGATGCGTTTGCCCGAAAGATTTTAAAGGGTAGGCACTTTCGCCGCGGGTTCAATCCCTTTTCCCATGCGGTGGGATATTTCAGTCAGCGCAAGTGGTGGAGGAAGGGAGAAAACGCAAAGAAAAACGATTTGAAAATAGACGAGGACAGATGCGTGGCGTGCGGACTTTGTGCGAAAAACTGTCCCGTGAAAAATATCGTCGTCGAAAACGGAAAAGCTCGTCCGCAGGGAAATTGCGCTTTATGTTATCGCTGTGTCAATCTGTGCCCGCGCAAAGCGATCACCCTGTGCGGGAAAGAAGTTCCCGCAAATCAATACAAAGGGCTGCCGCGCTGAATTATATTTTTCATAATTTTATTCCGCGCGGCAAGCAATATGTGCAGAAAGACAACGCGGCATAGTGCGAAACTTCCGTTAGGCTTGGCGAAGAAAATGCGCCCCGGTAGACTCTATACTCCGCCGTATCGTCCACGAATCCGGCGCTGCGACGAAAGCGTATCCTGCGCATCAGCTTCCCGATACGGCGGGAGCAATCGCCGCGCCCGCGGGATGCGGCATGGGGTAGAGTGCGCTTTTGAGTCTTCTTGGCGGACTTGACTGCCGACGGGAGGAAGGAACGTGGCGGAGGAAAGGATATTTCTGCCCTTTACCGGTTATTGCGGGAGAAACGGTCGGCTTTGTCTTTTTCCTATTTATTGTCCGATTTCCGTTTCGGAATGGCTGTTCGATGCCGTCGACGAAAGAAAAACGCGTTTGAGAGGAATAGATTTCCACGAGGTGACGCATACAATATAGAGAAGGACGGATGAGAAACGTTCCTGTTTTTTGATTTTTTCGTCGGCAGGGCACGGAATTTTTCCTTATACGCCGTCGCCGCGCAATGTAAGGTACGTAAAGTAGTTGAGGAAACTTCTCGAAAGTACGGCGCTTTTGAATTGCAAAAAGCGGGAAATACAGGAACTAATTATAGCCGGGGCTGGATGGTTTTGCCGATCCGGGAAAGAATTTCCGCAACCTATCATTTTGTGCTCGACGAAGTCCTTTTCGGGTATCACCGCGACGACGCCATTCCCGCCGATGAAGTTCTCAAAGACAGGTACGGACAATGCAATACGAAAACGATTCTTTTTATGGCTCTGCTCGGCGGTGCGGGAATCGCGTGCAGGCCTCACGGATTTACCATAGACAAAAAATTGCAGAAGGGAGCGCGGACGGAGAAAGATTACCTTTTGTCGCCTGAGGAAAGCGTACATAATTGGGCGCAGTTCTTCGAGGGGGAATGGGGGGACGCGGAGCTTGGGACAAAGCCTATTTCAGCGCGATACAAAAGCGCTTGGCCGCATATACGGGCGACTTCTGCGGCTACGGAATCACGCATGGAGAGCCGTTTCCGTCCGCAGGCTCACTTTGAAAAAACGACTGTTTTTATATATCGAACGGCAGTATAGGAACTGTAACGTGAAAAGAATCGGAAATAAAACGGAGAGATAAAAAGTTGAACGAAAAAATTTTAGTGCTGTTAAGGCACGGCGAAAGCGTATGGAACAAAGAAAATCTGTTTACGGGCTGGATGGACGTGGAGCTGTCCGATACGGGAAAGAAGGAGGCGAGGGCGGCGGGACATCTGCTTCGCGAGGAGGGATACGAGTTCGATATCTGTTTTACCTCTTATCTCAAAAGAGCGATCCACACCCTCCATCTCGCTTTGGAAGAAATGGATTCCGAGTGGCTGCCCGTCGTGAAAAGCTGGCGGCTGAACGAACGCCACTATGGATCTTTGCAGGGGCTAAACAAATCGGAAACGGCGGCAAAGTACGGCGAGGAACAGGTAAAAATCTGGCGCCGCTCGTTCGACGTCCGCCCTCCCCTGTTAGAATCGCACGATGAAAGGAATCCCGCCGGACAAAGGGCTTATCAAGAGGTCCCGAAAAACGAACTGCCGCTTGCGGAAAGTTTAAAAGATACGATAGCGAGAGTCATTCCCTATTTTGAGAGCGAAATCAAGCCTTTGCTCCAAGAGGGGAAAAAGGTGCTGATTGCCGCGCACGGAAACTCTTTGCGCGCACTCATCATGTATCTGGAAAATCTGTCGGAACAAGAGATCGTCGGGGTGAATCTCCCGACGGGTATCCCACTCGTCTACCGTCTAAACGACGATTTTTCCGTTTTTCATAAAGAATTTTTGGGAAATGCCGAAGACGTAGCGGCGAAAATGCAAAAGGTCGCCAATCAGGGAATCGCGACAAAGTAAAGGGGCAAAGAACGGTGCGGTAACGGTTTTTTACGGAAAAAAAGAAAATTTTATAAAGTCAGTGCGGACAGAAAAAAGGCGGAAGATAACGCCTGCCGCATCGAACACGTCATTACGCCCGGGATTTTCGGACTCATCAAAATCTTTAAGAAAAAACGAACCGCCTTCTGATTTCAGTTGAAAAACGCAGACGGAAAAAGTATTACAAAGAACGGAATTGTGCTAATTCCGTTCTTTTCATTGCCTTCGCAAATACGAATGCTCGGGACGGTATGAGCTTCTCTTTTAAACAAGGCGGCTCGATAAAAAATACTACTATGTCACACATTATTATTCTGCGTAACATAATAGTCGAGTCGTTACAAGAAAAGGAGAGAAAAAGGACTTTGTGCCTTGACGATTTCCCCAAAATCTGCTATAATATAAAAAAGTACGCTGTTTATTTTTGACTGAAAAAGCAGAAGAAAGGGCAGGAAGACGAAAGATTACGATACAAAGAAAGCAAGAAAAAAGGAGCAAATCCAGAAATGAAAAGAACGAGAAAAAAGAGCTTACATAAACGTCTGTTTCGCTTTTGCCTATTAGGAGTGGCGGTCGTCGTTGTCTATGTGCTTGCCAATATTCCCGTACTTGCCGAATACTTTTTCGCTCGCGGTATCACGCGTGGGAGCGGTTGGCTGATCAGTCGCGTCACGAATTATATTCCCGTTTCTCTTTACGAATGGACTGCCGTTTTGCTGATCATGGGCGCGGTCGCGCTGGTCGTATATTTCATCGTGTTGCTTTCCAAAAAGCGTTTTGCCCGCGCAGGCGTTTGTCTTTATCGCCTGGGGATAACGGCGCTGTCGGTATTGCTTGCATTCGGGTTTTTATATGCGCCGCTGTATAACAGGAAATCCGCGGCAGAGGCTTTGGGACTTTCCGAAGCCGCCGTCACGGAAGAAAAACTTTATTCCGCGGCGGAATATTATGTCCTTCGTCTAAACGCCGTTTCCGCACGGCTGGCGCGGGACGAAAAGGGGAACGTGATTCCTACCCATACTTTTTCGGAGATTGCAGATTTGTTGAACGCGGAATTTAAAAAACTCGATTCGGATTATTTCGCGGGCTATGAGGTGCGTCCCAAGGAAGTCGCGCTATCCGTTCCGATGAGCTATTTGGGAATTACGGGAATCTACATTCCCTTTTACGCCGAAGCGAACGTCAACGTAAATATTCCCGCGTTTGAAATACCCAACACCATGGCGCATGAAATGGCACACGCGAAAGGCGTTTCCAAGGAAAACGAGGCCAACGTTGTTTCCTATACGCTGTGTATCCGTTCCGACGATCTTTATTTGAATTACAGCGGGCTTATGCGCGCGGCTGCGAATCTTTTAAATTCCTTATCGAAAGAGGATTCTCAAACGCTTCGGGAACGGCTCGCTCCCGAAATTTTACAGGAATATCGCAACGAAAACGAACACTACGCAAAATACGAAGGATGGGTGGATCGTATTTCTTCTTTCTTCAACGATTTGTTTTTGAAGGCAAACGGCGTTCCGAGCGGTACGCGTAGTTACAGCGAAACTACCCGCAGTCTGGTGGCTCTCTACGAACAGCTGACGCAAACCTAACACTTATACGGAGTATGGGACGGAAGGGAAGGACGATATGGGTCCGGCGATCGGGAAGAAGCGATTTTCGGTTTCGTATGCTTTCATCATATAACAAAAAGTTCCATGATTTTCCAAAAATAGGGATTGACAGGGGCATATTCTCGTGCTATACTGTAAACGGTATCTTTCGATACAATAAATTCAAGGAGCAATACCATGAAAAGAATCAGAGTTGTACAGTATGGATGCGGCAAAATGTCCAAGTACATTTTGCGTTATTTGCACGCGAAAGGGGCGGAAATTGTGGGTGCAATCGATGTGAATCCCGAAATTCTGGGCATGGACGTCGGCGACTTTGCGGAGCTTGGCGTAAAGACGGGCGTTCAGATTTCCAAAGACGCGGACAAGGTACTCGACGAATGCGACGCGGACGTTGCGATCGTGACGTTGTTCAGTTTCGTCGGGGATATTTACGAGGAGGTGGAAAAATGCGTGAAGCGCGGCATCAACGTCATTACGACCTGCGAAGAAGCGATTTATCCCTGGACGACGTCGGCAGCGCTCACCAATAAGCTCGACGCTTTGGCAAAGGAAAATAATTGCACCGTTACGGGCAGCGGTATGCAGGACATTTTCTGGATCAATATGGTCGCGCTGGTCGCGGGCGGCTGCCATAATATCACGAAGATCAAGGGGGCATACAGCTATAACGTGGACGAATACGGCCTTGCCCTCGCCAAAGCGCACGGCTGCGATTTGACGAAAGAGCAGTTTGAAAAGGAACTTGCGCATCCGACGGAAGTCGTGCCCTCCTACGCTTGGAACGCGGCGGAGGCGATCTGCAATAAGCTCGGCTTGACGATCAAATCCATTAAGCAGGAAAACGTTCCGTATATCGTGGATAAAGACATTCACAGCGAAACGCTCGGAAAGAAGATCAAGGCGGGCAGATGTATCGGTATGTCGGCAGTCGTCACGATCGAAACGTATCAGGGCATCGTGATCGAAGAGGAAACGATCGGCAAAGTATACGGCCCCGGCGACGGAGATATGTGCGACTGGTGGATTACGGGCGAGCCGAACACCGAGTTCCACGTCGTAAAGCCCGCGACGGTAGAACATACCTGCGCGACGGTCGTCAACAGGATTCCTTCTCTTTTGAATGCGCCCGCGGGATATGTCACGGCGGATGAATTGGAAGAAATCCATTATCTCACCAATCCTATGCATTACGAATTATAAAATTCGAGCGTAATCCTAAAAACCTGTTTCGGTTTTTCGCCGCGGCAGGTTTTTTTGTCGGTTTTTTTCCAAACGTAAATTTATTACGGCTTGTCCGAACACATACCTTTGAGTTCTGTAAAAGAAACTTCTTTATTTCGCTTGCGAAAAGTCTTGATTTGGATTATAATAGAAAAAAGATTTTACAACGCGGGTTTCGTCAAAAGAAGATAACGAGTCGGTCCGCAACGGCGTCAGACACCCATTTCACTGCCGAAAGAGAAAGTCCGGCGAGTCTTTGCCGGAGGACGCTTTTTCAGGGGACGGGAAAAGGAAAATTAAAAACGGTGATTCCGTAAAGCTGTAAAAGACCACAATACGCGGTCTTTGCGTAAAGCATTCGGGCGTTTTGCGGGCGGGACTTAATCTGTAAGGAATGAAGCGACGGGGCAGCGATTGTTAGGAAAAGACGCAATCGCTTAGACGCGGCGTTTGCGGGAAGAACGCCGACAATAAGAAAAAACGCTTTAACAAAACGTTAAAGCGTTTGGCAGGGGAGACGCGATTCGAACACGCAACCTACGGTTTTGGAGACCGCTACTCTACCGTTGAGCCACTCCCCTAAACAACGAAGCCATTATATAATAAAAAAAATTTTTTGTCAATTATTTTTCGGGCGAATCGGGTCGGAATTTCAAGATTATTTTAAGTTTTTAGAAAAACGCTCCGTATCAACTCCCAAGAAAATTAAAAAAGGAACGAGGAATGAAGAAACAGGTCACTTTGTATACCGACGGAGCCTGCTCGGGAAACCCGGGGATCGGCGGATATGCGGGAATCCTTATTTACGGAGAGATCCGTCGGGAATATAACGGCGGGGAGCTTTCCACCACCAATAACCGCATGGAGGTAAAGGCGGTCATCGTGGGACTTCAAAAGCTGAAATATCCCTGTAAAGTAGACGTATACAGCGACTCTGCGTATACGGTGAACGCTTTTGCCAATCGCTGGATTTACGGCTGGAAAAAAAACGATTGGAAAAAGGCGGACGGAAAAGCGGTATTGAACATCGATCTGTGGGAAGAACTTTTTTCCCTTGTCGAAATGCACGAAGTAGTCTTTCATAAGGTGGCGGGGCACGCGGATAACGAGCTGAATAATCGCTGCGACGAACTTGCGCGGGCGGCGATACGGGATTTGAGAAATTCAATCCCCGCAGCTGCCGTGCAAGAGGAATCGAGTATATAAATATCCGCTTCGAAGCGGATGATTTTATCGGAAGTATAATATTTTTAAAGCAGAAACGCTATAATATATTAACGGAGAATATGAATTTTAAACCGTATGGAGTGGAGAAGAGATGACATCCAAAGAAAAGCGCAGCGTAGATAAAGAGTCCGAAGGCTTTACGAAAAAGGGAATATTGGTCAGCATTCTCGTTTCGCTGGCTTTGACGGCCGTCTGTATCGTCTTTGAAGTTTTGTGTTTAAAAAACTTCAAAATAGAATTTTTTGTCAAATATTCCACGCTGTTGATCTCGCTTGCCTGTGCGGTGACTATCTTGTATTGTCTGACTGCCATTTTTTTCTGCGCAAAAGGAAAAAGCACGGCGTACCGGGTCCTGTTGAGCGGCTATCTGCTGATTATTTTCTTTCTCGTCTTGCTCTTCATTTTACAAAAGACGGGATTTCTCGAAATTTTTCAGAATCCCGACCTTTATAAGGAATATCTCGAAAAAGCCGGCGTGTGGATGCCTCTTTTATATATCGTGCTGCAATATCTGCAAGTGGTGATTTTGCCGATTCCCGGCGTAGTCAGCACATTGGCTGGCGTGGCGCTGTTCGGGGCGACCAAGGCTATGTTATGCAGTTTGGTCGGCATTATTCTCGGCTCCCTGACCGCTTTTGTCATCGGTAGGAAAGTCGGCTATAAAGCGGTCGCCTGGATGGTGGGAAAGGAGGACCTCGACAAATGGCTGAAAAAAGTAAAGGGAAAGGATAACTTTATCCTGACGGCAATGTTTATCTTGCCTCTTTTTCCAGACGATATGCTTTGCTTCGTCGCGGGGCTCTCTTCCATGACCTGGCAATATTTCCTCATCATGATCGTTATATCGCGCCTGATAGGAATCGCGGCTACTTGCTATTCGATCGATTTTATCCCGTTCAATACTTGGTGGGGAATCCTTATTTGGATCATTCTCATAGCCGTCGTCATCATCGCTTTCGTGCTGCTCTATAAAAATCTGGACGCGATCAATTCGTGGTTCAATAAGAAATTCAGATGGGGAAACCGCAAAAAGCAAAAGACAAAGGAAGAAAGACAATCCTCAAAAGAAACGGAGTCGGAAAAAAAGGCGGGGAAGGAGCCGGACGCGCCGAAGAAAACGGACGGCGGAAGTTCCTAAAAGCCGATTGATAAAATAGGAAGAAAAGCGGTATAATAGTAGAAAAGTGCCGCTGTCGACCAAAATTCTTTCCTGAAACAATATTGATAGAATCGACAATGCGAATGGAGCGGGCGCGCACAATCGGATTGTCGTTTTTTATTGGAAAAAAGTCGTAAAAAGACGTAAAAAGACGTAAAAACTTGTCGCTTAGGGGTTGCTTTTTGGATTTATTTGGAGTATAATGATATTCGGTAAAAATTTGGCAAAAAAATAACCGACCGATTTTTTAACAACCGATATTTCTTGGAGGAGACATTATGGATAAAATTCAATTGCTGCAAGAAAGAAAGGCGAAGATCGCGGAGGCGGGCAAAGAGATTCGTAGTCTTATCGACGCGCTTGTCGACGAGAACAGCTTTGTCGAGCTTTCCGCGTTCAGCTTTTCCAAAAACGAGTTTTACGGAGAGGACGCCGCGGGCGAAGGGGTAGTAACCGGATTCGCTACGTTGGACGGGTATCCGTTCTATCTCGTCGCGCAGAATTTCAAAGTTCTCTCCGGCGGAGTATCCAAGGCAAATTGCGATAAGATCGTCAAGTGTCTGGACGCTGCCGAAAAGAATTCGACTCCCGTGATTTACATCCTGAATACGCTCGGCGTTCAGGTGGGCGAAGGCGTCACGGTTTTGGAAGGCTTGGGCAAGCTTTTAATGAGAAGCACTCAGCTGAAAGGCGTCGTTCCGCAGTACGCGGTGATTGACGGCGAAGTTTACGGGTCTGCGGCGATGCTTGCGGCGATTGCCGATTTTTCTTTCTTTATCGAGAAGAAGAGCGTCTTGGCAATCAACAGTCCGCTCGTGCTTTCCGCGAAAGCCGGAAAGAATCTTCCCAAAGAGGAGGTGGGCGGAGCGAAAGCCCTGGGCAAGACGGGGATTCCCGCCTTCGAAGCGAAGGATATCGCCGAAGTGAAAGCGCGCATTTCCGCCGTCAGCGAACTTTTGGAAATGCCGATGATAGACGCCGAACTCAACGAAGCTGTGCCTCAGCTCAACGAAGCGGCGACAGCGGAAAATCTGGCGGGGATTTTTGAAAATTCCGTAGAAGTGGGCGCCGGTTACGAACCGGAAGTAAAGACGATTCTCGGCCGCATCGGCGGAATCGCGGTTGCGGCGGTCGTATTCGACGGCAAAGAGCAAGGCGTGGAACTCACGGCGGAAAAACTTGCGAAGATCAAGGATTTCGCCGAGCTTGCCTGCTGCTATCAGCTTCCCTTCGTCGTCTTTGCCGACGTAAAGGGAATCGCGCCCACGATGTGCGCGAACAACAGCCGCGTCATGAAGGAAGCCGCCGAGTACCTCGATATGCTGGATACGATAGATACGGGAAAAATTGCCGTGGTCTATAAGAAGGCCATCGGACTCGGATATTCGCTGTTTGCGGCAAAATCGGTTGGTTTCGATTATACCTGCGCGTTTGCGGACGCGAAGATCGCGCTGTTTGACAGCGTGCAGGGCGCTCAGATAGAGCTGGGCGACGAAAAAGCGGATAAGGCGGCTCTCGCGGCGAAATATGCGGACGAGAACTCCGATCCCGTGAACGCGGCAAAAGACGGCTATATCGACGCCATCATCGAACCGCAATTTGTAAAACAATATTTGATCGCTTCCCTGCAAATGCTTGCGAAGTAAAGGCGAGGGATAAACTATGTTGAATTTTTTATTGGACGCTTCCGGCTCGCTTCCCGTCGGCTATAAAAAGATCGGTATCGGCGAAGCCGCACTCGACGCTTTGCTCGGATTCATCGTCGTCTTTATCGGCATCGCCTTTCTCGTCGGATTGCTTTGGCTGATCGGTTTTGCCGTGCGCAAGATAAACGGTGCGCCCGCGAAGAAAAAAGAGGAAAAAGCGGCGGAAAAAATCGAAGAGCCCGCGATAAGCGAAAAAACTTCGGCAGACGAATTATCCGAGGAAACGGTTGCGGTCATCACCGCCGCGATCATGGCGTACTATGCGAAAGAAAATCCAAAGTGCGAATTTACGGTGAAAAGAATCAAGAGAATTTAAGGAGAAATCATTATGCGTAATTTTATTATCACTGTCAATGGTAAAAACTATGAAGTAGGCGTTGAAGAAGTAGGGGCAGGCGCCCAGGCGCCCGCCGTCGTTTCCGCTCCGAAAGAGGCTCCCAAAGCCGCGGCAGCGGCTGCTGCGGCTCCCAAAGCGGCTCCCGCGGTCGGAGAGAAAGTCGTTTCTCCTTTCCCCGGTCTTATCAAGAATCTGTTAGTGGCGGAAGGCGCCGCCGTGAAAAAAGATCAGCCCGTCCTCGTTTTGGAGGCGATGAAAATGGATAACGACATCACGGCTCCCTGTGAAGGCGTCGTTTCTTTCTGCGTTGCCAAAGGAGCAAACGTCGAATCCGATACCGTTCTTTTCGTCATCGGTTAAAAACGGATAAGGAGAGATTCCATGACGCAAAATTTACTCGTTAATATCGGCGAGATGCTGAAAGGATTGTGGGAGTCGTCGGGACTTGCGGCGGGGACATGGCAGAATTACGTCATGCTTCTCGTTTCGTTCGTCCTGATGTACCTTGCGATCGTCAAGAAATTCGAGCCGCTTTTGCTTTTGCCTATCGCTTTCGGTATGTTTTTAATCAATCTGCCGGGCGCGTACGACGTATTGTGGGGCAGATATCCTTCCGAATCGGAACCTACCTGGATTCTCAACGAAGCGACCGGGTTGTGGGAGAAGGTGACTTCGTTGCCTCATACTTACGAAAACGTCCTTCCCGAATCGAGGGGGCTTCTTTGGTATCTGTTTTACGGAGTTCAGAACGTCATTTATCCGCCGCTCATTTTTCTCGGCATCGGCGCGATGACCGATTTCGGTCCCTTGATCGCCAATCCGAAGAGTATGTTTATCGGCGCCGCGGCGCAGCTGGGCATTTTCCTCGCTCTCATCTTAGCGGTAGTCTTCGGCTTTGACCTCGCGGCAGCTTGTTCTATCGCCATTATCGGCGGCGCGGACGGTCCTACGGCAATTTACGTGACGCAGACGCTGGCGAAATTCACCAATGAAGATCTGCTCTCCGCGATAGCGATTGCCGCCTACTCGTATATGGCGCTGATCCCCATCATCCAAAAGCCTTTGATGCGGGCGCTCGTTCCCAAAAAGGAAAGAGCGATCAGGATGAAACAGCTGCGCACGGTGAGCAAGCTGGAAAAAATAGTCTTTCCTATTGCGGTGACGTTGATAGTGGGGATCTTGCTTCCCGCCGCGATTCCTCTTCTCGGGATGCTGATGCTCGGCAACCTTCTCAAAGAATCCTGCGTGACGGAGCGCCTTTCCTCGCAGGCTCAGAACGGGCTGATGAATACCATTACGATCTTCCTCGGCGTTTCCGTGGGCTGCAAAGCGTTCGGAGCGGTGTTCCTCACTTGGAGCACTTTGAAAATCGTCGCTTTGGGACTTATGGCCTTTATCTGCGGTACGATCGGCGGCTTGTTGATGGGCAGACTTATGTGCAAACTGTCGCACGGAAAAATCAATCCTCTCATCGGCAGTGCAGGCGTTTCGGCTGTGCCGATGGCGGCGCGGATTTCCGAGGACGTGGGACGAGAGTCGGATCCGAACAACCATTTGCTGATGCACGCGATGGGACCTAACGTTGCGGGCGTCATAGGTTCTGCGATCGCCGCGGGCTTCCTGTTGTCGCTCTTTGCGTAAAAGCGGGAAAACGGCGGGTTAAATAAAAGAGGTAAACACGATTATGGATATAAAAACTGAAAATAGAAAAGTATTGATTACGGAAACCATCCTGCGCGATGCGCATCAGTCGCAGGCGGCGACCAGAATGCGCCTCGACGAGATGCTGCCCGTGCTGGAACAGCTCGACGACATCGGATATTATTCCCTCGAAGCGTGGGGCGGGGCGACTTTCGATTCCTGCCTTCGCTTCCTCAACGAGGATCCGTGGGAAAGACTGAGAATTTTGAAATCTCATCTCAAAAAGACTCCGATTCAGATGCTTTTAAGAGGGCAAAACCTCTTGGGGTATCGTCACTATGCGGACGATCTCGTGGAGAAATTCGTCGAAAAGTCGATTGAGAACGGCGTAGGCGTCGTGCGCGTGTTCGATGCGCTCAACGATCCGAGAAACCTTGAAACCTCGATGAAAGCGATCAAGAAATACGGCGGCGTGTGCGAAGCGACGATCTGCTATACGACGGGTCCCGTATATACGAAAGAATATTTCGTCAAACTGGGAAAACAACTCGAAGACATGGGCGCGGATAACATCTGCCTTAAAGATATGGCGAATCTGCTTCTGCCCTTCGATACGTTTGATCTCGTCAAGGCGCTGAAAGCGGAACTCCGCCCCGAAACAAAACTGCATCTGCACACCCACAATACGACGGGCACGGGCGACATGGTCTATCTGATGGCGATTTTGGCGGGCGTGGATATCGTCGATACGGCGCTTTCGCCTCTCGGCAACGGCACTTCTCAGCCCGCGACGGAGCCGCTTGTGGCTACTCTCAAAGGAACGGGTTACGATACGGGAATTCAGATTGAAAAGCTGCTGCCGATCGTAAAGCATTTCAAGACGGTCGAAAAGAGGCTCAAAGACGACGGCATCCTCACCGACAAGGTAAAGGGAATCGACGTTAATACGTTGATTTATCAAGTCCCCGGAGGTATGCTTTCCAACCTTATCAATCAGCTTAAAAAGGCGGGCAAGGAAGACAAACTCATGGATTGCCTCGCGGAAGTTCCCAACGTCAGAAAAGACTGCGGCTATCCGCCTCTCGTCACGCCTTCCTCGCAGATCGTCGGTACGCAGGCCGTGCTTAACGTGATCATGGGCGAACGATACAAGATGGTCACGAAGGAAACGAAGGATTTATTTGCGGGGAAATACGGCAAACTTCCCATGCCCATCAATGAAGACGTGGCGAAAAAGGTGCTCGGCGACGCGGAGAGGATCACCTACCGTCCCGCGGACGATTTAAAGCCCGAATACGAGGAAGTCAAGAAAAAAGTCATCGAAATGGGCTATTATGAAAAGGAAGAGGACGTTCTCTCCTATGCCGTTTTCGAACAGGTTGCCGAAAATTTCTTCAAATGGAGAGAAGCGCAGAAAGACGGCGTGGACAGGGATCTTGCCAAAGGAAACGTCTATCCCGTTTAAAAGCGGATTTTTACGGAAAGGGAAAGAATACGCTCAATGCAAAAGAATTTCGGCGCGGGAAGTATGTGCCGAAATTCTTTGCGTATAAAGAAGGAAGAATCACAAGACCATGAAAAACGTATGCGTAATCGGCGGAGGCGCGTCGGGACTGATGGCGGCATATGCCGCCGCGGAAAACGGAAATCGCGTCGTATTGCTCGAAAAAAACGAGAAACTCGGAAAAAAAATTTATATCACGGGAAAGGGGCGGTGTAATATCACGAACGATATCCCGCCCGACGAGTTTTTACAAAACGTCGTGCACGGAGCCAAATTTCTGACGGGCGCGATTTATTCCTTCCCCCCGAAAAAGGTCGTGGAATTTTTCGAGTCGCACGGATTATCCGTCAAAACCGAACGGGGCGGACGGGTTTTTCCCGTTTCCGACCACGCGAGCGACGTGACCAAAACCCTTGAAAGAGCGTGCAAATCCGTCGGCGTCGAGATCCGCCTCGGGGAAACGGTCAAAAAGATCTCTTTGAGAACTTCGTCAGACATAAGTGCTATGCCTCACATAGCGGGGGTGGAAACGGATAAACAAACATATCCTTGCGACGAAGCCGTAGTGTGCACGGGCGGACTGAGTTATCCGTCCACCGGATCCACGGGCGACGGCTATCGTTTTGCGAAGGACTGCGGTCTTTTCGTCACCGATTTGAAACCGGGGCTTTGCGGCATCAACCTGCAAGGTACTTTTTATAAGGATTTGCAGGGATTGTCTTTAAAAAACGTTTCGTTGACGGCAAAACGAGAAAATAAAATTTTATATCAGAGTTTCGGGGAGATGCTGTTCACGCATTTCGGTATCTCGGGGCCGCTGGTACTCTCTCTTTCCAGCGTAATAAACCGTTCGGACTTAAAGGGGGTGACGCTCTTTCTCGATTTGAAGCCCGCACTGGATTTCGATACGCTAGACAGGCGGCTGCTTCGCGATTTCAAAAAGTACAAAAACAAACAGCTCTTGAACGCGATGTGCGAGCTGTTGCCTCAGAAGATGATCGCCACAGTCCTTTCGGCAGCGGGGATTTCCGAAAAAAAGAACGTCAACGTCCTCACGAAAGAAGAGCGTTTCCGGCTTTTGAATGCCTTAAAAGAGTTTCCCGTGAAACCTGTGGGATTGCGCGGCTTCGAGGAAGCCATTATAACCTCGGGCGGGGTGGAGCTTTCGGAGATCAATCCCAAGACTATGGAAGCGAAGAAGGTGAGCGGCCTGCGCTTTTGCGGGGAGGTATTGGACGCGGACGCGTTTACGGGCGGGTATAATCTTCAAATCGCTTTTTCCACGGGATACGCGGCTGGCAGGAGTATCCGCTGAGCGGAAAAACGGCGGGAGATTCGCAAAGTTTTTGCATATTTGCTTGACGAAAGCGGCTTTTGCGTGATATAATCAAGGTGTTCATCGAACGGGGTTTGATAAAATTGTTAGCGAGGGCAAAACGCATGACTGTTATCCGCGGCGCGACGACGATCGATTCGGATTGTAAGAAAGATATTTCTGCGGCTGTAAAAGAACTTCTGGACGAAATTTTCGCGCAGAATAAGGCGGATAAAACGGAAATTCGCTGCATCGTCTTTTCTTTGACGACGGATATCCATTCTTATCATCCCGCCAAAGCCGCGAGGGAATGCGGTTATGATTTTGCCCCTCTGTTCGCCTGTACGGAACCGGACATCAGGGGCGGGCTGGCGCTTTGCGTCCGCGCGATGATCTTCGCCGAATTTTCCGCCGCGCGCCCCGCGCGTCACGTTTATTTAAAAGGAGCAAAAGTTTTGAGAAAAGATATATCCGCCGTTTACAATATTGCGCTGGACGGCCCCGCGGGGAGCGGGAAGAGTACGATTGCAAAGCGTCTTGCCGAGGAGTATCATATCTTATATCTCGATACGGGAGCCATGTACAGAGCCTGTGCGCTCAACGCTCTGCGCGCGGGGATAGATCCCAAGGACGTGCGTGCGGTGGAAGAGATGCTGAAAAAACTCGATCTGAAAGTGGAATACAAAGAGGGAATTCAGCACACGCTTTTGAACGGAGAGGACGTTTCGGAAAACATCCGCGAAAACGCCGTTTCCATGGCAGCATCCGATATTTCCGCCCATCGCGCCGTGCGGGAAAAAATGGTGGAGGTGCAACGGAAAATTGCGGAAAGTATGTCCTGCGTGCTCGACGGCAGAGATATCGGCTCCGCCGTACTGCCCGATGCGAAATTCAAATTTTACGTTACCGCCGACAGTAAGGTGCGCGCAAAGCGTCGATTCAAGGAACTGACGGAGCGCGGACAGAACGTGGAATTGGAATCGCTGCACAGAGAAATCGTCCGGCGCGACAAACAGGATTCCGAACGCGAATTTTCCCCGTTGAAACGAGCTGCGGACGCGGTCGTGGTGGATACCTCCGAAATGGATATCGAACAGGCTGTGGCGGCGATCAAATCTATCATTCAATCTAAAATCTGAGGCAGGATCATGGAAGAAATACAGTCTTCGAAGGGTGAAGAAAAGCAGAAAACGCAGACGAAGAAGCAAAAGGGAAAACGGCGCACGATCACCGTGCCCGCCGACAAAAAGGGCAGGCATATCATGGGGATGCTCAATCTTTTGCGCATCGTCGTCATTCCCATTTTCTGGCTTTGTCTTCCGTTTCGCTTTTACGGAAAAAGAAAGGTAAAAGACGGGGCGTGCGTATACGTGTGTAACCACTATCGCATCTGGGACGTCATTTATCCCGCCTGTACGACATGGGAGGGAATCCATTACCTTTCGAAAAAATCGGTCATGACCAACTGGTTTATGAAAGGATTTTGCAAAAGCTTAAAAGCCATCGAAGTGAACCGCGACGGCAGCGACGTCCGCGCGGTGATGGACTCCCTGAAATGTTTGAAAAACGGAGAAAAAATTTCTCTCTTTCCCGAGGGAACCCGCAATAAGACAAACGCCGAAATGCTGCCCTTCAAATCGGGCGCGGCAGTCATGGCGATCAAAGCAAAAGTTCCCGTCGTTCCCATGCTGATCTATAAAAAGCCAAAGCCGTTCAGACTCAATCATATCCTCATCGGGGAACCTTTTGAGCTGTCCGAATACTATAATAGAAAGTTGACGGAAGAAGATATCAGGGAAGCGGACGAAAAACTCCTCAACGTGCTTTTGGGAATGCGGAGGGAACACGCGGAGTTTCTGGCGTCCAAAAAGAGAGGAAAAAAGGCGGAATAAGCGGAAACTATGGAAATTTTAGTGGCGAAGAGCGGCGGATTTTGTCACGGCGTAAAAAAGGCGGTGGATACCGCGTTGAGCATCGACTCCGAAAACACCTATATTTACGGAGAGATCATTCATAACAAAGAGGTGGTAGACACCATCACGGCACGGGGCATCGTCACCGTAGAGAGCCTCTCGGACGTGCCCGACGGGGCAACTTTGGTCATCCGTTCGCACGGCGCCGCGAAGCGCGTATTCGACGAATGCGAGGCGCGGGGAGTCAAGGTGGTGGACTGCACCTGCGAATTTGTGAGAAGGACGCAAAAGATCGTCGACGAACAGCATCGAAGGGGAAACTCCGTCGTGATCGTGGGGGAACGGACGCATCCCGAGGTGATCGGACTCAACGGCTGGTGCGAGGATTCGGCGTATATCTTTTCCTCGGAAGAGGACGATTTTTCCGTTTTGCCCGACAAAAACTGCTGTGTGGTGGCTCAAACCACCTATTCCGGTGAAAAATTTGAAAAAATTATTAAAATTATTAAGGATAGACGGGGAAAAACAGTTGAAGTTTTTAAAACAATTTGCTATACTACTATAGGACGTCAAAATGAAGCGAGGGAACTTGCGGAGCAATGTGACGCTATGTTGGTGATCGGCGGACTGAACAGCAGTAACACCAACAAGTTGTACGACATTTGCGCGAAGTATTGCAGGCACGTTTTTCGGATGCGGAATTCCGACGACCTTGATTATAAAAAAATCAAAAGATTTAAAAAGGTAGGTATTGTTACGGGTGCCAGCACCCCTAACGCGCAAACTCAGGAGGTTCTCTTAAAAATGGAAATGGAAACAGAAGCAAAAGCAACGATGGAAGAAGTCGTTGCGAACATGGACAATCAACCGAAGTTCAAGAAAGGTCAGTTGATTACGGCTACGATTTCGTCGGCGGACGATTCGGGAATTGCGGTGTTGCTTCCCCTCGCGAAGAAGGAAGTAATGCTCGACAAGGACGAAGTGGATTGCGAGGCTTACAATAAAGACGATTTCGCGTCCAAAATCGGGGACGAGATCGAGCTGATGGTTGTGTCCGTGAATCCCGTGAAACTTTCTCAGAAAATGATCAAGAAAGTTAAGGAAGAGGAAGCAATGCTTGCCGACATCGAGGCAGGCAAAGAATTCTCCATCACCTGTACGGGATACAATAAGGGCGGCTTGACGGGCGAGCTCGGCTCCTATACGGTATTTGTCCCCGCGAGGGAAATCCGTTCGGGTTACGTAAAGGAACTCGAAAAATACGTAGGAAAGAAGCTTCGTTTGAGAATGCTCGAAATCAAGACGGAGAGAAGAAAGGAAATCATCGCTTCTCAGCGCGTCATCATCGAGGAAGAGAAAGCCGCGAAAGAAGCTGCAAAGGCTGCGAAAGAAGCGGAATTTTTCGCCAGCATTCACGTCGACGATATCGTGGAAGGCAAAGTGGAAAGAGTTACTTCTTTCGGCGCTTTCGTTTCCGTGAACGGCTTTGACTGCCTCGCACACATTTCCGACCTCTCCTGGACGGGCGTAAAAGCCGTTACCGACGTTCTTGAAATCGGCAAAAAGTATCAGTTTAAGGTGCTTAAAATCGATACGGAAGCCAAGAAGGTGTCCATCGGCTATAAACAGCTTCAGGCACAGCCTTGGGATCTCGCCGCCGAAAAATATGCGGAAGGCGACGTCATTCACGGCAAAGTGGTGAGAATCGTGCCTTTCGGCGCGTTTGTGGAAGTGGAAAAAGGAATCGACGGACTTGTGCACGTTTCCCAGATCTCTCACGAATTCTTGGAAAATCCCACGACCGCTCTGACGATCGGCGAAGAAATCGACGCGAAGATTTTGAAGCTGGATTGCGCGGAAAAGAAAATGACCCTTTCCATCAAAGCTCTCGAACCCAGACCCGAAAACCTTGAAAGAAGACCCAGAGCGCCCAGAGGCGAAGGGGACGGAGAGAACAAGGGCAGAGCGAGAAGACCCGGTAAAGACAGACCCGAGGGCGAGTATACCGAGTGGAACGAAGGCGGCATCGGCGGCGCTTCCATCGCCGAGATGCTTAAAAACTCCTGAGCATTTCCGTAACGATATTTAAAAATAAAAATATAAAAAAGTCTGCTTTTGATTCGATTAAAGGCAGGCTTTTTTGTTTATATATAACTATTGAAAATAGTACCCTCGGAAAAGGAGATTTTAATTATGGAAGAAAAACAGGGAAACATTAAAATTTCAAGCGAAAACATGATGCCCATCATCAAGAAATGGCTGTATTCGGACAAGGATATTTTCCTTAGGGAAATCGTCGCCAACGGCGTGGACGCCATCACCAAGTTCAAAAAGCTGGCGGAGATGGGCGAGGCGCAGGCAAAGCCCGACGAGGAATATCGCATCAACGTCTACGTGGACGAAAAAGCAAAAACTCTGACCGTGGAAGACAACGGCATCGGCATGACCGCCGAAGAAGTGGAAAAATACATCACTCAGATCGCTTTTTCGGGCGCGGAGGATTTCCTGCAAAAGTATGAAAACGCCTCGGGCGACGGCATCATCGGACATTTCGGACTCGGTTTCTATTCCGCCTATATGGTTTCCGACGATGTGGAGATATACACCAAGAGCTATAAGGACGAGCCCGCCGTAAAGTGGGAATCGGACGGCAATTCCTCCTATACGATCGCCGAAACGGAAAAATCGACTCGCGGCACTAAAATCGTCATGCATATCGCCGAGGGGGAAGAAGATTTCCTCAAAGAATATACCATCCGCGAGCTGATCCGCAAATACTGCTCTTTCATGCCGTATAATATTTACCTCAATCCCAAGCAAGAGGATGCGGCAAGCAAAAAAGCCGAGAAAAAGAAAAAGGAAGAGGGCGAGGACAAAGATAAAAAAGAAGAGGTGAAGGATAAGCCGCTGAATAATACGTCGCCCTTGTATTTGAAGGATCCCAAGGAATGTACGGACGAGGAATATAAAGATTTTTACCGCGATACGTTCATGGACTACAACGAGCCGTTGTTCTGGATCCATCTCAACATGGACTATCCCTTCCGCCTTAAAGGAATTCTTTATTTTCCCAAAGTGAAAAAACAGCAGGTACAGCTGGAAAAAGGACAGGTAAAACTGTATTGCAATCAGGTGTTTATCGCGGACAATATCAAGGAAGTCATCCCCGAATTTTTGATGCTTTTAAACGGCGTCATCGACTGTCCCGACATTCCGCTCAACGTTTCGAGAAGCTTCCTGCAAAACGATAAGCAGGTACAGAAGATTTCCAAGCACATTACCAAAAAAGTGGCGGACAAACTGACGGCCCTCTTCAATAATGAACGGGAGCGCTATAACGAATGCTGGAAGGACATCGCTACGTTTATCAAGTTCGGCTGCCTTAAAGACGACGATTTTTACGACAAGGTAAAGGACATTGTCATCTTCAAGAACCTGGAAGGCGAATACAAGCCTTTAAACGACTTCCTTGGCGAGGAAATCAGCGACGAGGACGCGGGGAAAGGGGTACAGCCCAAAGCCGTGTATTACGTTTCTGACGAAGCGCAACAGGCGCAGTATATCAAGCTTTTTAAAGACGCGGGATTGGACGCCATCGTCTGCGATACGTATATCGACCCTCATTTTATCAGCTATATCGAATACAAGAATCCGAAGAAATGCCGTTTTGTGCGCATCGACGCGGATATCGACGGAGCGTTGAAGAGCGACGAGGAAGTAAAAGCGGACGACCATAAGGAACTTATCGAGCTGTTCAAGAATAATCTCATCAATAAAGATATTTCCGTAAAAGCGGAAAAGTTCAAGAGCGATAAGCTGCCCGCCGTCATCAACGTGGAAGAGTTTATGCGCAGAATGTCGGAGATGAACAGTTTTTACGGCATGAGCGAAGCGGACGTCATGAAGAACGCGACCCTCGTGCTCAACCTCGCCAATCCCATCGTTTCGGGTATTCTCGAACAGCCCGAGGAAAAGCGGAAATTTATAGTCGATCAGGTGTATTATCTCGCTATGCTTTCCTATAAAAAGCTGACGCCCGACGAATTATCCGATTTCGTGGAGAAGAGCACGGAACTTCTCGCCGACTATACCAAATAAAATTGTTTACACGACCTCCTATTTAAAAAAAAGCACCTTTCCTGTCGGAAGGGTGTTTTTTTGCGCGCCGGCGTTCTATTCGGACAAGCCGTCGCATATAATGATACAAATGTTGGAATTTCTCCCGGACAATATCAAAGCGGCTCTGAGGCATCTCAATCTCAACCGATTGTACGAGATCCGTCTGCGCGCGGGAAAACCCGTCACGATCAATTATGAGGGAAAATACCGATATCTGAGCGCGTGCGGCGTGACGGACAAGGTTTCTTCGGCGATGACGGTTTCCCTGACGGAAATCGGCGATACGGTCTTTTCGGCCGGCAAGTTCTCCGTCTATTCCGTGGAGGAACAGATCAAGCGGGGATTCGTCACCGCAGAATGCGGAGAGCGCGTAGGGCTTGCGGGACAATACGTTTTTGAAAAGGGAAAAGCGTTGTCCGTAAGGGATTTCACTTCTTTATGTATTCGCGTCCCGCACGAAATAGAAGGCTGCGGCGATAAAATCTACGAAATCTGTCTTAAAGACAAGGTGCGCAGCATTCTCGTCCTGTCGCCGCCCGGAATCGGCAAAACCACCATTTTACGCGACCTCAGCCGCAGTTTGAGCCGCGACACAAGGAAAAATATTCTGATCTGCGACGAGCGCGGAGAAATTTCCGCGGGCAATACGGGCGATACGAGCGACGTTTTGCTGTTTGCCGACAAAGCGACGGCATTCGAAGCGGGCATTCGCGCCATGCGCCCCGACATCATGATCACGGACGAGCTTTCGCCCGCCGATTGTTCGGCGGTGGAACGGGCAATTTTCGGAGGCGTCAAGGTGATCGCTTCCGCACATTTTGCCGAGATTGCCGACGTCAAGCCGCCGTTTGCGGGAATGTTCGAGCGCTATGTGCTGCTGCAAACGGAAGAGATCGGCAGAATCAAGGGAATTTACGACGAAAATCTAAGGGAGATAAATCGGTGAGTAACGTGCTATGATAAAATTTATTCTCGGCATGGCAATCGTGTGTTTTACGAGCTTCTGCGGATATATACTTGCGAAAAAATATCGCCAGCGAAAAAATTTCTTTACGCAAATGAACGAGTTTAACGAACGTTTTTTGAGCGAAATTGCATATTACCGCCGTCCCGTGAAGGATTTTGCGGAAAAATATACCTACAAAGGGGAATTTGAAGACTTGCTCTGTGCGTTCGTCGAGTCTTTGGGCGGTTCGGGCAAAGAGCCCGGGCAGCCTCCCTCCGAAAAGGCTCTGCCGGCGTTCTCCTTTTTGACAAAAGATGAAGTAGGATTTGTAAACGACTATTTTCTGATGGTCGGAAAGGGCGACAGCGCCTCGCAGAGCGCGTATTTCACCTCGGTGAAAGGCACGTTGGGCGACTATAAGCGCAAAAGCACGGAGGAGTGCGGCAAATACGGCGATCTGTATTTGAAGCTCGGCTTTTTGTGCGGACTGATGATCCTGGTCATCATCATATAAATTATGGATATTTCAATACTCTTTAAAATAGCCGCCATCGGCATCATCGTCACCGTCATCTGTCAGATTTTGAAAAAATCCGACCGCGACGATATTGCCACCGTGGTGAGCATCGTGGGCTTGATACTCGTCCTGACGGTCGTAATCAGTATGGTAGGCGACCTCTTCGGACAAATCAAACAGATATTCGACCTAACTTAGCCGCCTTGCGGCAAAAGAACGGAGATAGGGAAAAACAAAGAAAAAGGAAATACGAATATGGAGATCTTTAAAATCATCGGCGTCGCCTTTGTCACGGCGATTACGGCGATCCTTCTGAAAAGTACGAAGCCCGAGCTGTCCTTTGCCGTCACCGTCACGGGCGTGATCGTTATTCTCGTTTTCGTAGCCGATATGCTGCAAAATACGGTGAATATCATATCCACGATCGCATCGCTGACGGGGATCGAAAACGGACTGATCAAAATTCTTTTAAAAATCGTCGGCGTGGGGTATCTCACCGAGTTCAGCGCGGGAATCTTAAACGACTTCGGCAGCAATGCCGTCGCGGATAAAGTGATCCTCGGCGGAAAACTCACCATTCTCATTCTTTCTCTGCCAATCATCGAAAGCGTCCTCAACTTGATAAGCGGCTTTCTGGAACTCATATGACCGCGCATAAAAACGGCTTCTTCGGCGATAAAGACAATCGGCTGCCGCTGAGGCGCGGAAGGGGAAAACGCAGGAAATTCAAAGTCGTCCTCGCCTTCTTCTCTTTATTCTTTTTTGTTCTATTTGGTATGTCAGGCATAGCATTTGCCTATGCGGAGGAAAGCTCGGACGGAAAAGAGGAACTCAACCAGAATATCATAGATCAGATAGATAAACTGGACACCGAGGAATTGCAGAAATACATCGATTCTTTGGGGATCTTCTCGGACGAAAACATCGGAGAGCGGCTTTTCGACTACATACGCGGGGAAAAATTCGATTACGGAAGATTCGGGGAACAAATACTCGGCGTATTGTTCGAAGACGTGAAGAATATGCTGCCCGCCTTTGCCTGCATCTGCGCCGTGGCGCTCTTGTGCGGGATACTTTCCTCGGTCAAGAGCAGCTTTGCCGATCAATCCTCGGCGGACATCATTTTTCTGGTGGCATACGCGGCGGCGCTCATTCCCGTGCTTGCCGTATTGACGGAGTGCTTTTCCCGCGCGGGAGAAAGCATCTCGTCCATGCAAAAGCAAATGCAAATCGTCTTTCCTCTCCTTTTGACGCTGATGGCGGCGAGCGGGGGCAGCGTTTCGGCGGCTATCTATCAGCCTGCGGTGGCTTTTTTGAGTACGACCATCGTTTCCGTAGTTTCCGCCGTGGTCTTGCCGCTCACGCTCACCATCATCGCGTTTTCGGTGGCGGGAAATCTGTCGAGCGAATTGAAGCTGAACAATTTTTCCGCTTTTTTCAAGAGTATCAATAAATGGATCATCGGAGTCTGCGTTTCGGTGTTCGGCATCTTTTTCACGGTGCAGGGGCTGACTTCCGCGACATACGACGGCATTACGCGCAGGGCGGCGAAATACGCGATCGGCACGGGGGTGCCCATCGTCGGGGGCTTTCTCTCGGGCGGGTTCGATCTTGCGATCGCGGGCAGCGTATTGATCAAAAATTCCCTCGGCAGCCTGAGTATTTTTCTCATGGTTTCCGTCCTGTTCGAGCCGCTGGTGATGTTGATCGCGGCGAATCTGTTTCTTAGGCTGACCGCGGCAGTCACCCAGCCGCTGGGAGAAAACCGCATTTCCACTTTTCTGTCCGAAACGGCGGATAATCTCAATTACTGTATGGCGGGTCTGCTCTTCGTGGCGTTCTTGTACTTTATCAGCATCGTACTCATCATCTGTTCGTCGGAGGTGTTATTTTGAGCGCCTACCTTCTCGCGATCATCGGCATCGTGCTGCTTTCGAGTATTTTGTCCGTCGTCCTGCCGGGCGGGAAGACTGCGAAATTTATCAAAGGGATTGCCAAGCTCTGCTGTCTTGCCGTGATTCTCGCCCCCGTGCTGAGCTTTTTTCGGGAAAACGGGGACGGAAAGATAAATTTTCCGTTTTTTTCCTCGGAAACAGTCATAGAAACGGACGATGCCTTCATAGATTATTGCAGTACGAAGCGGATAGAAAACGCGGAGTCGGAGCTGAAAAAAAAGTTGCGGGAAACCTTTTCCGCAGAAGTGGAAGTAACTCTGCTTTGGGAATATCGCTCTTCGATCACCGAGGGCGAAGACAGCTCCCAAGATAAGTATCTGTCCGTTTACCAAGGCAAAGAGATCAAAATCACCAAAGCGCTTTTAAAAGATTCTCAGGAAAATATCGGAGGTGAGGTAAGAAAGAAAATGACGGAACATATCGTCAAAGAATACGGCTGCGAGGTGGAATTCATTGAATAAGGAATCGGCATCTCGGAATAAAAAACACGGAGATAAAAACGGTCGGATACGGGATATTCTCCTCTTATCGGCGCTCGCGCTCCTTCTCGTCTTCGCCGTCTGGAAGATTTTTTATACGGGAGATACCAAAAACGTGTCCGGCATGACCGGCGGCAGCGAAAGCGAACAGCGGCTTTGCTCGCTTCTAAAAGAGATAGACGGCGTGGGAGAAGTGAACGTGATGATCTGCGAAAGCGAAGACGGCGTAGAAAGCGTCGTGGTGGTCTGCGAAGGCGCGAACGACCTCAGGGTGAATATGAACATCCGGGAAGCGGTCGCCGCGGCTTTGGGAACGGATGAAAAGTCCGTAAAAATCTATTTAATGAAAGAATAAAAAAGGAGATAAAAAGATGTCAAACAAAAAGAAAATTGTTGTAATGTCGGCATTGGTACTCTTGCTGGCGGTAACGGCGGTGTTCAATTTCGTACTTGCGAACACCAATGCGCTCGCATCCGCGGAGGGCGGCGTCACGACGGCGAATTATTTTACCACTTATCGCACGGAACGCACGACGACGCGCAGCGAGGAACTCGTGCAGCTGGACAGCGTGATCGCGCTCTATCAGGCGGGGGACGAAAAGTACGAGGAAGCGACCAAGATGAAGATGGAAATCGTTTCCGCGATGGAAAAAGAGCTCGTTCTCGAAAACATGGTGAAATCGCTCGGCTTCACCGACGCCGTGGTTTCCGTTTCCAGCGATTCCGACAACATCAACGTGTTCATTAATTCGGCGGAACTTACGTATGATACGGCGCTTTCCATTTACAATATGCTCAAAAACGAAACGGGGGTAGTCGCGGGAAACATCATCATCATGCCCGTCTACTCGGAAAGTTAAAAAAAGCGTGAGTAACCTCGTCAAAACAGTAGAATTATTCGGAAAGATGTGCTATAATAGAAGCGAAAATGCGAAAGCACGAAGCGGTTATCGGCATTTTCGCGCCCGATTCAAACATTGCCCTATAATGTCTGAATCGTAACGGAAGCATATTCAAGGAGATCTTTTCGAATGTCCAATTTCAGATTTAATCCGAATGACAATCAAAACGGTAAAGTAGTATATAATGCCGGCATCGTAAACGGCATCGTGACGCTCGCGGTAAACGAAGTGGAGGGCACGATGCTCGTTTCGGGGAAAAAACGGGGAATCAGCCTGTTCCTCGAAAAGGACGGCATTTATGCGGACGTATCCGTTATCGTGAAATACGGCTATAACGTTCCCGAGCTTGCCTATCGCATTCAGCAGTCGGTAAAGCAAAACGTGGAAAATATGACGAAATACAAGGTGGCGAAGGTAGACGTGCATATTCAGGACGTGGTATTTCCCGCTCCGACGCCTCCCGAAACCCAATCCGAAGAGGAAAGCGGAGCGGAGGATTCCGATTCGACCGAGGCTTAAAAGAAAAATCCCTTTCGAATTTCGGAAAGGGATTTTCGGCATTTACGGAGAAAAATATCAAATGAGAAATAATGCAAGGGAAGCGGCACTGAATATCATTTTTGCAAAGCAGTTCAACTCCGAATGTTCGGATACTTTCAAGAAGAAAGTATATAAGCAATTCGGACTCCAAAAGGACGAAGATCTCCTTTTTGCGGCGGATCTGGTCGCGGCGGTCGAGGAACACGGCGACGAACTCCTCGCCAAAATCGAGGACGCCAGCCACCATTACCGCGCCAATCGCATCAATCCTACGGATAAGAGCATCCTGCTCATCGCGATGGCGGAGATTTGCTATTTCGACGACATTCCGCCCGTCGTTTCGGTATCGGAGGCCGCGGGACTCGCGCGCAAATACTCGACGGAAACCAGCGCGGATTTCGTCAACGGTTTGCTGGCGGGCATCATCAATAAATAAAGGAGCCGAAAGGTCGCATGAAAATCATAGACGGAAAAGCGCTTGCGGCCAGGCTGCGCGGCGAACTCAAAGAGAAACTCGAAAAATCGGGAAAAGAAGTAGGGCTGGCGGTCGTCATCGTCGGCGACAATCCCGCTTCGAAAATTTATGTGAGAAATAAAGTAAAGGCCTGCGCGGAGGTCGGCATTCGCTCCTATTCTTACGAACTGCCCGCGGATACCGCGCAGGAAGACCTCGAAAGCTTGCTCGAACAGCTCGGCGGCGACGAAAAAATAAACGGGATTTTGTTGCAGCTGCCGCTGCCGGAGGGATTGGACAGCGCCGCGGCGCTGAAAAAGATTCCCCGTGAAAAGGACGTAGACGGTTTCTCTGCGGAAAATCTGGGCAGACTCGCCCTGCACGAGGAAAAAATCGCCGCCTGCACTCCGCTCGGGATCATGAAAATATTGGAGAGCGAAGGAATTTCTCCCGCGGGCAAACACGCCGTCGTTTTGGGAAGAAGCGCGACGGTCGGCAAGCCGATGGCGCTCCTGCTTTTAAACGCGGACGCCACCGTTACCGTCTGCCACAGCAAAACGCGGGGAATCCGCGAGATATGCCGCTGTGCGGATATTCTCATCTCCGCGGTGGGGAAGCCTAAATTCGTGACGGCGGATATGGTAAAAGAGGGCGCCGTGGTCATCGACGTGGGGATGAACCGCAGCGAAAGCGGGAAACTCTGCGGCGATGTGGACTATGAAAACGTAAAGGATAAAACTTCGTATATCACTCCCGTGCCGGGCGGCGTGGGACCGATGACGATTACGATGCTGCTGTATAATACCTGTCTATCTGTTTTCAAGGAGTAAAGAAAAATTGTATACGTTTGACGATCGGTACGAAAAATACCTTTCTCAGTTCAATGCTTACACGGAAGAATACTGCAAAAAGCTGCTTACCCGTCCCGAGGTTTTGGGCGAAAGCATGAAGTACAGTCTGCTTTTGGGCGGAAAACGCATCCGTCCCGTGCTGATGCTGGCGGTGGCGGACGCTTTGGGCACGCCCGAAAAGGACGTGCTTCCGTATGCCCTCGCGCTCGAAATGATCCATACGTATTCGTTGATCCACGACGATCTGCCCGCGATGGACAACGACGACTTTCGACGCGGCAAGCCTTCTAACCACAAGGTTTTCGGGGAGGCAAATGCGATTTTAGCCGGCGACGGTCTTTTGAATACCGCTTATTCCCTCTGTTTCGATCAATGTATGAAAGGAGAGCGCTTCGTATTGGCGTCCAAACTTCTCGCGGAGTGCGCGGGCGTTTACGGCATGATCGCGGGACAGTCGGCAGACCTCTATTTTTCGGAGGAAGATAGGGAGGTTTCCGAGGAGGATCTGCAATATATTTACGAGCACAAAACGGGGAAACTCCTGCTCGCGCCCGTTGCGATCGCCAGTATTTTAAGCGGAAATAAATATTATTTCGAATTGGAAAAGTTCGGAAAATATCTCGGCTCTCTCTTTCAGATCACCGACGATATTCTCGACGTGACGGGGGATTTCGCTTCGCTGGGAAAATCTCTCGGAAAGGATAAAGAAGAAAATAAGCTCACCTGTATTCGGCTCTACGGGCTTGACGGCGCGAAAATTCATGCGGATATGTACGCGAAGCGCTGTTATACGGCGCTGGACGGGATCGACGGCAACACCGCCTTTTTATATGATTTGGTCACTTACGTGAGGGATCGCCGCAAATGAAGGCGGGACAAGCCTATCGGGGGACGGCGCGCGGGAAGAAGCGAACGGAGGAAAGGAAGAGAATATGCTGGAAAGGTTAAAGCCGGGCGAGATAAAGAAGTGTACGAGGAGCGAGCTCAACGTACTTTGCGACGAACTCAGAAACGTGATCTACGAAACGGTGACGACGTGCGGGGGGCATTTAGCGTCCAATCTGGGCGCCGTGGAACCGACCGTCGCGCTCTTTTACGTATTTGATTTTCCCAAGGATAAGATCATTTTCGACGTGGGACATCAGTGCTATGCTTATAAGCTGCTGAGCGGGAGGCGGGATAAATTTCCGACGCTGCGCAAAGAGGGCGGGCTTTCAGGGTTTCCCAAGCGCAAGGAGAGCGAATACGACTGTTATGATACGGGACACGCGGGAACGTCGGTGTCCGCGGCGCTCGGCATCGCCAAGGCGCGCGATCTGCAAGGAGAGGATTATAACGTCATCGCCTTTATCGGAGATGGTTCTTTTAATAACGGACTCATCTACGAGGCTCTTAACAGCCTGCGTATTCTGAATACGAAAATCCTCATCGTCCTCAACGATAACGGGATGTCGATTTCTCCCACGGTCGGAGGGATGCACGACATTCTCGTACAGCTCAAAGCGGGCAATAAGGAAGAGAACGTCAGACTTCTCGAAAAATTCGGACTCACCTATCTCGGCGTCCGAAACGGCAACGACGCGGAGGAAATGATCGATTCGCTGGCGGAAGCAAAGAAGCTGTTGAAAACGCAGTCGGTGCTTTTGCATATCGTCACAAAAAAGGGAAAAGGCTACGAATTCAGCGAGGAACATCCGACGAATACCCACGGAATCGCGCCCGTCGGCGCGCGGAAGGAAAAGGAGTATTCGGAGGTTTTGGGCACTACTCTCTGCGATCTGGCGAGAGAGGACGGGCGCATCACCGCCGTGACGGCGGCCATGACGGGCAGCCTCGGATTGAATAAATTTTTTGCCATTTACCCGGAGCGTGCGTTCGACGTAGGAATCTGCGAGGAAAACGCCTCCGTGCTCTGCGCCGCGATGGCGTCCGCGGGACTCAAACCGTATTACGCGATCTATTCCACCTTTTTGCAGCGCGCGTTCGACGAGATCATCCACGACGTCTGCGCGCAGGATCTGCCCGTCACCTTCTGCGTGGACAGATCGGGGATTTCGGGCGCGGACGGGGAAACCCATCAGGGCGTTTTCGATCTGTCCTACCTTTCGCTGATTCCCGGCTTGACGATCGCCGTTCCCAAAGATACGGAGGAGTTCAAAGAGTTCCTCCGTTTCAGCGCCCGTTTCGCTCATCCGCTCGCCATTCGCTACCCCCGTTCGGGAAAAATCGTCTTTCCCGCGACGAATGCGCCGATAGAAGCGGGAAAATGGGAATATCTCCATAAATCGGGAGCCGAAAACGGGTCGCCCGTCACGGTGATCGCCGCGGGCGAGCGCTGTCTGATCATCGCCATGAAGATCTGGAAAAATCTCAACGAAAAGGGATTGGATTTCGACGTGGTGAACGCGCGTTTCGTCAAGCCCTTGGATAGAGAACTGCTCGCGGGGATGGAGAGCGGAACAATCGTCACCGTCGAGGACAACGTTTCCATCGGCGGCTTAGGACAGAGGATCGACGCGGCGCTGAGGGATTGCGAGCGGGAAACGGGAAAGAAATTTACCGTCAGGAATTTTGCGTATCGCGACGAATTTATCCCGCAGGGAAACGTAGGCGATTTACAGCGCGAATACGGAGTAAGCTGCGAAGAGATCGAAAATTATATTTCGGAAAGTTTCAGATGAGGGCGGACAAATATTTTGCGGAAAAATTCGGTTCGCGGACGAAAGCGGCGGAAGCGCTCGAAAAGGGGCTTGTTCTGGTAAACGGCAGGACGCCGAAGCCCAAGGAAGAGATCCGTGAAACGGACGAGATCGTTTTTATCGCTCCGGACGAATATTATGTGTCTAACGGAGGATACAAACTTGCAAGGGCGTTAAGGGTATTTTCATACGACTGCAAGGGAAAAATATTCGCCGATATCGGGGCGAGTACGGGCGGATTCACCGATTGCCTCTTACAGAGCGGTGCGAAAAAAGTGTATGCGGTGGACGTCGGAGAGAGCTTGCTTCATCCCGACCTGCAAAATGACGATAAAGTCATTTCTTTAGAAAATATTAACGCCAGATATTTGACAAAAGAGGATTTTTCGGATAAAATAGAGGGAGTGACAGCGGACGTCAGTTTCATTTCCTTAAAGCTGATTTTGCCTGCAATAAGCGCGGTTCTCGCCGAAAACGGCAGCGCGTTCGTGCTGGTCAAACCTCAGTTCGAATGCGAAAAGAAAAATATCGGGAAAAGCGGAATCGTGCATCCGTCCGCGCATCCGAAAATAGTCGCAAAAGTGTTAAACTATTGCCGGGAGGCGGCGCTTTATCCGTTCGGAATCGTCAACGCGCCCGTGCGTAAGGGAAAGAATCTCGAATATGTCCTGTATTTGAAAAATACGGTTTCTCAGGCTAAAAAAGACGGGGAAATATTGAAAGAAGTCCAGACGTTCGTGAAACAATATTCAGTCGGTACATTAAAGTAAACGTTTATTTTTGCATAATGACGCAAAAGTACAGAGAGGAAAAACGATGAGAGTCGGGGTGATGGGAAACGGCAGCAAGGTAAGGGAAGGAAAAGTCGTGGACCGTTTTATCCGTTTTTTGCAGTCGGAGGGTTACGAGGCGGCTTTTTTTGAAAAGCCGGAGGAGATCGGCGGCGTGGACGCGTTGGTCGTGCTCGGCGGCGACGGAGCGATCCTGCACGCTGCGGCGCAAGCCGCTGAAAAAAACATCAAAATTATCGGCATCAATTACGGGACCCTTGGATTTCTGACCGAATACGAAAAAGAGGAAACGGAACAGGTGAAAGATCTGCTCGCGGACGTAAAGGCGGAAAAATGCGCGGTTTTAAAGCGCAGTATGTTGGAGCTTTCCTTCGGCGGCAGCGTTTATTACGGTCTTAACGAAGTCGTCCTGCAAAGAGATTACGGCGTCACCGACACACAGATCGTTAAAATGAGCGTGCAGATAAACGGACAGGACAGCGACACCATCATCGGCGACGGTATGTTGATCTGTACGCCGACGGGGTCCACGGCATATTCTCTGTCCGCGGGCGGCGCCATCCTGTCGCCGCAGGTGCCCGCGTTTATGCTGACGCCGATATGCGCGTTTTCTTTAAATGCCCGCCCGATGGTATTTTCGGATACGGACGTATTTTCCGTAACGATAAAAAAAGGGCAGGTGATGCTTCTCATCGACGGGAAGCGAATTGCATCCATCAAGGAAGGAATGGGGATCATAGTAAAAAAAGCACCGTTTACGGCAGATTTTCCGATGCGGGGCAGTTCCTGTTTTTTTAAAAAGATAAGAACCAAATTAAACCAATGAGAAGGAGAACTACAATGTTAAGGACAGCAAGACATGCCAAAATTCTGGAAATTATTTCTCAGAAAGAGATCGAAACGCAGGAGGAATTGTGCTTAGAGCTGAATAAACTCAATTACGTAGTCACACAGGCGACGATTTCGAGGGATATCAAGGATCTGCATCTCTTTAAAGTTTCGGGAATCGAAAAGAAGTATCGTTACGCTTACATAAACGACAGCGAGGGAGAGATCTCCCCCAAGATGAAAAATCTTTTCCGCGATTGTGTGGTCGCCGTGAAATGTGCGCAGAATATGGTGGTTATCAAGACTCTGACGGGCAACGGTCCCAATGCGGGCACCGTGGTCGATAAGCTCAACTATCCCGAAATCGTAGGTTCCGTCGCGGGCGACGACACGCTGCTGATTGTCTGCGAAAGCAACGAAGCCGCCGTATCCGTCATCGATAAAATAAACGATTTTATGAAATAAGAAAAAGTCCCGAAGGACGGAAATACATATGTTATCGAAACTCACCATCAAAAACGTAGCGCTGATAGACAGCGCGGAAATCGAGTTCGGAAAAGGCTTAAACGTGCTTTCGGGAGAAACGGGCGCGGGAAAATCTGTCATTCTCGATTCCGTCAATTTCGTATTGGGCGCCAAAGCGGATAGAACGATGATACGCTACGGCGAATCGGAATGTATGGTGAGAGCGGAATTTTCCGTCCGTGAGGACGGCAGGGCGGCCGAAGCACTCAGGGAAATGGATATTGAAACGGAAGGCGATATTCTCATTTCCCGTAAATTCACCGAAGCGGGAAAAAACAGCATCAAAATCAACGGGAATACCGTGACCGCAGCCATGCTTCGGAAAGTGACGGACAATTTGGTGGACGTGCACGGTCAGAGCGAGCATTTTTTCCTTTTGAAAGAGTCCAACCAATTGAGGACGCTGGACGGCGTCGTAGGAGAGGAGCTGCTGCCGAAAAAGGCGCAGCTTGTTTCCCTTTTGTCGGAAATGCGCCAGATCAAAGAACAGATCTCTCTGCTCGGCGGCGATGAGAAAGAGCGGGGCAGAAGGCTCGATATTCTCAAATTCCAGATAGAAGAGATCGAAAGCGTCGGACTCAAAGATGGCGAGGAAGAGGTGCTTATCTCCAAGCGCAATAAAATAAATAACCTGGAAAAGATTATCTCCGCGGTCCGCGAAGCCGTAGAGGCTCTTTCGGGCGAGCGCGGCGCACTCGACGCTCTGCGCGAGGCCAAGCGGGCAATGTCTTCCGTTTCCAGACTGGACGAGGCGTATTCCAATGCCTGCGAACGGCTGGAAAGCCTCTCTCTCGATGCGGACGATGTGGCGCAGACCCTTTCGGATATGGGGGACGAACTCTATTTTGACGAGGACGAAGCGCAGGAAACGGAGAACCGTTTGGACGCGATCAAGGCGTTAAAGCGCAAATACGGCGCGGATAAAAAGGAGATCGACTCCTATTTGCTCAAATGCCGTGAAGAATACGAGCTTTTATCCGACTGCGAGGGGCAATATGCCGTCTTGACGGGACGGGCGGAGAAACTGAGAAAGGAGATTTATGCCGCCTGCAAAGAGATCACTTTGCTGCGGAAAAAATGCGGCGATGTCTTTTGCCGCCGCGTCACGGAAGAATTAAAAACGCTGAACATAAAAAACGCAAAATTCGAAATCGAATTTAACGAATATTCGGAAGCGGATGCGGAAAAGGCGGGCGCCAACGGATTGGACGAGATTTGTTTTCTCTTTTCCGCAAACGCGGGAGAGCCGTTGAAACCGCTCGGCAAGATCATCAGCGGCGGCGAGATGAGCCGTTTTATGCTGGCGGTGAAAACACAGCTTTCGGATGTGAACGAGATCTCGACTTATCTCTTCGACGAGATCGACGCGGGAATCAGCGGCAAGACGGCGAAAGTGGTCGGGGAAAAATTTGCGAGGATTGCAAAAAAGACTCAAATTATCGCTGTTTCCCACCTCGCGCAGATCGCCGCCATGAGCGACAAGGAGTTTCTCATCGAAAAATCGGAAGAGGAAGGAAAGACGTATACGCGCGTGCGTGCGCTCGACGACGGCGAAAAGTCGAAAGAGATCGTGCGCTTGCTCGGCGGCGAAGAAAATGAGGAATTTGCCTTGAAACACGCCGAAGAATTGGTCAAACAGGCAAAGGAATACAAACAAGCCATAAATTGACAGGAATCGCGCCGTGATAAGCGGTTTTTCAGCGAATAGAATGCACTCTCCTTGCACAAATTACCTTCTAAACGGGGGTAATCATGCGCAGATTGAGTGCTTTATTTTTAGGTGTTTTAATCTCTTGCGGTATCGCTGCGGGAGGTTTTGGATATTCTTATTCCTTCGTATCCGCGGATGCGGAATGCAGGGAAGTATATGTAGGCGGGATGCCGGCGGGCTTTACGTTGAGCGCCGGCGGCGCGCAGGTCATCGGTATCTGCGAAGTAATGAGCGAAAGAGGCGTATGCACGCCGGCGTCGGATGCGGGAATCCGCACGGGCGACGTCATTACGAAAGCGGCGGGCATCAAAGTGGAAACCATTTCGGATCTCAACGAGATCCTCAGCAAGAGCAAGGGTAAGAGCATCGAGCTCTGCGTGAGAAGAGGAGAAAATACCCTCGCGCTGTCTTTGCAGCCCGTAAAGGATAAAGTGACGGGGCGATATAAAATCGGGGTTTTGATCCGCGACAGCGTGTCCGGCATCGGTACGGTAACGTATATCGACAAGCAGACTCGCCGCTTCGGTTCTCTGGGACATTCGGTGGTAGGCGAAGATCATCAGGAGATGAAAATCGCGGGCGGTAAGGTCTATCAGTGCAGTATCGTCAGCGTTTCCAAAGGAATAAGGGGCAAAGCGGGCGAACTGAGGGGGATGTTTTTAAATGAGGAAGGGATCGGCAGTGCGGAAAAACTCTGCGACTGCGGGATTTACGGTCAGGTGTCGGACAGCTACGACGTTACGAGCCTGCAAACCGTCCAGACCTCCGAGATCGACGAAGTGAAACCGGGAAGCGCCTATATCTATTCGACCGTCAGCGGCGTATGCCCGAAAAAGTATACGGTGGACATCGTCAAAGTCGATAAACATAACAAGAGCAACAAGAATTTCGTCATCAAAATTACCGATAAGGATTTGATAAACGAAACGGGCGGCATCGTACAGGGAATGAGCGGAAGTCCCATCCTGCAAGACGGCAAACTGATCGGCGCCGTCACTCACGTATTTCTCAACGACCCGACGAGGGGCTACGGTATCGACATCAATGCGATGATTCGGGAATAAAAAATAAAAAACAGAATAAAAGAGCGGGGAGATTCATATATAAGTATATGAATCTCCTTTGTATTTTGCGCGAAATCGGCGCGTCGGTTAAAAAACGCTTCGTCGTGACGGTTGTTTTTATTGCTCTGTTTGTCATAGGTATATTGTCAGGCATAGTAATAGAAAAGCCCGCGTCGATCGAGTGTTACTATCTCAATTACTGCGACAATTACATTTATCGGATATTTTCCGAATCGTCGGGCGGAATTTTTGTGGATCGCCTGCTCAGTTCGGCGTTTTTCATCGTCTTGACGATCCCTTTGGCTCTTTCGATATTCTGCGTTCCGTTGCAGGGAATTTTAGTGTTTTATAAAGGATTCGTCTTCGGCACGGTGACGGTGATTCTCTTTTCCGTCTATCGTTTCAGCGGCTTTTTGGTCTGGCTCGTCGTACTTTTGCCGCAGGTGCTGCTGTTTTCCGCGGCATACGTCGTTTTGTCCGTCCTGGCCTTCGACTGCGGCTGTGAAAATCGGCTGCGCAGGGATTTTGGCTGCATGAGAGGATTTCTCGTCTATCTGCTGTTGGCGGCGATCGCCGCGCTCTTATGCGCTCTGCTCGAATTTCTTGTCGTATGCCTGATTTTTCGCCCCGTTTCCAAAGTGTTATGATAATTTTTTTCATATTCTTTAAAACACCCTTTTTGCGTATAATCCGCGCGGAAAGAGGGAAACTAAGAGTATGAAAAAATTATTGGGTATCATCCTCGGAATGTCATTTCTTCTTCCGGGCGTTTCCACAAAAGCTTTGACGAATATATCGGGACGAAATTCCGGATTATCGGCGGTATCGGCAAAGGCGGAGGAGAGTATATCGGAAGCGGCTCTCCCGTCGGAAAGCGATCCGCTGCATACGGATAAAACGGTCACGGCGGACTCCGTGAACCTGCAACTGAATGCGAAAGCGGCGTACATGATGGACTGGGCGAGCGGTACGGAAATCTATTCCAGCAACGCCACCGACCGTCTGCCCATTGCCAGTATGTGTAAAATCATGACCCTGATCTTATGTTTCGACGCGATAGAGGCGGGGAATCTTTCTCTCGACGAGATGATTTCTGTCAGCGAACACGCGGCGTCCATGGGCGGCTCTCAGGTTTTTCTGGAAGCGAACGCGCAGTATCCCGCCCGCGAATTGATCAAGAGCATCATCGTCTGTTCCGCGAACGACAGCTGCGTGGCGATGGCGGAGCGCATCGCGGGCAGCGACACGTTGTTTACGGATAAGATGAACGCGAGGGCAAAGGAGTTGGGCGCGGAAAATACGCTCTTCGCCAATTGCACGGGACTTCCCAAGGAGCCGCAGTATTCCTGTGCGCACGACGTGGCGAAGATGCTCGCGGAACTCGTTTCGCACGAGGAATACTTTTCGTTCAGTAAGATTTGGATGGATAAATTCCAACACCCGCAGGGACGGTATACGGAAATTTCCAATACCAATCGCCTCGTGAGATTTTACGAGGGGTGTGACGGCGGCAAGACGGGCTTTACCAATCAGGCAGGCTTCTGCCTCGCGGCGACGGCAAAGCGCGGAGGGATGCGCTTGATCTCCGTCGTGATCGGCGAAGATTCGAGCGACCACCGTTTCGGCGACATCCGCACGATGTTCGATTATGCCTTTGCGACGTATACGCTCAAAACGGTCGTCGACGAAAACAATCTGTTGAGCGAAACCGCGGAAGTGAGCGGCGGCAAGACAAAGAGCGTCACCGTTCGTCCCGAACGCAGTTCCCACATTTTTTCCAGGCGCGGCGACACGGAGAACGTGACTCTCGACGTACAGATAAAGAATCGCGTCAAGGCTCCCATCCGGGCGGGCGACAAGGTAGGCGAGATCATCGTCTATAAGGATAACGTGGAAATCGACCGCGTGAGCGTCGTGGCGAACGAATCCGCGGAAGCGGCGGGATTTCTCGACCATATCCGCCGCGTGGCGCAGGGCTGGAATCTGTAAAGGCGCTTTTAATCATTTTCAATGCGTTTACGCAGTGCAAAAATCTTATCTTTTCGTAAAGAGCCGCGATACTTCCGCCGCCCGTCAGCGGAATTGTCGTTCTATCCGTTCTTCCGGCGCTTTGTATTGCGAAAAGGTTTCTCAAAATTCTTAAATTTTCGTTTTCGCGAGCCTCTTTTGTCAAGATGTAAAAATCCGCTTTTTCGGTAAAAATTTTCCGAAAGGGCGGATTTTTTGCGGAAAGCGGGGTCCGACTCTTGCATTTTGATAAAAAATTTGCTAAAATATAGAATGAATAAATAATACCGGACATTTCCAAAAGGCGGACAAAGAGGATGAACACAAGAGAAACGTTGAAAGTAAACGAAAAGGGACACTTAGAAATCGGCGGCGCGGATTGCGTGGAGCTGGCAAGGGAATTCGGCACGCCGCTGTACGTATTCGACGAAGCGTATATCCGCAGGATGATGCGGGTCTACCGCGATACGCTGGAAAAAGAATACGCGGGAAACGGTTTGGTCCTGTACGCTTCCAAGGCGTTTTCCTGCGAGGCCGTTTATCGCATCGCGCGGCAGGAGCGCATCGGCGTGGACGTCGTTTCCGGCGGGGAACTGTATACCGCGCTCAAAGCGGGATTTCCCGCGTCTAAAATTTATATGCACGGCAACAATAAGCTCGACTACGAATTGGAAGAGGCTCTCGACGCCGGCGTGGGGTGTATCGTGGCGGACGCATACGCGGAAATCGATAAGATCGACCGCGAGGCGAAAAAGCGCGGACGCACACAGAATATTCTCCTGCGCATCAATCCCGGAGTGGAGGCGCATACGCACGCCTATATTCAGACGGCGAAGACGGACAGTAAATTCGGATTTTCCATCGCGGACGGAACCGCTGAAAAGATCACAGCCTACGCATTGACGAAAAAACACGTCGCGCTTCGCGGCTTCCATTGCCATATCGGTTCGCAGATCTTCGAAAGGCAGTCGTTTGTGCTCGCGGCGGAAAAATGTATGGATTTTGCCGCGGAAATCAAGCAAAAGCTCGGATTCGTCACGGAAGAATTGAATATGGGGGGCGGATTCGGCATCTGGTATACGGACGAGGATAAAAAAATTTCTCCCGAAGGGTACGGGGAATATTTAAAGGCGCTCATAGACACAATCAAAAGCAAGGCAAAAGAAAAGAAGTTAAAGCTTCCCTATCTTGTCGTCGAGCCGGGACGCTCCATCGTCGGAGAGGCGGGAATTACGCTATATACGGTCG
>QWCN01001775.1_pt1 | contig 61020 bp, 91 predicted proteins | sample 1972711 | NCBI WGS metagenome assembly QWCN01 (sample SAMN09866707, study PRJNA288562) | Human gut metagenome isolate term1_stool, whole genome shotgun sequencing... | isolation source: gut | host: Homo sapiens | place: USA: California
CTTCTAAAATTCCCCGGGGGAAGATTTTTGGGAGGCAAACTGACAGTGTTCTCTGTGGAACAGCTTTGAAAGTGCTGACAGCTGTACATAACTCACTGAAAAGTTCCATCAGCATTTTATTATCGGGCTTCTGAGACCATCTCGGAGCCCGTTTTCTATGTTTAGGAGGGTCCTATGAACTGTAACAGTAATGTAAATGAGCAGTTTCGTAAATCTGTACTGGTTTCGGTTGACGATGTAGGTCAGATTATTGAAACTGTGAATGAAGAATCACTTCTTTTAGGGCAGGTTGTGTATCAAAGTGGTACCGCACTTGAACTATCCGAATCTTATCACAGAATCAAACGGAAAGGTCTCTATCGAGCAGATGCATCGGTTGTGTTTATTCCCAAGGATGATGGCGTCATAACGGTTCGAATGCTACTTAGCGGATGCATGCTTCCATCTTCTCAAGTACGTCTTACTGTGGAGAAGAACAAATATTACACAATCCCCTCTTGTGTTCCTGCATTTGATCGAATCTTTAGTTTAGAACTTACACCAAAACTCGAACTGACCATTTCCGGTGTCCCCGGAATCGTAGTTCGCACAATGCTCAGCACAACAAAGCTCGCCTGACTTTACAGAAAGGAGACCGCGAATGAGTAAAGCAAAAACACCGGACTCTTCCAGTTCTCCTCGGAAGATCAGACCGGCTATTTCACCAGAGGCTCGTGATAATCAGTTGATTGCACTGGCTTACAATCTGGTAGAGAAACGTCTTCTGGAAGGTACTGCATCTTCACAGGAGACCACACATTTTCTGAAACTCGGCTCTGCTAGAGAACGCAAAGAGTTGGAGATTCTAGAATTACAGAAAGAGCTGATTGCGGCAAAGACAAAGAACCTCGACTCGATGCAAGAACTGAAAGCTCTTTATGCTGATGCCATGGCTGCAATGTCTGATTATCAAGGCAGGAGGTCTGACGGCAATGAATAAATGCTATTCAGAGCTTATTCAGTTTCCAACCTTTCGAGAACGGTTCGATTATCTGTTCATTGGGAACGGTGTTGGATATGAAAACTTTGGGTGGAGGCGTTATCTGAATCAGGTGCTTTATCATTCACCAGAATGGAAACAGTTCCGCAACAGAGTCATCATTCGAGATGGTGGGCGTGATCTAGCTTGCGAAGGCTATGAGATCTTTGAGCCGATCACCATACATCATTTGAATCCAATTACCTATGATGATATCCTGAACCGCAATCCCTGTATCTTTGCTATGGAGAATGTAGTCTGTGTTCGTGATCGAACGCACAAAGCAATTCACTATGGCGACGCATCACTGCTGGTGGATCTTCCACCGGAAAGAAAACCAAATGATACTTGTCCGTGGAAGAAATCTCAGTGAAGGAGGACATCATGCAGGACAGTATTCTTATGACAATTCGGAAGTTGGTCTGCGGAGATCCATATGCAGATCACTTCGATACCGATCTACTTGTTCATATCAACGCTTGCTTCTCAATCTTAAATCAGTTGGGCGTGGGTCCAGAGAATGGGTTTGTTGTAACAGACGAAACACAGAGCTGGAGTAGCTACATTGCTGATAACCACATCCTGAATATGGTGAAGACCTATATCACACTGAAGGTGCGAGTAATCTTTGACCCGCCTTTGACCAGCTCGGTTTTGGAAGCAATGAACAAGGAAATCAGCCAGTTGGAATGGCGTCTCAATGTAGCTGTGGATCCGGCGACATAAACAAATAAGGTGGTGAAAATTAAAATGGATAATCATCTTGAGCATCACGGGATCATCGGTATGAAATGGGGCGTACGACGTTACCAGAACAAAGATGGGACCCTGACAAATGCTGGCAAAAAACGGTATTCGTCGGATGGACCCCAAGCGCGGGTGATGGAACAGCGCCAAACAGACGTAAAAAACCGCCGTACAATGAGCACGACGGAATTGAAAAATAAAATTGAGAGGCTAAAGCTAGAACAGCAGTATAAAGAGTTATCTGATGCTGATATTAGTCCTGGCAAGGCATACACCGAGCAAATCTTAAAAGACGTTGGAAAGAGGGCTTTGACCACCGCATTGACTGGAGCTGCGCTCTATGCTGGAAAAGCTATTATCTCTAAGAACTTCAATCCTATCGAGCTCGGCAATGCAGTTTTTAACGGCGGGGCGAAGAAGAAGTGACTATTAGTCCTTCTTTCCCACTTTTAGACCAAGAATTGCCCCAGCAGCCGCTATAGCAAGAGATGCTGCAATACTTCCAATTTTCATGAGCTGTTCCAGAAAACGCTTGTTTTCTGCATCGAGCAATGCAATTTTATCGGCAATCTCAACCATATCTTGCGCTAGTTGATGTGTTTCGGATGCGCTCATCTCGGAGACAGAAAGTTTTTCCCTCAGCCCCTCAAGAACAAGCATATAGGCATTTACTGCATCTTGGCGCGAGGCTTTATTGTCACTAATTGCATTCATACACAGTGTCTGAAGTTGACTGACTACACTTGCTGCATATTCTTTGAATGCTGGAAATTGTTCAATACATTTGATTGCAATTTCTTTATCCATCTCGGGAATGGCTGAAACAAATGTAATCAACTGATCTTTTGATATATTTCGAAAGCTGGTAGCTCCAATGCGTTCAAGAACAGCATCAGCTGATAATAGTTCGTTGCTCATAATCATTCTCTCCTAATTCACATTTTCTTTATCCTATCATATAGACGCATTGATATCAACAAAGTTCCAATCAAGAAGGAGAAATATGTCTCTATCCAATACTGCAACTCCGATTTATTACGGTCAGTTTCGCGATGCTGTTCTACGCGGCGAGATTCCCGTATGTCGGGAAGTCGCGATGGAGATGAACCGCATTGACGATCTGATTGCAAATCCGGGTGTTTATTACGATGATGAAGCTGTCGAAGGCTGGGTAAAATACTGCGAGAGTGAACTGACACTGACCGATGGGTCTGATATGAACCTTCTCGACTCATTTAAGTTGTGGGGCGAGCAGATCTTTGGCTGGTATTATTTCATTGAACGTAGTGTATATGTTCCAAATCCGGATGGGCACGGCGGTCACTACGAACGAAAAGTTATTCAGAAACGGCTTGTTAATAAGCAGTATCTGATTGTTGGACGAGGCGCAGCAAAATCTGTCTATGATTCTTGCCTGCAATCATTCTTCCAGAATGTTGACACCAGTACAACTCATCAGATTACAACTGCCCCGACTATGAAGCTCGCGGAAGAGGTAATGTCTCCACTTCGGACTGCCATTACCAGAAGCCGTGGGCCTTTGTTTAAGTTTTTGACATTTGGCTCGTTGCAGAATACAACAGGCAACCGCGCTGATCGTGTCAAACTAGCTTCCACAAAGAAAGGCATCGAAAACTTCCTGACAGGCTCGCTCATCGAGGTTCGACCAATGAGCATCAATAAGCTTCAGGGCCTCCGTTGTAAGGTGGCAACAGTTGACGAATGGCTTTCCGGCGATATCCGTGAGGATGTCATTGGCGCAATTGAGCAGGGTGCCTCCAAGGTTGATGACTATTTGATCGTTGCTACCAGCTCAGAAGGTACTGTGCGTAATGGCGCCGGCGACACGATCAAAATGGAGCTCATGAACATCCTGAAGGGCGATTATCCGAATCCCCACGTTTCTATCTGGTGGTATCGGCTGGATTCCATTGATGAAGTTGGGAACCCCGATATGTGGCTGAAATGTAATCCGAATATCGGCAAAACGGTGAGCTACGAAACATATCAGCTTGACGTGGAACGTGCTGAAAAAGCACCTGCTGCTCGGAATGATATTCTGGCCAAACGATTCGGTATCCCGATGGAGGGTTACACATATTACTTCGCATATGAAGAGACGCTTCCGCATAAGCCTCATTCTTTCTGGCAGATGCCATGTGCCTTGGGTGCAGACCTTTCTAGAGGTGATGACTTCTGTGCTTTTACTTTCTTATTTCCATTGCACGGAGAGACCTTCGGCGTAAAAACACGATGCTACATCACTGATGTGACACTTTCGAAGCTTCCTCTGGCTATGCGCAACAAGTATGAGGATTTCATGAAAGAAGGAAGTCTGATCGTATTGGAAGGCAGCGTTCTCGATTTGGATGTTGTCTATGATGATTTGGATGAACACATCATCCAGACTGGATACGATGTACGCTGCTTTGGCTATGACCCTTACAATGCACAAGGCTTTGTCGAGCGTTGGGCACGTGAGAATGGCCCATTTGGCATTGAAAAGGTTATTCAGGGTGCAAAGACTGAGTCTGTCCCGTTGGGCGAGCTAAAGACGCTTGCTGAACAGCGTAGCCTGATCTTTGACGAGCAGCTTATGACCTTCACAATGGGCAACTGTATCACATTGGAGGATACAAATGGCAACCGAAAACTGCTGAAGAAGAGACACGATGAAAAGATCGACTCTGTCGCAGCAATGATGGATGCCTATATTGCCTATAAGCATAACAAAGATGCATTTGAATAAAGGTGGTGACGCTATGGACGTTTATTTATCCCATCACGGGATCATCGGTATGAAATGGGGCGTACGGCGCTACCAGAATCCGGACGGTTCACTTACCACTGCCGGTCAGAGGCGACTCGACAAAAAGGACACTAAGTGGGCTAAGAAGAATTATGACAAAATCATAAAAAATGCACACAAAAAGGTATCGGGAGAGCTGGACGAGTATGGAAATCAGCTGCTTCGCGACGCCTCTTCTTATAATTCACGCGGACGAATCAGTAATACAGCGATCAATTCTTATAACCGACGGATGGCTGAGCTGATGAATACCGCTGTCACAGATTTGAGAGCACCTTCGGGCAAGGTCGTACAGTTTGTGGCGAAGCGAGGAGAACTTGGTGTTCATATGGCACTTGCGACTCCGAACTACGATATGAGTCAGCTGAAAAATGGCATCTGGTCCTCTGGACGAATTGCCTACAAGAAGAAAAACGTTGAAATTGCTCATAGTGACGATTGGCTGGCACACTATGGCGTCAAAGGAATGAAATGGGGCGTACGGCGTTCTGTTGAAGAACTCAAACACGATCGAGGCGCTATTGAAACCAAAATGAAACATCAATTAAAGGAACCACGGAAGGCTGCAAACGGAACTTTGGTTAAATCATTTTCTGATCACGCTCTCAATCGAACCCAGCAGAAAGATAGACCTGTTACTGTAAATGACATTATGGATGCGTTGAAAAGTCCGCTAAATCGTGATACTATTGTGACACAGTATGATGCTCAAAACCGTCCAAGTCAACGGTTTATTGGGGCGAACGCGACTGTGAATGTCAATCCTGAAAATGGTGTCATCACTACGGTGTGGAAAACAAGCCGCAAACTTCGGAATAAGCTTTGAAAGAGGAAATAAATCATGTTTACAGACTCGGAAATCAAGTTAATGAAAAAGCTAGGTCTTGACGCCGATTTTCAAAATCTGGGACCAGACGATGATTATTGGGCGACGATCGAAGAGATCGTTGGCGATTATTTGACACTCAAATGTTTGGATAAGAATTATTATCCAACAGCTGACGGTATTATCTGCGAAGCAATTCTTGATAAGTTACCAATCGAAGAATAAAACAACATATTCTTTCATGAACCGCAGGCTTTATGACCTGCGGTTTTTTTGTTTATTCGGGAGGTGATGACCATCTGATGAAAGAAACGATTGGTTCCAAGTTCAAACGAGCTTGGAACATTTTTATGAATCGAGATCCCACAAGTTATCAAGGTGCATCTTATTTCGGATCTAGTTATGGGTATCGACCTGACCGGATTCGTATGACACGAGGTCATGAGCGCTCAATCGTGACAGCCATTTGCAACCGCATTGCATTGGATGTTTCGGCGATCAGTCTTGTCCATGCTCGTGTAGACGAAAATGGTCATTTTCTGGAATATATTGACGATACCCTGCATCAATGCTTAACCGTTGAAGCGAATCTTGACCAGACAGGACGAGCATTACGGCAGGATATTGTAATGTCCATGCTTGACGAAGGATGCGTAGCAGTTGTTCCGGTTGAAGCAGATTTCGACCCGGACGAGAATAGCAGCTACAAAATCTATTCCTTGCGGACAGGAAAGATTCTGGAATGGATGCCCCAGCATGTGCGAGTCAGACTTTATGACGAGCGGACTGGGCGATTTGAAGAGGTCGTTGTGGCAAAAAAATACACAGCGATTATGGAAAATCCTCTGTTTGCCGTGATGAATGAACCGAACTCAACTATGCAGCGACTTATCCGTAAGCTGAACATTCTGGACGCCATCGATGAGCAGAGTGGCTCCGGCAAGCTCGATTTGATTATTCAGCTTCCGTATGTCATTAAGTCACAGGCTCGAAAGGAACAGGCTGAACAGCGCAGACGAGATATTGAACAGCAGCTTTCAGGCTCCAAATACGGCATTGCATATACCGACGGTACAGAGCATATCACGCAGCTTAACCGTGGGGTAGAAAACAATCTGATGAGCCAGATTGAGTATCTGACAAAGATGCTGTATTCACAGCTTGGGATTACAGAGAGTGTCATGGACGGTACGGCGAACGAAGAAACAATGCTTAACTACCACAATCGGACAGTTGAGCCTATTCTGTCAACCATAGCCGATGAAATGACGAGAACATTTCTCACAAAGACTGCCAGAACACAGAAGCAGGCAATCTCTTTCTTCCGTGATCCATTCAAGATTTCCCCTGTCTCTCAGATTGCAGAAATTGCGGATAAGTTCACTCGTAACGAGATCATGACAAAGAATGAATTTCGTTCGATTATCGGCATGAGGCCGTCGGACGATCCTCGTGCTGACGAACTCCGTAACAGTAACATCAATCAGTCTGAGGCAGATCAAGCCCTGCTGGATAGCAAAGTAGAAAATCAAAATGGTGACTCTGAACAAAAATCAAAGGAGGAGCAATTGGCAGAATGAAACTGAAATACCCTGATTGTGACTTTCATGGCTATGCCACGAAAGCCAATCTCACATGCAGAGACAAGCGTGTGATCATGCCTGATGCCTTTAAGGATCAGGACGGCGAAAAAGTGCCGCTCTGTTGGGGGCATCAGCACAATAGTGTCACGAGTGTTCTTGGGCATGCCTATCTCGAAAATCGAGAAGATGGCGTCTATGCCTATGGCTATTTCAATGACACTGACTCCGGTCGTGCCGGTAAAAAGCTGGTCGATAATGGTGATGTTTGTGCATTGTCCATTTGGGCAAACGACCTCGTACAGAACGGAACGAATGTAGTCCACGGTGTGATTCGTGAGCTTAGTCTCGTTCTTGCCGGTGCAAATCCCGGCGCGTACATTGATTCTGTCATGCAGCATGATGACGGGGCAACTCAGGAAGCTGAGATCTTGTTTGTGCTGGGCAAAGATAATATTCAACTTGCTCACGCAGATGACGACGATGATTCCGAAGATGGTGAACTGCAGCATGCTGGTGAAGAAAAGCCCGATTCGTCTGAAGATGACAAAAAAGACGATAAAGAAACCGTACAGGACGTCCTGAATTCTATGTCTGAGAAACAGAAGAACGTTCTGTATGCATTCGTCGGTGAAGCTTATGCTGCCGGCAAAGAAACCAAAAAATCCGATAACAACGAGGAGGATAACACTATGAAGCACAATGTCTTTGATCCCGATCGGCAGGATGAGGCGACTGTCCTCTCTTACACTGATCAGACCGAAATCATCAATCTGGCGAAGGCCAGCAACGTCGGCAGCCTGCAGCACGCGATGGATCTGTTTGCAGAGCAGAATCCGGACAGCGTTCTGGCACACGGCATTGAGAACATCAGCCAGCTGTTCCCTGAGTATAAGGACGTTCGTCCCGGCGCTCCCGAAATGCTTACGACCGATCAGGGCTGGATTCAGAAAGTGCTGAAGAAGGTCCATAAGAGCCCGATCTCTCGCATCCGTACCCGTCAGGCTGATCTTCGTAACATCGAGGCTCTGCGTGCCCAGGGTTATACGAAGGGCACTAAGAAGGCCGAGGTCGGCAACTTCAAGCTGATCCACAGAACGACTGATCCCCAGACCGTGTATGTCAAGAGTAAGATCGATCGGGATGACATCATCGACATTCAGGATTTCGATGTCGTTCAGTATCTCTACAACATCGATCGCATGAACCTGAATGAGGAAATCGCCACTGCAATTATGATTGGCGATGGTCGCGAGGTCGGCACTGAGGGTAAGATTGCAGAAGACAAGATCCGCCCGATCTGGCAGGATGATGAACTTTACACTATCCATGCTGATGTGGACATCGATGGCATGAAGGCTTCTCTTCAGGGAACCAATACCGCCGCAAACTTCGGCGAGAATTACATTTATGCAGAAGCTGTGATCCAGTCTCTGCTGTATGCTCGCGAGAAGTATAAGGGCTCCGGCACTCCGGACTTCTACTGCACCCCGCATCTGGTGAACGTGATGCTGCTTGCCCGTGATATGAACGGCCGTCGTATTTATGACAAGGTCAGTGATCTGGCTGCTGCACTGAACGTTGGCGAGATCATCACTGTTGAGCAGTTTGAGGGCAAGACCCGTACGGCTACTGGTGGCAAGACCAAGAAGCTGCTCGGTCTGATGGGCAACCTGGCTGACTATTCTATCGGTGCAACCAAGGGCGGCGAAATCACGCATTTCACTGATTTCGATATCGACTTCAACCAGGAGAAGAGCCTGCTTGAGACCCGCTGCTCTGGTGCAAACACCCGCGTGATGTCCTTCATCGCCCTGGAAGAGGATGTTACGAATCCCGGCGGCTAAGCCGATAAGCTATAAGGAGTGAAAATTCAAAATGGCTAAATTTTACGGAACCATCGGATATGCTGTGACTGTTGAAACCCGTCCAGATGTTTGGGAAGAGCAGATCATCGAGCGTACATACTGCGGTGATCTGATTCGTAACACTCGGCGCTTGGACGGTAATACGCAGGTGAATGACAATATCACCATCGGCAATGAGATCAGCATTGTATCCGATCCGTATGCCAATGAGAATTTTTATTCTATGCGCTATGTCACCTTTATGGGGGCAAAATGGAAGATCATATCTGTAGAAGTTAAGTATCCGCGGTTGATTCTTTCGACAGGAGGGATTTGGAATGGACCGACGGGCTGAGCTCGGAAAAATCTTTCGGGAGATTCTGGGTAATGGCAATGTCTATTTCCAGCCTCCCAGTAATACCCAAATGAGGTATCCTGCGATCCGATATGAGCGAAGCGAGATGGCAGTTAAGCATGCTGATAATGGAACTTATAATCGCCGAATCCGATATATGGTCACTGTCATCGACAGTAACCCGGATAGTGAGATTGTAAACCGTGTCAGCATGCTTCCTTATTGCTATTTCGACCGGCATTATGCGCAGGATAATCTCAATCATGATGTGTTCGAAATCTACTTTTAAGAGGAGGAACTGATATGTTCAATATCGAATGGGATCAGGTATCGGAACGCCTGTTTGAAACCGGTACGGACCGTGGTGTTCTGTATCCCTTCAATAAGACCAGCAAGGCTTATGATAAGGGCGTTGCATGGAATGGTCTGACTGGCGTGACGGAAACTCCGTCTGGCGCAGAGCCGACGCCACTGTACGCCGACAACATCAAGTATCTTACCCTGATGTCCAATGAAGACCTGGGCGGTACGATCACTGCCTACATGTATCCGGACGAGTGGAAGGCTTGCGACGGCTCCGCAGATCTGGACGCCGGCATTACGATTGGTCAGCAGCCGAGAGCAACTTTCGGCTTGTGCTATCGTACTCGTATCGGCAATGATACCGAGGGTGACAGCCATGGCTATAAGCTGCACCTGATCTATGGCTGCCTTGCTTCCGCTTCCGAGCGTGCATACAGCACTGTCAACGATTCTCCGGAAGCAATCGAGTTCTCTTGGGAATTCACCTGCACTCCGGTCGATGTCGCAGGATTCAAGCCGACTGCTATTGTCGCGATCGATTCTACGAAGGTAGATGCTGAGAAGCTCAAGTCTTTCGAAGAAATCCTTTATGGCAAGGCTGCAACATCGGACGGGGCTGGCGATGCTGTTCTGCCGAAGCTGCCGCTTCCGGCAGAAGTTCTGGCGCACTTCAAGACCGTCTAACTGTTTTCCAGCGAGGGAGTCTCCATGTGAGGCTCCCTCTTATTTTTGTTTTCATAACTGAAAGGGGTTATATTATGCTGCCTATTACCAAAAAGTACATTGATTTCAACGGCGTAGAACGTGAAGAGACGTTCTATTTCAACCTGACCAAAGCAGAGCTTACTGAGTGGGAACTTGGTGTTACCGGCGGTCTTAGTCAGATGGTAGCGAAGATCACGGCTGCCAAGGATGTTCCGGCACTGGCAAAGCTTTTTAAGGACATCGTTTTGAAGGCATATGGTGTGAAGAGCGACGATGGCAGACGTTTTATCAAGTCCGACGAACTCACGACGGAGTTCACCCAGACGCAGGCATATTCCGACATTTACATGGAATTGGCGCAGGATGATCAGAAAGCTGCGGCATTCATCAACGGCATCATTCCGAAAGTCGATTAAATAATGCTCGTAATTACAGTACAGGGGGTTGAAGGCTGGGACGAGCAGAAAGAAGAGTTTGTTTCGGCAAAGCCCCCTGTCTGTTTACAGCTGGAACACTCGTTAATTTCCCTTTCTAAATGGGAATCGAAGTGGGAAAAACCGTTCCTTTCGAAAGAACCAAAAACCATAGAGGAAACCATCGATTACATCCGCTGTATGACATTGAATTCTAATGTTCCTGCAGATGTTTACGATAGATTATCCTCACAAAATTTCAGAGATGTAAACGCATACATTGATGCAAAACGAAGTGCAACAACTATCCGTGAAGAGCAGAAAGGTCATCGAGGCACAGAAATCGTAACCAGTGAACTGATCTATTATTGGATGGTTGCACTGCAAATCCCATTTGAATGTCAGAAATGGCATCTGAATCGTCTGCTGATGCTGATTCGTGTCTGCAATGTGAAGAATCAGCCACCGAAGAAGCAAAGTCAGCGAAATATTCTTAAACAGAATGCAGCACTGAATGCCGCTCGGCGTCGGCGAGCTCACTCGAAAGGATGAAAATTCAAAATGGTCACATTTCGACAAAAAGGCGACTTTTCTAAGGCAACCCGGTTTCTGGAACGTGTGAAAGAAGCCGTTGGATTGGGACTGCTCGACAAATATGGGCAGAAAGGTGTCGCTGCTTTGTCGGCGGCTACTCCAGTTGACAGTGGTGAAACTGCTGTAAGCTGGGATTATGAGATTGTAAACAAAAAAGGGGCTGCAAGGATCACGTTTACAAACTCACATATCGTCAAAGGTGTACCGATTGCAATTATTCTGCAATACGGACATAGCACTCGTAATGGTGGCTGGGTAGAAGGGCGCGATTACATCAACCCCGCTATCCAGCCGATCTTTGACGAACTTGCTGAGAAAGCATGGAAGGAGGTTACAAAGCTATGAGCAAAACGATCGACCAGAGAGTCGTCGAGATGCGGTTTGACAATGCGAACTTCGAAAAGAATGTTAGCACAAGTATGTCAACACTGGACAAGCTGAAGAAAAGCCTAAAGTTCGAGGATAGTGCAAAAGGCTTCGAGAATATCAGCAAGGCGGCTGGTCGGGTCGATATGGGAGGACTTTCGAATGGCGTAGAATCTGTTCGGTTGAAGTTCTCCGCACTTGAGGTCATGGCTGTAACAGCTCTTCAGAATATTACAAACTCTGCGGTAAATGCTGGTAAAAAGCTGGTTTCTGACTTGGCTTTGGATCCGATTATATCGGGTTTTAAGGAGTATGAAACTCAGATCAATGCCACGCAGACGATTTTGGCAAACACTCAGAAAGAGGGTGCCAATATTGATGATGTCAATCGCGCACTGGATGAACTTAATAAGTACGCGGACTTGACAATCTATAACTTCACGGAAATGACGAGAAACATCGGCACGTTTACCGCTGCTGGTGTCGATTTGAATACGTCCGTTAACGCTATTAAGGGTATTGCAAACCTTGCAGCTATCTCTGGTTCGACCAGCCAGCAGGCTTCTACCGCCATGTATCAGCTTTCACAGGCATTGGCATCTGGTACGGTAAAGCTTATGGACTGGAACTCGGTTGTTAATGCCGGTATGGGCGGTCAGGTATTTCAGGATGCTCTGAAAATGACGGCTCGCATTCATGGCATTGCCATTGATGAGATGATTGCCGATGAAGGGTCATTCCGAGAGACATTGTCCAAAGGATGGCTCACATCTGATATTCTTACCGAAACATTACAGCATTTTACGGAATTTACCGATACATATAATGAAGAAAGCTTGAAACGGCAAGGATACAATGAAAAAGAAATTGCTGAAATCAAGCAGATGGGAATCACGGCAACTGATGCAGCTACGAAAGTCAAAACCCTGTCACAGCTGTATGATGTCATGAAGGAAACGGCACAGTCTGGTTGGGCTGCTACATGGAAAATTCTTCTTGGCGACTTTGAAGAAGCAAAAGAATCTCTGACAAAATTCAGTAATATGCTCAATGAGCCGCTTGCAGCTGCAGCAGATGCAAGAAATAAGATTTTGTCTGAGGGCTTTTCTTCTGGTTGGAAACAATTCTTAAATGAAGGCATTGAGGATACCGAAGGCTTTAAGGAAGCAGTTCTTTCTATTGGTAAGGAGGCTGTTCCAGGACTAGAAGACCTGATTGAGAAGGCTGGCGGCTTTGAGGAATCCTTGAAAAAAGGCTGGATCACATCTGATATGCTTGCCGAGGCAGTTGGAACTCTTACTGCAAAAACAGCAGGCTTGTCCGATGAAGAATTGCGAAATCTCGGCTATACACGCGATCAGGTTACAGCCCTTGAAGATTTGAATAAACGTATTCAGGATGGCAGCATCAATCTTGATGATTACGCCAAAAAGATAGGACGTGTATCCGGTCGTGAAAACATTATTCTGGCACTGACAACTGCTTTTGAGAAGCTGCAAACAATTCTCGGTACAATTAAAGATGCATTCAATGAAGTTTTTGAACCATTAACTGGTGAAGAACTTTATAATGTCACTGTTCGCATCAAAGAATTTGTATCAGGTTTGACCATTAGTGAAGAAGCTCTTGACAATTTCAAAATGACGTTCAAGGGTGCTTTTGCATTCGTGGATATTATTGGTCAGGGGCTGAAAGCATTTGGGCAGATTCTTGGACATTTGCTCGAAAAGTTGCTCCCCGTCGGTGATGGTTTCCTTGGTATGACTGGCAGTATTGGCGAATGGATTGTATCCATCGATGAGGCAATAAAGTCAGGCGACGGCTTGACCAAATTTGTTGAGTTGGTTAATGGCGCAATTGATAAACTCGCATCTGGATTCAAGGTCGTCAAAGACCATGTAGTTGAGTTCATTAAATCGTTTACAGGAATTGGATCCGTTAAGGAGCTTTTAGCAACAGTTTCTAATAGTATTTCCAGCTTTTTCTCGAGCATCGTAGAACACACTAAAAGCTCGCAGGGAACAATCTCGGCAATTGGTGACACAATTAAAAAGGTTGCTGGAACGATTTGGGACACAATTAAAACAGTATTCAAATGGATTTCTGAAAAAGTTTCACTTGGTGATATCTTTGCAGGACTTGCGGGTGGAGGTATTTTTGTTGCCGCTAAAAAGTTATCTGGTTTAATCGAGAAGATCAAAGAAGCACTCGAAAAACTTTTTGGTAGTGATAAGGACAGTGGAATTAAAGGTAAATTTGCTGAAGTCATGGATTCTATTCATGACACCTTGTCTTCCTTTGCAGATGGCATCAAGGTGTCGTCGATCGTAGCCATCGCTATTGCTATTGGCATTCTTTCTGCATCTATGAATGCTATCGCCAAACTTGATGTTGGAGAAATTACAAAGTCACTTGTAGCTATTGGAATTATGCTCGCAATGTTGAGCGGCACTATGAAGTCTATTTCAAAAACGTTAAATGGACTTGGTTCAAAAGGTCTTATAAAAGCAAGTGGCTCACTTGTTCTTGTTGCAGCAGCAGTCGCCATTTTTGCTGGCGCCCTTAAAAAGATTGCTGATTTATCTCTTGCGGATCTCGCTAAGGGTCTAATTGCACTTGGCGGTGGCTTGTTTATCTTGGTTCAAGGCTTAAAGTCCATTGAAAAATCGAATCTTTCGATTTCGACCAGTTTGGCACTTATTGCTTTGGCAACAAGCTGTAGAATTCTAGCCAGCGCATTGCAGCAATTTGCCAAGCTGTCGTGGAATGAGATTGGACGAGGTCTTACAGCTATGGCTGGTGCTCTTGCTGAACTTGTAGTGGCTGTTTCAATCTTAAGTAAATATAGTGATGGGAAATCGCTTCTTGGAGCACTTTCCATTATTGCCATTTCTTTGGTATTGGGAAAAATCGCTAAGGCACTTAAGAAATTTGGCGAAATGTCCTGGGAAGAGATCGAACGGGGCTTGACCGGAATGGGTTATGCTCTGGCTGAACTGGCGGCAGTAATTACAATTCTGAATCAAGTTGGCGGCGGTAAATCTCTTGTAGGTGCAATTTCGATTGTCGCTATTGTCTTGTCACTAAATAAACTAGGAGATGCTCTCAAGAAATTTGGTGGCATGTCCTGGGGTGAAATTACTCGTGGACTTGTAGGAATGGGAGGAGCGCTTGCTGAAGTAGCTGGTATTGCAGGTGCTTTAGGCTATCTTGCTGGATTTTCTGGACTACTCGGCGCAGGAACTATTTTTATAGTTATTCAAGGTCTCGCCAAACTTGCTGATGCATTTAAGAGCTTTGGTAGTATGTCCTGGGGTGAAATTGCTCGCGGTCTTACCGGTATGGGTGGTGCCCTTCTCGAAGTAGGTGCTATAGCTGGAGCTCTTGGGGCTCTTACGGGACCCCTTGGTCTTCTTGGCGCTGGAACTCTGCTTCTTGCGATTCAAGGGTTGATCGATTTAGCTGATGCATTTAAGAGTTTTGGCGAGATGTCATGGGACGAGATTGGTCGTGGACTTGTCGGTATGGGCGGCGCCCTTGCTGAAGTTGCCGTAGTGACAGGTGCACTTGGCACCCTTGCTGGGCTTCCAGCTTTGCTTGGAAGCGGAGCAATTCTGCTTGCAGTACAGGGGCTCCATGATCTAGCAGACGCCTTCCAAAAATTCGCTGATATGTCATGGGATGAAATTGGTCGAGGACTTAGCGCTATGGGCGGTGCTCTTGGCGAGGTCGCTCTCGGTGGAATCTTGAATACACTTTCTGGACTGGGCGCATTGTCAATTTCAACAATTGCCGAACCTCTTGGCATCCTTGCCGATTCAGTCAAAAAATGGACTGACGTGGTTATTCCTGACGGGCTGACACTTCAGCTTGCAGCTCTTGCTGCTGGCATTTTCGCATTCACATTTAGCGGTATTGGCGCATTATCGTTGTCCGCTGCCGCTGAACCTCTTGGTATCTTAGCTGATTCTGTTAAGAAATGGACTGGCGTTACTGTTCCTGATGGCTTAGTTGAGAAGATGTCCACCCTAGCCGTTGGCATCGAGAAATTCACTTTCGCCGGGATTGGTGCTGGGGCATTATCGGAATCTGCTACAGGTGTCGGTGCAATGGCAGATGCAGTGAAAAAATGGGAGACACTTACTATTCCAGATGGCCTAGAAGACGGACTGACCCAAATAGCAAATGGAGTTAAAGCATTCAGCTTTGCATTTCTCGGTGGGTGGTCTATTGGTGCCATTACAGAGCCACTTGGCGAACTCGCCACATCAGTTCGAAAATGGAGATCGGTCTCTATTCCAGATGATCTTGAAGACGGACTGAAACGAATTGCTGATGGTATCAAAGCCTTTAGTTGGGCGTTTCTTGGCGGCTGGTCTCTGGGAGCTATCATTGATCCACTTTCAGATCTTGCTGACTCGGTTAAAAAATGGAATGGAGTATCCATACCAGCTGACGTAGGTGACAAGCTCGATGCTTTAGCGGATGGTGTTAAAGCCTTTAGTTGGGCTTTCTTAGGCGGCTGGTCGCTTGGTGCAATCACCGGTCCACTAGGAACATTGGCTGATTCAGTTAAGAAATGGAAGAATGTATCCATCCCTAAAAATCTAGGTGATGACTTATCTAGACTCGCTACTGGTATTACAGCATTTTCAAATATTCCCGATGTCTCCATTGTCGCTAGCAGTGTGAATACTATTTCTACTGCCGCGATAAATCTGTCTAAGACTGATTTTTCAACGTTTAGCATCGGTGTTAAAAGCCTTACAGATTCAATAAAAGAGCTTGCATCTATTGACTCGATCGACGCATCTTTTGCAAAACTGGGAAACGAGATAGTTAAAGAGCTTATAACGCCCATTAAGAATGCACCCAATCAATTCAAAACGGCTGGCACCAGTTTGATTAAGTCCTTACTAACTGGCATCAATTCACAAACATCGACAGTTGTTGCTAAAGCAAAAGAAATTACGACCAAAATGGCGTCTGCGATCTCGTCTCAGAAGTCGCGCTTTAGAACATCTGGAAGTGATCTTATCAAAGAGGTCAGCTCTGGAGTCAGCGGTCAAACAGGAATGCTTAAGAACCAGTTCTCAACCCTTCTTAACAACTGTGTGGCAGCTGTTCGTGGCTATTACAGTCAATTCCAGAGTGCGGGTAGTTACTTAGCAGCTGGTATTGCAAATGGTATTTCTGCAAATGCCGGGGCTGTTGCAAATGCGTCGGCGAATATGGCATCGCGAGCTTCTTCTGCGGCACGAAGCCGTCTTCGAATTAAATCTCCCTCCAAAGTGGGATACGAAATCGGCGACTACTTTGGTATTGGCTTTACGAATGGTATCACTGACAACATTCGAAATGCCGGTCTATCCAGCGACGCACTTGCAGAATCTGCCACGACTGGCCTGTCGAACGCTATTTCCAAAATTGCGACCTTAATTGACAGTGGTATTGACACAAATCCGACAATTCGCCCTGTGCTAGATCTCACAGAAATTCAAAATGGAAGTGCTGCCATTGCGGATCTGATGAGTACACTGAGCGGTAGACCTGTCGAAGGAACTGTCAGTATTGCTGCAAAAACGGCAAATAGCATGAACAGACCTGCATTTGCATCGGAACAGCCGACAGAAACCGCAAATGGCAAGCAGACCTCTGAAAACACTATAAACAACTTCTATATCGCCGGGACTGACCCGAGAGCGATCGCTGATGAGGTGGATCGTAAGCTTCAAAGACGTGTCGAAAGGAGAAAAGCAGCATGGGCGTGATTATCTTTAATGGAATCCCGTCGACCAACTATGGAATTCATGTAGAGAAACCGCCAGTGTATGCAACTCCGGAACGCGACTATGAGGTGGTTCATATTCCAGGTCGAAATGGCGATCTTGTGATCGACAATGGATCGTACCAGAACGTCACAAGAAAGTATAGCATCTCTGTCGGCGAGATCAATGGTAATTTTACGACTTTGGCGGCAGGTGTAAGCGAATGGCTGCACTCCGCCTCAGGATATGCGAGACTGGAAGATTCCTACGAATCCGATTACTTCCGCCTTGCATATTATGTGGCTGATGCGGAAATGGAAAACCTGTTCCACCAAGCCGGTAAGATGTCGATCGAATTTAACTGCAAACCTGCCCGTTTCCTGAAAGCTGGGGAGCGGGCAGTCCCCTTTACTACCGCTGGTTCTCTTCGCAACCCGACATTCCAGAAGAGTTTTCCAAAACTGACCGTGGTCGTGTCAGGATCGGGGACTCTTACAGTCGGAGATCAAACAATTACAATCAGTGGCTTGACAAATTCAACCCGTATGGTGATTGATTCCGAACTTCAGGACGTCTATGAAGAAGGAAGCTTGACGAATCTGAACAGTAAAGTATCATTTTCTGATGGCTTCCCACTTCTGATTCCTGGCGTAAATACAATTACATTTACAGGTAGCATTACTTCTGTGGAGGTGGTTCCGAGATGGTGGATTCTCTGATTATCCTATATGATCATGACGAGGAAGCATTCACTTCAAATGGACTTGGGGCACTTCCTGATGCTGCTTCCTGTACTGTGACAGAGGAACGAAATGGCGGATATGAGGTTGAGATGGAATACCCGCTGACTGGAAGCCATTTTCGCGATATCCAGAAGCGCCGGATTCTCTATGTAAAACCAAATCCCTATGACGATCCGCAGCCATTTCGTATCTACTCGATCACCAAACCGATCAATGGAATCGTGACAGTTCATGCAGCACATTTGAGCTATGATACGTCTGGTTCCATCGTAAAACTCTTTCCCGCGGATGCTGGTTCGGCTTCGGCAGCGATGTCGTATTTGAAGAACTTCTCTGTACCCTCTACTTCCTTCACTTTCTTCACAAACGTTGGGAAGTCCGGTACGATGTCAGTTCCGAAGCCCTCCAGCATCCGATCTTTATTAGGCGGAAGCGACGGCTCTATCCTCGACACTTTCGGGGGTGAATACCTGTTTGACAAGTGGAATATCTCTCTGCTGGAATCTCGCGGTGCTGATCGTGGGGTTACAATTCGATATGGTAAGAACATGACCGATCTGGAGCAGGAAGAAAATGACACTGACTTCTATACGGGTGTGTATCCGTTCTGGTATTCCGAATCTGAAGACGGTGGACTTGTTACACTTTCTGCAAATGATGGAATTGTAAATGCCCCTGGCAACTATGATTTCGTGAAAATTATGCCGTTGGATCTCTCTTCCGAGGATTTCGGTAAGGAGACAACCGATAGCGAAGGATATACGACCACGATTGAAAAGCCGACAGAGGCGGAACTTCTTGCCGCAGCGCAGAAGTACATCGCTAACAATAAAATCGGTATTCCAAAAGTGTCTCTGGATGTATCCTTCGTGATGCTCGCACAGGCAGAAGAGTATAAGGACTTTGCACGTCTGGAGACTGTGAAACTGTGCGACACAGTAACGGTTGAGTTCGAAAAACTTGGCGTTAAGACGACGGCAAAATGCATCAAAACTGTCTATAACGTCCTGACTGATAAGTACGACTCTATTGAACTCGGAGAGCCGAAATCATCTCTTGCTGAAACTGTTAGCAATCAGGGAACACTGATCGAAGAAGCTTCAGACAAGAGCTATATGGAGCGTGCAATTCAAAATGCGACAGATCTTATCATGAGCGGTAAGCTTGGCGGCTATGTAACTGTCACTAAAAACGAGATTTACATTGCTGACAATAAAGATCTTGATAAAGCTGTAAAAGTCTGGCGTTGGAATTCCGGTGGTCTTGGATACTCATCGAACGGTAAAGACGGTCCTTTTGGAACAGCCATTACAAGCGATGGAAAAATCGTGGCTGATTATATTTCGACAGGCAATCTGGATTGCAGTGTGCTGAATGTTTCCAATATCCACGGTGATTCTATTCTTGTGGATACAATTGGCGCTTTGAATGGCATTAACCAACAGACAGATTCTTATCAGTATATTAAGACTGGTCTACTGGATAGTGAGGGAAATTACGGCATTGCAATTGGGCAGCTGACGACGAATTCCGATGGTACGCTGAGCACAACATCCAGTGAATATGTCAAGATTACATCCGGACGTATTTCGTTCATGCAAAACGGCACTGAAGTTGCGTATATGTCTGGCAAAAAGCTCGTCATTAAAAATGGCGATATCACAGCCAGCGATTTCCGGTTCACAAACGGTGGAAGTATCAAGTCACAGCTTGAACAGCTGGCAGAGAGTGTCAGCAGCAACGGATTTGACTTTGAGATTGATGGCGGTGGCTGGCTTCGCATTACAAGCGCAAGTTCTGCGTCTTATGCTGTCGAATTGGGTTCAAGCGGGGCTGTTCGACTTGTCGCAAATTCCGGCGATATGTTCATGCAGGCAGGTGCAGCTACGATTCAACTCCATCATGATACTGGTAAAGTTTCCATTTCCAATCTTGAAGCAAGTATGATTCCTGTGTTTGGCTGAGGTGATGTAAATGGCATCGATTATCTTCACGCGTTTAAGCGAAACAAGAGTCTCAGCACGTATCACCGGCTGTGTAGCCAGTCATACTTATAGCATTCAGGTTTCCGGTAATGGATCGTGGTGGGACAAAGTAACTGGACTTTCCGGAAGCACCTCATACACACGATCGTTTGGTGTTGATACCGGCGATTCATATAGCGCCAGATTATGGGATAAAACGATTCTTGGTGTTGGTGCCACCGGGACGATTCCAGAATGGACTCCGGAAGTTGAGACCATATCAGTTCGTGCAGAATGCGGAGACGGTGTGGAAAGCTTTAGGATGAGTTGTGACGGTGTAAACAAATTGGTTCGAGCCAGTGTTGGATACACCTTTATGACAATTGATAGCGGGCATTCTGTGCTTATTTCGGATGTCACGCCGGTTGATGGTCATAGCTATCCATACTTTCTATATTATAACACAGAATCAAGTCCAACGGGATGGGCCGGTCCTATAAGATTTACGACCAGTACAACTGTTACGAGTACATCGTATGACCGCCGATTGCGTGTTACTGCCACACGGAACAAGGTTTATCCATATACACAGAAAGTATATATCGACGGTTCGTACTATTCGAGCACGACAAACAATTATTACACAGAGTCCACAGTTACGATTGGAGATTTGTCGCTCTATACGAAGTATATTGCGGATTATGATTTCGATTATGCGACCGTTGGCAGTTCTACGATCAAACGAAATCAGAATTATAAGGCTCCGTTGAGCCTTAATGCGAATACTGATATTTATCTGTATTTTACGAGCAAACCAGCCCCAGTAAAGCCGACAATCACAATGATCACGACGACACAGAACAGTGCAAAGGTGCATTGGAATGCAAATGGCGGGCTTGGGGGCAATACTGGCTATTGGCTTCTTTATTATGGAGTATCAACATCTTCTATGCGTAGCGTTCGGTTGACAGATGATTCAGTCGCTGCGACCGTCACAGGATTACAGGCTGACACGACCTATATTTTCTATATTCGTCATTATGTGTCCGGCGATTATCTACAAAGTAGCAGTATGAGTGTAACCACTCGTAGTGCGATTAGATATTTCGCATGGACAAATGATGATGCGACAAAAATCCAAGCAGGTCAACCGGTTACAAATCTAACGGCGACAGCCTGGAACAATCTCATCAGCAAAGTTTCAGCATGCGGCGGAAGTACCGGTTCCATCCCAAGAGCAACTGCTGGATCGCAAATAACAGCTGAACACTTTAACCAAATGCGAAATGCCATCTCTGGACTTCCGGGATCTGGCTCAGTTGCATCGTCTGTGACTTCTGGCAGTACAAAAATGCGGGCAGCCTTGTTCGCAAATGATGCAACTGCATTGAAAGAAGCTATCAATCGCGCAATTTCAACAAAAAACGGATAGGAGGTACAGCAACCATGATTATGAAGCTGAATGATACGTCCGTTCGTATCACGAATTTTTATGAGAATCTCAGTGGGCACGCAACGATGAATGCCACGAATAGCTTTGAAGTTACGGCAGACTCTGAGTTTCCCGACATTTCGGAATTAGAAGGGATGGTATTTCAGACCTGCGTCATTACGAATGATGATGGCGTTCGAATTCCGACACAGGGACTTTACAAGAAAGTCGATTCTATCAACATTACATATGATGAGAGAAGCAAAATTTATACAGCGAACATGATTCTTATCAGTGTGACGGACGAGTCGTAAAGGAGGAATCCGTATGGCTATTTCTGTTTACACTCCGCCATCTGACCGGTTGCTGCATAATACAGAGGTTGACTTTGGCGGAAGGTATAAACTCGGCACTCCGGTTCATCTGATGCAGTACGATAAATCGCTCCCAATTGTTGTAGTGAAGCTATACATGAACGGTATTCCGTTTAAGTTAGCATCCGGGGCAAGTGTGAATATTCGTGTTGGCAAGCGAGACGGAACGACAGTCTACAATCCCGTTCTTGGCTGTGATACGACACGAACAATTGTCTACTGCGAGATGACAAAACAAATCTGTTCAGAGTATGGGCCGACACCTGCCATTCTGGAACTGATGATCGGTGAAAACATCGCTGGTTCCAGCTATATGATGCTCGATATCGCACAGAATCCTGTTCAGGAGAATGCTGTAGAATCGTCTGATGAGTATAAGACGATCATGGAAGTCATTGCTGATGCGAAGCAGGCATTAGACAAAGTCCCGATTATTCAAAATGGAACCTTTTGGGTATGGGACACGACAAGCGGAAAGTATGTCGATACCGGAGAATCTGCGGCAGGTGAAAAAGGAGATACCGGAAACGGTATTTCCAGTTGTACTCTGAATCCGAACTATACTTTGACCCTCAACTTTACAGACGGTACCTCTTATACCACGCCAGTCAGCATTCGCGGTGCAACAGGCGCTAAAGGTAATACCGGTGTCGGCATTACGAATACTATCCTGAATGACGATTATACCTTGACCGTTCAATTTTCTGACGGATCGAGCTATACATCGCCGAGTATTCGAGGAGCTATTGGCCCTAAGGGGGAAACCGGTAAGGGTTTGAAGATTTTAGGCTACTTTGTTACGGCATCTGCCCTGTCTGCTGGTGTAAGCAATCCTGAAGCGGGCGATGCTTATGGCGTTGGTTCTGCTGCACCGTATGACATTTACATGTGGGATGCCAGCGCGAAGAAGTGGGTGAACAACGGTTCTTTGCAAGGTGTAAAAGGTGACGACGGCGTTACGTTTACTCCGTCAGTAACAGCGGACGGCACGATGAGCTGGACAAATAACGGCGGGTTGGCGAATCCTGAACCGGTAAATCTCCGTGGGCCTGCTGGAAAGGACGGAACAAACGGTAAAGATGGTAAGGACGGAACAAACGGTAAAGATGCGGCAGCGGATAAAACACTGGGAATAAACAATGTTGATTCAACGTTAATGCTTCCTATGATCACAGAATTTAATGATGGCGGTCAGCCAACCAAATGGACTGCAAGAGATATCCCATCCATTGTGGGCTGGTATGGGATTCGAGCCGCTTCTATAATGCTATACGCTAAAGACTGGGTTGCAAATCCTAATCCTAATCCTGATTTCCCTACATACGGGGATTATTATATGGACGTGACAGACAGTATTTTTGATATGGCATCAGTAACAACAGAATACTGGTATATATGCGTTCCTTGTTCTGATAGCGTAGTAGACTATTATAATTATCGAGTGGCTATCGATCCAGACATAATTGAAGAGCCTGGAAAACGGCGTTTTTACTGCTCAGCTGTAAATGGCAAAGCTCCAGAATACTATATTAAAGTTTGTGTGATAGGATTCCCGACAGTATACAGTTCATAAAGGCGGTGACATTACGGTACATTTTACAGCTACAAAAGCTCGATTGAGCACGCGAGATTTAGAATTGTTGACGGCTGGTATGGCGAATGCTGTACTGTGCCGTTTTTCTTTCTCCGACGACTGGACCGGGCTGCAAAAAATGCTTGTCTTTACAAATGGCGTTGAGACACGGGACGTCATGCTAGATGGAGATGAGTGCTATATCCCGCATGAAGTCTTGAGTATTCCCCGTGTCAAAGTACGCGTTGGCGTTTACGGCACTGATGGCGAGAATGTCATCCTGCCAACCATTTGGGCTAACCTTGGCGACGTTCATGACGCACCAGATCCTTCTGGTGACGAAGCAACCGATCCATCTCTTCCGATTTGGGCGAAGATTTTAGCTGACATGGGCAGTCTTTCTGATCTACTTACCAAGAACAAAGACTCGCTCGTCGATGCAGTTAATGAAATCGTTCAAAATGGAGGCAGTGGAACAGGCGGAGGAATCTCATCCAATACGATCAGCAGCATCCAAGTCATGGATCGAGCAGAATATGATGCACTCCCGAAGAAAGACCCAACCGTTTTATATTTGATTCGGGGGTGATAGTGTGCTCGCAATTGGCCCCGATACAATTCTCGCACTGTTTCAAGGCGATGTAGGTATCAAGTCTGTATATCTCGGAGACTTGAAGCTCTATGAACGCCCTGGCGGATTCCTGTACATCCAATTGACCACATAAAAAGGAGGAAAATAAATTATGGCAAGCTTTTTTTAATCTGATTCTTGATACATTAGCACCGAGCGGCTTAACCCTGAAGCTTAATGAAGGCGCGACGTATGCAACCAGCAATACTGTCATGGCGAGCATCGCGGTAGAAGATGCCACTACGACCGGCTACCAGATGAAGATCTGGGGCACGAAGGCGGCAGAGACCGAAGAAAAGGCGTCGTGGGAAACCTTCGCGGCGTCGAAGTCGCTTGTTCTTGCTAATGGCGACGGACTCAAGACCGTACATATCAAGGTCCGCGACGATGTCGGCAATGAGTCGGCAGCAGTTACGGCATCGATCACGGTCAACACGGCTGTTCCTGTGGTCACGATCACCGGTCCGGACAAGACCAAGATCTCGAAGGTCTCTGGCTTTGATACCTGCGCATTCTCCTTCGTATCTGACGTTGACTTTGAGGAATATGTGGTCAAGGTTGTGCCGAACTCCAGCAGCCTGAATACCGCCGGTACGCAGATCCCGACCACTGGCGGCTCCGCAAATACGAGTGGTTCGGAGGGCGGCTACAAGAAGGCCACGGCAATCAACGTCACCATCAAGGGTACAGACCTTGCAGTGGCATCTTCCGGCGATGGCACGAAGATCATCAAGGTCTTTGTACGGAATGTGGCCGGCACCTGGAGCGTGGCGTAATGTCTGCGCCGGGGCTGACGTTTACCATTACCGGAAATAAAATTTCGGCAGTCTCTGGCTTCGATTCGATCACCGTTTCATTCTCCTCGGACATTGCGTATAAGGCGTTTGAGTGCCGCGCTACAAAGTCCGGGGAGGACTGGGGCAGAGGGAAAGGGGCGCTTATCGCGTCCTTCTCCCAGACCCCGGCGGGAAGATCCCGAACCTTTGACGTGTATGACGATTTTTTGCTTTCTGGAGATGGCACATATCGAATCTCCCTGTTCGCGCAGGCGGAAGATGGGAGTTGGAACGATAATTATGGATTCATTACGGACGGTACAACCGATGTCATGCTTACTGCTGACGGACACGAATTTTTGTGCATGAGGGAGTGATATTATGGCAGAACATTACAACAGTGCATACACTGGCGCTCAGATCGACGAAGCCATCGGTGATGTAAGGAACAACAAGGACAAATGGAATAAAAATAGTGGGCTTCCAAGTGTTACAGTCGCAGATAACGGCAAATTCTTACGCGTGGTAGATGGAGCGTGGGCAGCGGCGAGCGTGCAGAATGCGAATGGAGGGAGCTTTTAATGGCAGGGAGCATTACCAAGGATCTAACAGAACGCTTGACCGATGTTGCCGACCTTACAGCCGTCGCGAACGCCATCCGCGCAAAGGGTAAGATTTTGGGGCCGCTTGTCTATCCGGACGGCTTTGTTGAAGCCATAAACGGCATATCTCAGGGTCAGGGTAGTGCGTTCAACCTATCAAAAACACAATTGAAGCAACTGACAGACGATCCACTCAGTCCAAACAGGAAAGAGCATGATGTGTGTACTATACCATACGATGGTTCAAGTTTTATATTCTTCAGTTGGGATATAACGGATAAAAACGATATCAAGTTAGGAGAGCTACTCCCTCCGGTAGTTACTATTATTGCTATTTATATACCATCTTTGAATATCAATTACGGTGTTGCTACTTATACTCCCATTACGGACGAGGGACCTATGACTATCAGTACCGATATGGTCACATACGACAAAGAACGTACGAAGCTTATATTTACATCGGATTATATTGTTGACATAACTAATGAGCGGACTTCGAAATCAAATACCGGAACCGTCTTATACTTTGGTTAGATTATAACTTAGTGCATTTAAATATGCAGACGGTATATCATCGCCAGATGCTAAGAAAGGAGCGCATATGAATGGACTAGAGACAGATCTCGCGATTAAGCTCCAAAAAGTTGACGATCGATCACAGCGAAATGAAGGTCGCATTAAAAAATTAGAAGAGAACCAGACTGCACTGAACGAATTGGCTCTCTCCGTCAAAGAACTCGCCACCGACCAGACAAACATGAAAAAAGACATCATCGAGATCAAGACAGATGTGAAAGCCTTAACCTCTATTCCTAGTAAACGCTGGGAAGCTCTTGTCGAAAAAGTTGTTCTGGTTGTTGTGGGTGCGGTTATCGCTTTTCTTCTCGGAAAGATCGGGATCAGATAAGATGTTCTTTTCAAAACGTTGGCTGAACCGCATGACAATTGTGGTTCTCATTTTAATCGTATGCTGTGCGTTTGGTCTACCGCTTGTGGATATCACACTGGCTGCAATCGGACTTTTAGCCACAGCATACGGTTTTTATATGTGGAAGAGCAAAAATGAAAACCGCGCAAAGTATGCTCAGAAATTTGTTCTGGAATTTGCAGACAAATACGGTATAGACGCGGCAATCAGAATCGCAGAAGTTGTACTAAAAGACTGAAAGGAGGAGTACATATGAACGAAATGCTTCAGGTTTTAGTCAAACGAGTCGGAAATCTTTTCAGCGTGAAGAGCATTGTCACTATCAGTCTGACGATTGCCTTTGTTATTTTGTCTCTTCGTGGCGTGATCGAAGGCAAAGACTTTCTGACAATCTTCTTCTCTATCATCGCGTTCTATTTTGGTTCGCAGAATGCAAAGGAGATCAAGAACGATGCTACAGATTAACACGAGCCTGCGCGCTTCGAGAATTGGTGGCAAAAGACCGCTCTCTGCAATCAAGGCAATTGTCTTTCATTACACGGCAAACACCGGCACACACGCTTCTGCACTCGGTAATGCTCGATATTTTGCAAACGGAAGTGAAGGACGCGCTGCATCCGCGCATTATTGCGTTGATGAAAAGAACGTTGTCTACGAGTGTGTTCCACTGGACACCGTTGCTTGGAGTGTTGGTGATGGTCAGAGCGGCAAATACGGCAGAGTGTATAACAACTACAATACCGTATCCATCGAAATGGTTAGCCATACAGACTCTGCCGGACGGTACTACATTCCGGAAGAAACGATGCGTAATGCGGCACGTCTCTATCAGATGCTGCTGAAAAAGCTGCCTAATGTTGAGGCAGCAATCCGGCACTATGATATTTCCATGAAACTGTGTCCGCTGCCGTTGATCGATGAGGGCAAGTGGAGCGATTTCAAGAAACTTCTTGTGGAGGTGGATGAAGTGGTTGAAAAGAGCAAAATTATAGTGAACGGTAAGGAGTGTCCGGTCGAGCGAATTCTCAAAGACGGCACGAACTACATCAAAATCCGAGACCTTGCAGCAGCGCTCGATCTTGAGGTGAGCAATCAAGGGAATATTGCTGTGCTTAATACCAAAAAGTAAAGTGTAGAAGTCCGGTGTAAGAGTGAATGTAGGGATAATGTAGGAATGTACTGCTTATTATCCCTACTTTCCACTCTTAACCAGCACTGAAATGCATTGAAAACACTGGCTTTCCTAACATTTGAGGCAGATTGGAATTTCCACTGTTAATAATAGTAAACACCCAAACCCATTGAGCCGCAAGGACTCTCTATTTCAAATGCAGGAATAATGTAGGAATGTACTACATTTGCATTGTATATTTTAGCATAAAAATTTCAACAGAAAGTGTAGGAATCGATTCCTACAAGCTATTTTATTTTTTCAATTTCGCTTTTGAGCCAGTTCGTATTTCTTTGCGTGTACACTTTTTCAGTAATATCTGTGATGGAGTGCCCAATTATATACTTGATAGCATACTCATCAAGATGGGCTTCTTTTGCTTTTGTCACGAAATGTTTACGTCCATCGTGAGGACGGTGATCCGGATTCAAGTTGAGCCGTTTTACAATAGCATTAAAGCACTTATTGAATCTGGAGTAAGTCATTTGTGTGTCATCTGGGGCTTTAGGATCCATGTAATTGAAGAGATATGTGCTATTCAGTTTCTTCGCCTCCAAATAGCGCTGCTGCACAAGGCCTTCAATTCGGGAATGAATCGGAACAATGCGCCCAGCGCCAGCAGCTGTTTTTATACCACCGGTCATGAATCCATTTTCCAAATCAATATCCTCAAGCCGAAGTAGCCCCAACTCTTGCGGCCTCCATCCGGAATAGCATTGAATCAACAAAACATCAATTCCTTCAATGTTTCCGAGATGCGTCCACAGAAGCTCCATTTCCTCGTCAGTAAAAGGTATATGCTCATTCTTTGTTTTCTTTACCTCCGCAACAAGCTCGTCAGAGAGTTCGAATGTACGAGCATAATTTCGCTCGACGATCTCATATTCCAAAGCAAAATCGAGCATGAGATTAAACAGAGATTTAATGCGACATTTCAGATTTGCAGTGGTGTGCTTTACTTTTGATTTGGTGGTGACTGTACCGTCTTCAATACATCCTTTAATATGATATGCTCGAAGGTCGGAAGCTTTCATTCCGTAGACCGTGGTACAGTATGCCCATGCAGCATTGATTCCAGAAACACTGGATTTGCTTTTCAGTGTTTTGAAATACTCCTTTGTCCAACGCTCATACAGTTCTTTGACTGTCATATCGGAGTCAAGACTGTATGGGTTTTTGTTATAGGCTAGAAGTGCAGTATAAGCTTCATTATACGTTTCAAAATAGGCTTCTGGTTTAAGCGGCTTACAAATTGGATGACCATTTTCCTCCTTTCCAACGGTGACCATTGCTCGGAATGGTTTTCTCAGATTTCGATTTTTAATTTCACTTATTTGACCGAATCCGTTGGGCAACCGTTTTCTCTTGTTGTGTCTGATCCGTGAGCATGACTTGGTTTGATTTTTACTCATCGGATACCCACAATGCGGACAGGCCAGCGCCTTATCGCTGACATTCAATTCACATTCTGGACATTGTATAAGCACAACTTTGCCTCCTTTCGAAGATATAGTACCCATTGATGTAGAAATTGTCAACTCGTACATACAGTATTTGTTAACTTCGGTACGCAGGTGACGTTTTCCAGTGATACGCTTTTGACTGAGAAGAGTGTAATTACTTTTCTGAAATTGTATCAGATAGGAGAACGTAAAGATGGAAGAAATGATATTTCCAATGGGTTCTGTTCCGGTAAGTGTGACGGCAAAAGTGTACGGAAAAGATGCTTGCTGGGTGCGGGCAGGCATCATTTTAGGATGGCTTCCGATCGGAAAAGCAACCAGAAATGGCAAGGAAATCACGAGCCTGGACGAAATGGACTCTCGCCGAGGACGCATCAACTTTTATATTTCTCCGAAGAAGCTCTGGGAGCATACAGGATTCGTCTGGAGAGGTGAGCGCGTATGAGCACACAAATTCGTCCAGAGACCTCTCAGAAGAATCCATATTGGATTCCGAAGCATCGCTATTATGAACTCAAGCATTTTGTGATGCAGTATCCAGCATGGGTAGCCGCAAGGAATGGTCTTGATTTTCTCCATACGCCGACGTATTGTGTTCGCGTGAAAAAAGATGCTGCTGATCCAACGATGACAGGTGCAGAGCTGCGAGCATATTATTCAGATCGAATCGATATGGTGGATCGAGCGAGCTTTGGATGCGGATGTCCGCAGTATGTTCTAAAAGGGATTCTCGATAGTCTATCCTATGAAAAGCTCCTTTTGAAGTATCCGGCATTCATCCGCTATACGAAGGAAAAATACTACGAGGCATATCGTAAGTTTTTCTGGCTGCTCAATCAGGAGAGACACTGATGAAGGTGATCGACATTGCCGTGAAGAAGGTCTACCGATTCAACTGCCCGAACTGCCAGAGTCGGTTGGAAGCGGACAGCAACGAACTGACGGATATCGGAGGTAAGGTTTGTCGGTTTCTCTGCCCCGTATGCAAATCTGAGCGGTACATAACATGGTCGGAGCTTCGCAAGAAGATCGTCTATGATGACGATGCGCGTCAAATGCAGCTCCTATAATGAAAGGAGTTGATATTTATGAAAACGCTGAAAGCCATTTACTATCGCATGAAGCAAAAGAACGCTTATTTATATTTTGAATATTGGCACAAGAAGGCATTAGCCAATATGAAAGACATGAATAAGTGGCTAGTGTGTATTGATCATATGTCGTATTGGCTGGGCAAAGTGTTTGATTATAATGCTGCTGTACATAAAGAGTTGGAGTCCTAACACGGACTCCTTCTTTTTTTACGCGAAACTAACAAACGCCTTTATGAAGGAGGCTGGTATTATGTTAACAGCAATTCTTGTATATTTGATTATTGGAGGAATTCTGGTGTTATATCTTTTTAATGATTTTGCCGATATAGTCAAAGACGAGACTCTAGCTATGAAAGTCTTATATTTCGTTGAAGCGATCATAATAACACCACCGCTCTTCATCTATGGAATTGTAAAGGGCGTATATCAAGAACTGAAAAATAAGTCGGAGTCCTAACAAGGGCTCCTTCTTTTTATATTTTCCAAATGGAGGTATCCAAATGAGATGATAAATTAAGATCGTAAAAATTCCCGGGTGAGAAATTTCAGAAAACAATTTAGGAGGGTATTATGTGGATTTATATTTTAGTCGGAGTTATCTGTAATCTGATCGGCGCTCTGACAATGTGGTTCATGATGAAACCGCATGTAGAGGGTGCTATCATCATCGAGAACGGTAACGCATATCTTCAGCTTAACCATGAGCCGGAGCTGCTTACTGAGCATCAATATGTGACCTTCATGGTTGTATCGCGAAAATAACACCTCGTTTTACGAAGGAGGTTGATATTTATGAAACAATATTGTGTTGTTTGGGGTGACTCGGATATTCGGGCCTATGTACATGCTGAATCACCTGAGGAAGCAGTAAATAAGGTTATTCGAGATCTTACGCTTTATAATGGCAGACTTGTTACACTGAATGTCAAATCAGTCGAAGGTGTGGAGTCCTAACAAGGGCTCCTTCCTTTTTCGCGGCAAATGCAACGTCTATTATGGAACAATTAACATTGAAAGGAGTTTTATGATGAACGAAAAGACATTAGAAGAACAACTGGAGGAGGAATTGAAGGATCAGTTGACTGATATTTCAATGCTGCATACTCGCGTCGTGGATCATATCATCAGTGGCGTTGGAACGGTATTGCCGGTTCTGGCTACAGGTATTATGTATGCGGTCGGTATGAATTTCGAGAAGACTGGCACTTTGACCTCGACGTTCTTCCGCAATCTTGTCGGAAAAATGAAAGTCACGAAGTAATTGAACTACAAGAAGGGTCGTTGAGAAATCAGCGGCTCTTCTTTTTTTCTTGCATCTATACAGAAATTATGATAGGCTGGGTTTATCAACCAATTAAGGAGGATATGTTATGAATTGGAATGGGCTGTTTGGTATTCTCTCTAACGACCAGGAGCATGCTGAATATGAAGACGTTTACAACGAAAATGGCGATGCAGTGTATTGTGATTCCTGCGGCGAAGAAATTCGCTGAAAAGATGGCGTCTATTTCTGCATGGGCTGTGGTAAACGAATGAGCCGTCAAGTTTTCTTCGATTACATCGGCGCCATGCCGCCGGGGCCTTATTGCATTGACTGCGACAATCTATATCCAGGCTGCATAACATGTCCGTATGGGTATGTTGATGAATTGTCTCGATGAGATACTACTATCAGCCGAAAAAGCAGGATTCTTCGCGATTCAGCCATATTTATGTTTGCAATCATCCTCTGTATTCTCGTTGTACACTGTATCAGTTCAATGATTTGGGACTGGCAGTCATTCAGCAGCGATTTGATGCCGATGAAAAGACAACCTACTGGACTGAGGTGGATGCAGGTCTTGCCGATGATATTTATCGGCATCCGAAGTTTTACCGTTATTTCAAAACCAAAGCCGCTGAACCAGCAAATAGCTTATACCCCACAGTCACAGTCAGACAGATCATGTGGGCACTAAAGATGAAGCCGCTCAAGCGAGAACGGTGGGAAACAGTATTTGATCGAGCTGATATCTGAGGACGCGAAGATAACATCTCCCATATAAGAACGGTAGAGAGTGAGTCCGCAAGGGCTCTTCTCTTTTTCTTTCGCGAAATTTACATCTGCTCTAATGGAAACACTATAAAAATTAGAGGAGATTGTAATTATGAACATTTGGAAAAAGAAAGCTTCTGATTTGACAGTTGAAGAAATTACGTTACTTTCACTGGGTTTGGGCGTTGGAGTTGGTGCCATCACCTATGTCTACAAGGAAACGGATTGGTTTGAAACCGTCGGAAGAAAAATTTCTGAATTATGGCATAAGATCACAAAGAAATAGTGTTCTTGAGAAAGAGTCTGCGAAGGCTCTTTCTTTTTTTGCGCGAAATTTGCAAGTCGTATTATGAAGAGACTGTTAGCTTAAATGGTAGAGCACAAGATAAAAATCTTGAGATTGTTGGTTCGAATCCGACACAATCTCTTCTTTATATTTTTCTGAAAGGAAGTATCAATCATGCGAATTAACATTCGAAAAGCTGGGCCGTTGATTGCAACCGGTCTGGCATCTGCCGGGGTCATTGTAACCGCACTTCTGGCAGTGAAGAAAGCTCCAGAGGTTCAGGAAGCCGTGGAAGATGCACGTTCAGAACGAGGCGGAGTTTTGAACCCAATTGAGATAGTAAAAGCCGCAGCTCCTTCTGCATGGCCGGTTTGTGCTGTTGCGGCTGGAACGATTGCCTGCATTATTGGAATTCAAGCAATGAACCAAAAGCAGCAGGCATCTCTTGTAGCAATGTATGGCATTGCAGCAAAGAGTCTGAAGAAGTATGACGGCAAAATCAAAGAACTATTTGGCGAGGATGCGCCCACAAAAGTAAAAACAGCGATCGCGCAGGACTCAGCTGATGAATATCATGTTCCAAATCCAATTGGGGACGCTTGTATGTTCTACGATATGATCTCTGGTAGATATTTCACGAGTACCATGCTGGAAGTCCGAAATGCAGAGTATCATTTCAATCGGAACTTTGTCCTTCGGGGCGGACAGGCAGTTTTGAATGAATTATATGATTTTCTTGGTCTGGATCATATCGAGGGCGGTGACATTGCAGGCTGGGATGTCTGCGAAATCGGCGAATTTTACGGATATGAATGGATCGATTTCGATCATGAAAAAGTAACAATCACCGGCGATGACGGTAATGAGTTTGAATGCTACATTCTCTCTTGCCCATTCCCGCCGTGTTATCTAAACATGAAAGAGGAATTTGACCCGATCGAATTCGAATACGCAGAAAAAACACCGCTTATTATGAAGGAGGCATGAACTTATGAAAAAGATCAATGCACTGAAAATTCTCGGTGTCGTCTCGTCCATCCTTGGTCTGGTATTACCGTTACTGGATCAGTATCTGGACGAGCAGAAAACCAGAGAAATCGCACGTGAAGAAGCTCAGAAAGTTCTGGCTGAATCCAATGAAGAAGAGTCTGAATAAGGCTCTTCTTTTATATTTACTATGGATGCAGCTGAACTTGTCGTGAAGTACATAGAGACTTCACTTCCTCCGCCTCAGATCGAATGGGGTCGAAGGGAATTTGACCAGAGAATCTATGAACGATGGGCGGCAGAAGAACTGTTAAACTGTCTGCTTAATCGCGGCGAAAAAGATCCAGTTGCAGTTGCAGATGGATATTTGCTATCACTTATTGCAGCAACTGCGTCTTGCGTTGACAACAAAAACCTCATATTTTCATCTGCGATTCATACAGCAGAGACATTATTACATCTCATTGAGAAGGAGTATTCAGTATGAAGACGACAACTTTAGCAAGTATGATGACTTGTGCATGGAAGGTAATGAGAAAACATTCCCCCGAGATCCTGACTGCACTCGGAATCGCTGGGTTTACAACAGCTGCAGTGATGGCTGTGAAGGTAACACCGAAGGCACTGGAAAAAGTGCGGCAGGACAGTCAGAAGAACCATAATGGCGATCGTTATGCCTATACCAAAAAAGAGGCAGTTGCATCGGCTTGGCGTCATTATGTGCCTGCAGTTGGTGTTGGTCTTTCGTCGGCTGCCTGCCTGATATTTGCCACATCTACAAATCTGAGACGAAACGCAGCGCTGGCTACGGCGTATTCGATCTCGGAGGCAACACTTCGAGACTATCAGGCAAAGACGCTTGAGATGGTTGGACCAGAAAAAGAACAAGAAATCCGTGATGCAGTGATCAAAGAACGTACTGATCGTCAGCCTATTCAGACGGACAAGCTCTTTGTGACACGAAAGGGCGAGACTTTGTGCTATGATCCGTGGTCTGATCGGCTGTTCAAGTCAGATCCGGACTTTATCACGAAAGCAGCAAATTCACTCAGTCGTGAAATGCTGGATTCCGGATATGTAAGCCTGAACGATTTTTATTACGAGATCGGATTGACGGAGACAAAAGCTGGTAATGAACTCGGATGGAAAGTCGATAAAGGCTTGATTGATCCGATCTTCAGCGGTCAGCTCACCCAGGATCAGCAGCCGTGTCTGGCGATCGACTTCCGTGTACAGCCTGCAATTGGATTTGACGAGTGAGGTGACGACAGATGAATTTGAATTTTAACAGCGGATTCGGGCAGAGCATTATCTCCCGAATTGTCCGTAAGATCTTAAAAAAGAAGCTCGGATGTGATGTGGATGCACAGATCTCCGATCTCCAGCTGTATGAAACGGCTGACGATAAGCATGTCTGCTTGTCAGCTAATTTCAAGCTGAGCGTTGCAAAGAGTGATGTTGACAAACTGGTCGATATGCTCTGATTGCGCGAAATTTACATCTGCTCTAATGGAGAAATACTAAATTATTATAAAGGAGTTTTAACAATGGAAAACAACACTATGAACAATGAAGTCATCACGAAGGAAATGGAAGCTACTTCCGAATCGACGGAACTGACTCCTGCAAAGCAGGATGATGTGCACGTTATGACTGCTGGTGAAACCGCTATTGGCTTCGGCATTATTGGCGGACTGTCCGTGCTCGCATGGGAGGTCGCGATTAAGCCGTTTGGCAAGAAGGCACTCGCCGCAGGAAAGGCGGCACTTCAGAAAGCGAAGGAGAAAAAGGCCGGTAAATTCGAAAAGAAGGCCGAAGAAACTGAAGATCTTGTTGAGGTTGACGAGAATTAAACTCGATCAATAATCCGTAATTCTCAGAGGGAGGAGTCCGCAAGGGCTCTTCTCTTTTATTTTTATAAGGGAGGTTGACTATGGATTTATATTCGTACACCGGTCCGGTCACAATGTTTGATCGTTGTGTCGCAAATTACTGGAAGGGCGAGACATATGTCCCGAGCGAGAAAAAAGCAAAAAGTAATCTTGCATACCAGTACAGAAAGCAAAATGGATTGATACCCGGAACCAGAGTTGGTCTCCCCGGCAAGCTTGTGAAGCTCGAACAGTGAAAGGAGCCTATTATGGCTGAAATCAAATCTTTGGAAGAGAATAATGCGCCGCGGGAAAAGCGGGAAAAGCTCATCACAGGTGAGGCAAAGACCAGGAAGCGTCTAGGTGATGTCTTTATTGCGGAGGATGTCCGGACTGTAAAGAATCACATTTTTATGGATGTGGTTGTCCCTGCAATCAAGACTGTCATCGTGGATATTGTCACAAACGGCATCCAGATGATGCTCTGGGGTGATACGATCAATCGCGGAAAAGCGCCAGGAACAAAATATAACTACGGCAACTGCTATAGTAGCCTGAATCAGCCGCAGCGCACCCAGAAAACCAATTATACGGGATACGGCTATGAAGATCCGATCGTCACCTCTCGCGGTGATGCGGAACGGATCTTGCAGGAGATGAGCGAGATCATTCAGGAATATGGCCAGGCGAGTATTGCAGATCTCTATGATCTGTGTGGTATCACCGGTCGCCCGACTGATATGAACTACGGCTGGACAGAAATGCCCGGAGCACGCTCTATCCGAATCCCTGAGGGCTATGTCATTCAGATGCCCAGACCGATTTGTATTAAATAAAAGAAAGGACATTTTTCAATGAAAAACGAAATGATGGAAAAGGCTGCAAACGCCTTGACGAAATTCAGTGCAAAAGCAAAAGCACATTCTCCAGAGATCCTGCTGATTGCAGGCATTGCCGGCGTTGTCGGTACAGTTATTCTGGCATGTGCCGGAACCAGGAAGCTCGATGCTGTTCTTGACGACAGCAAACAGCGTATTGACGAAGCCAAAGAAACAGTCATTGAGAATGAGGATGGACAGGCGACAGCTGGCAGTCAGAAGGCGCTGGTTAAGGCGTATGCTCAGACGAGTCTTGACTTCGCGAAGATCTATGGTCCGGCAGTTGTACTTGGCGGACTGTCGATCTATTGCCTGCTCTCTTCGCATCGAATCATGAAAGATCGCAACGAATCCCTCGCAGCGGCATACACAACCGTTTATACAGCATTTAAGCAGTATCAGGATCGTGTTGCAGCAAAGATCGGCTCTGAGGCAGAAAAAGAGATCCGCTATGCTGTTGAGAAAAAGAAGGTCGATGAGACTGAGACGGATGAAAACGGAAAGCAGAAAAAGCTTAAGAAGTCCATTGACATCGCGACAATGCCGAGCGGCTATGCGAAGTTCTTTGATGAGTGCTCCCGCGAATGGATGAAGGATCCGGAACTCAATCTGATGTTCCTTCGTGGAAAACAGGCAATGCTCAATAACAAGCTTCAGGCGTGCGGCTTCGTATTCCTAAATGAAGTCTATCGTGAGCTGGATCTTTGCGAACCGACGCAGGAAGGACAGGTCGTCGGTTGGTACTATACGCCCGAGCATCCGAGTTTCATCGACTTCGGCATTTACAACACGAACCGTTCGACAGAGCGCTTTGTCAATGGATATGAGCGCTCGATTCTGCTTGACTTCAATGTGGATGGCGTCATCATTGACAAGCTGTAAGGAGGTTTTGACATGAAAAAACTCAGCTATATTTTGTCCGCTGCGGCGGGCATTTTCTTTGTGTCCGGGATGCTGGTGCTTGGGGGCTGACATGGACTTCTTTGGTGCTGTTATCACAGAAATTGATTATATTCTTGATTCCAGACGCAAGCGTCATATCGTTGGCGGGATTCTCATCAGTCTTGCATTGATGTGCGGTGGGCTTGCTGTCACAGTTGGAACATTGAAGGAGGATGAAGATGCATAAAGCATTATATTTTGCATTCGGCGTTGCCATCGGTGCAGGTGCATCGTGGTACTTCTGGAAAGAGTACCACAGAAAAAGAGCTGACGAAGAAATTCAGTCGGTGAAGGATGCCTTTGCGTCCAAAAAAGCAGAGGAAGAAAAAAACGAGAAAAAAGAGCCACAGATGACGGCGGAGCAGATCGCTTATGAAAAGGAGCGGCAGTCCAAACTTCAGGACTATCGAGCTCTGATTCGTGAGGCTGGTTATAAGACACGGACGTCTCCGAAGGATTTGCTGGACGATGATCCTAATGAACCGCCTCCTGGAGATAATGTGTCCAAGCCATACGTCATCAAGCCAGAAGAGTTCGATACCCTCGATAACTATGATGCGGTCTGTTATACCTACTATGCCGATGGTGTTTTGGTTGATGAAGATGAGGATCCGCTTGAGATTCCCGAAATCGCTACGTCGATCGGCTTGGACTTTGCATCGCACTTCGGTGATTATGATGAGGATTCTGTTCACATTCGAAATGATCTGCGCCACATCGATTATGAAATCGTCCGAGATTTGAGAAAGTACGGGGATTTCCATGAATCAGAATGAGCTGACTGACGCCTACTTTGAGTGGATGTATCAGCTCGCATTTCCAAACCAAAATGATATTTCATATCGGAGACTTTGTGCATATCTAAATAATGTTACATTCTATCCGCGCTTGTCAATGGATGAGAATCGTGCACAGGATGGCGAAGATCTCCGGTATCGTTTTGGTTACGATCAAGGTTATGTCCATCCAGAGATTGGATCACTGCTCGATTGTAGGCCATGCAGCATGCTTGAGATGATGGTCGCTCTAGCTCTTCGTATGGAAGAAGACATCATGACAAATCCGGCAATGGGTAATCGCCTACCGCAATGGTTCATGGAGATGCTGCAGAGCCTCGGGCTTGACGGTATGACGGATGATCAATTTGACCGCCATAAAGTCATGGTCGTCGTTCGGCGATTCATGGATGGAAAGTACAAGCCAAATGGAAAAGGCGGACTGTTTACAATACCCTCATGTGAGCGCGATTTAAGAACTGTGGAGATCTGGTACCAGATGAACTGGTATCTGAACAGTATTATTTACGAGAAAGGATGTTAAAAATGGACGAGATGCTTCGTTATATTTTCAAAAACATGCAGAATCATGACCAGGAATTTCTGGCAACAGCTCGCGGATTTATTGCAGTGAAAAAGTGCTTCAAGGCTCAGAATAAGGTCAACAACCTTGTCACCTTGAGTCTGTGCCTGTTCTTGGTTATGCATACGATTGCCTATTCGGACATCAAGAACCTCTATGAGAGAGTTGCAGAACTCGAAAAGGAGAAAAATCAGAATAAAGGGGAATAAGGATCTCTATGTTTGACTTCCTCAGGATTTCTACCAGAAGCAGCAAGCAAGGTATTGAAATCTACCCGAAGTTCAGGATTTGTAAGTCTTCTGATCTCATGATTCGTGGCGGAGACTTTTATGCAATCTGGCTGGAAGATCGAGGAATGTGGTCTACGGACGAGCAGGATGTTTTGGATCGAATCGATTATGAGCTCGATAAATACGCAAAAGACAATAAAGAGCTCTTCGGTGAACGTCCAAGAGTCTTGCATGTCCGGGACTCAGAAACCAGATTTATCGGTGCATGGCACCAGTTCTGCCAAAGAGACATGCGAGATTCCTATCACATGCTAGATGAGAAATTGATATTCTCCAATATGCCGACGAGTAAAAAGGATTATGCCAGCAAACGTCTGCCGTACCCATTGGAACAAGGAAGCCATGACGCATACGATCGTCTGATGTCTGTTTTATATTCTCCGGAAGAACGGATGAAGATCGAATGGGCAATCGGTTCAATCGTATCTGGTGACTCCAAAAGGCTGCAAAAGTTCATGGTGCTGTATGGTGCTGCAGGAACAGGTAAATCTACCGTTCTGAACATCATTCAGCAGCTTTTTGAAGGCTATTACTCGGTGTTTGATGCCAAAGCACTGGGCTCATCTTCGAATGCTTTTGCACTGGAAGCCTTTAAGACCAATCCACTTGTTGCTATCCAGCATGATGGTGACTTGTCGCGTATTGAAGATAATACTCGTCTGAACTCGCTTGTCTCTCATGAGATCATGACTGTCAATGAGAAGTTCCGTCCGACCTATTCGAATCAGTTCAAAGCCTTTCTCTTTATGGGCACTAACAAACCGGTAAAAATCACGGATGCGAAATCAGGTTTGCTTCGACGGCTGATTGATGTATCCCCATCCGGAGAAAAACTGTCCCCGAAAGAGTACAAGGTTGTGACAAAGCAGATTGCATTTGAATTAGGCGCGATCGCCTATCATTGTCAGGAGGTCTATCTTTCAAATCCAGGTCGCTATGATGACTACGTGCCACTCGGGATGCTTGGTGCTTCCAACGATTTTTACAATTATATTCTTGATAGCTACTACGTGTTCAAGTCTGAGGATTCGACGACACTCAAAGCGGCGTGGGCAATGTATCGTACATACTGTGAGGATGCAAATGTGCCTTATCCACTCTCGCAGCGTTTGTTCAAAGAAGAACTGAAGAACTACTTCCAAGAGTATTCAGATCGCTACAATGCAGCGGATGGAAACCGAGTTCGTAGTTTCTATCAGGGATTCCGGGCAGACAAGATTGATGGAAAGGACGTAGGCATCATTCAAGAGCCGACAAAATCGACATGGTTGGAGTTTTATGAACAAAAATCACGATTGGATGAAATTTATGCTGACTGCCCTGCCCAATATGCCTCTGATGCCGGAACGCCGTCTCAAAAATGGGAAAACGTATCCACAAGGCTGAAAGATCTTGATACGCATCGACTTCATTATGTGCGCGGTCCGGAAGCGCATGTCTTTATCGATTTTGATTTTCCTGGCGACGACGGAAAGAAGTCATTCGAACGAAATCTGAAAGAAGCGTCGAAATGGCCTCCAACTTATGCTGAACTGAGTAAATCAGGCGCCGGGATTCATCTCCATTATATTTACACTGGCGATGTATCCAAACTTGATCCGATTTATGCAGATCACATTGAAGTGAAGACCTTTAAGGGGAAGAGTTCGCTTCGGCGTCAATTGTCGAAATGCAATAATCTTCCAATTGCGACACTCAGTTCAGGTCTTCCACTGAAAGGAGAGAAACCAATGATTGATCCGAATGTGGTACAGAGCGAAAAAGGTCTTCGTACCACAATTCAGAAATGTTTACGCAAAGAGATCCATGGCGATACACGCTCCAATATCGATTTCATCTACAAAGTGCTGGAGGACGCTTATAAAAGCGGGATGCACTATGATGTTGGAGATATGGAGAACGCTGTCATCAACTTTGCCATGAAGAGTACGAATCAGTCGGACTATTGTCTGAAGCTTGCGACAAAAATGCACTTCAAGTCTGACGATCCGGCAGATCCGATTGCTTCCAATGAGAACGATCCCATTATATTCTTCGATATCGAAGTGTTCCCGAACCTCTTCCTGATTGTTTGGAAGATTCAGGGTCCTGGACATTCTTGCGTCAGAATGGTAAATCCGAAACCCCGTGAGGTTGAAGAACTCTTCCATTATAAGCTGGTCGGGTTTAACAACCGCCGGTACGATAATCATATCTTGTACGCAGCCATGCTCGGTTATAGCCCGATGGAGATCTTCAAACTGTCTTCCAGAATCATCAATGACCACAACAACGGTGATCTGTTCGGAGAGGCATACAATATCTCTTACACGGATATTTATGACTTCGCATCGGCGGCAAACAAAAAGAGCCTGAAGAAATTCGAGATTGAACTCGGTATTCATCATCAGGAACTGGGTTTGCCATGGGATCAGCCGGTTCCAGAAAACATGTGGGATAAGGTCGCCGAGTATTGCGAGAACGATGTGATTGCAACGGAGGCAACGTTCGATCATCTCAAGGCGGACTGGAATGCGCGACTTGTTCTGGCAAAGGTTGCCGGTATGCTGCCGAACGATACCACGAACAGTCTCTCCACCCGAATTATATTTGGCAAGGAGAAACATCCGCAAAGCCAGTTCAACTATCGTGATATGGGCAACACGTCCATCCCAACGCATTCGTGGGTTTGGCCTCCAGAAAAAGATCTACCATTCAAGTCAGCGTGCGATGAATACAACCTGTTTGACGATCTGAATCGACCTGTATTTCCCGGATACAAATATGAGTATGGGAAATCGACCTATCGGGATGTCAGTCCACTCAACCCAAATCCTGATCAGCAGACGGTTGGCGAAGGCGGCTATGTCTACGCTGAACCCGGCATGCATCGGAATGTTGTGGTCTTGGATGTCGCATCCATGCATCCAAGCTCAATCATTGCAGAGCAGCTGTTTGGTCCTATCTACACGAAACGGTTTGAAGAAATCAAAGATGCCCGTGTTGCCATCAAGCATAAGGAGTTTGATAAGGCTCGGGCTATGCTGAATGGCAGTCTGAACGAAGCCGTAGATATGATCGAGCGTGGTGAGATGACGACGGACGATCTGTCTCTGGCATTGAAAACGGTCATTAACTCTGTTTATGGTCTCACCTCGGCAAAGTTCGACAATCCGTTCCGTGACAAGCGTAACGTGGACAACATCGTCGCAAAGCGTGGTGCTTTGTTCATGATCAATCTCAGGAATGAAGTACAGTCTCGTGGATTCACGGTCGCTCACATCAAGACAGACTCAATCAAGATCCCGAACGCGACGCAGGAGATCATTCAGTTCTGCTTTGACTATGCAAAACAGTACGGTTATATTTTCGAGCACGAATCGACCTATGAGAAAATGTGCCTAGTCAATAATGCTGTGCTGATTGCCAAGTACGCAGACCCCGAATGGTGTAAAAACGAGTATGGATATATTCCGGAGAAGAACGGAAAGCATCCGAATGAATGGTCTGCAACGGGAACGCAGTTTGCAGTCCCGTATGTGTTCAAGACACTCTTCTCGCATGAACCGATCGAGTTTGGGGATCTCTGCGAAACAAAGTCGGTAACGTCCTCGCTCTCACTGGATCTGAACGAGAACCTTCCGCCCGACCAGCACAATTATATTTATGTCGGACGAGTTGGTCAGTTCTGTCCGATCAAAGCTGGATGCGGTGGCGGACTGCTGATGCGCGAAACCACGAACAAGACAACTGGAGAAAAAGGTTATGCAGCAGCTACCGGGTCGAAAGGTTATCGGTGGCTGGAATCTGAGTCGGTGCGGCTTCTGGAGAAGGAAGCGTGCATCGACGTTTCTTATTATGACGCACTTGTCGATGATGCCAGAGCTGCGATTGCTAAATTCGGTGATGCAGACTGGTTCATTGATGGGAAAGAAGACACGCCTCCGTGGGAAACTGCGGAGGAACCTTGGTCAAACGGCGATACATTCGCTGTCAGATAAATCAACATTTATATTTTGAAAAGGAGTTTCAACACTATGGAAAACGTTCGTAACATCCCTCCGCTTAACATCCAGGGCGCTAAGATCGTAAAGCGCAATTTCGCCGGTCGCGCTGAAGACTACAACCGTGAAGGCAATCGCTACTTCACTGTCCGTATCGATGATGCGGAGTTGGCAAATTCCTTGCTGGCAGACGGCTGGAAGCTCCGCGAGGGTAAGCTGCGCAATGAAGACGACGAGCCGCGTTGGTATATGGACGTCAAGGTCGCGTTCAATGAGTATTATCCGACGAAGATTTGCGTCTATGCGGGTAAGACGAGACGAGAACTCAATGAGGACACGATCGCAACCCTGGATCGTGCCCGCATCATCAATGCCGACATGACGGTTCGTCCTCGTTATTGGGAAGTCAACGGCAAGTCCGGATATAAGGCTTACCTGAAGGTGCTTCACGTAACAATCGAGGAAGAAGATCCATGGGCAGATGCATATGCCCAGTATGACGAGCAGTAATTTGTGCATATCGGGGGCTCTGAAATATGGGCTCCCGACTTATATTTTGGAGGTTTAACCACTATGAAAAACCGTTTTGTCTTCAGTCTTGGACTGACTTTAGGATTTTGCATTGGGGCTGCACACGCTATTGAAAAAATGATGTCCGTTGATGAGATTCGCAAGGCTTGCGCAAATCGTGTCGCAAATAAGATTTCGAATTTTCTATACGGAAAGAGCCATTGTAGTTATTCCTATGACTGGCGCTTTGCTACACAGGAAGACTGTGAAAAGGCATGGTATGACATTTGCGACTTTATTCAACTCTACGGTCTGGTTACTGTTGCAGAGGTGAAGGAAATTGCTGGTGTAAAGTCAAGCTCTTATGAAGATACAAAAAGAGGCTGGTTTGGAACAATCGGTATGTCTATCAGCCCTGAAAAAGATGGAACATGGACGATCCGTCTGCCGGAGCCAAAAAGACTGCCAAGGAGGAGCTACTGACATGCGTAACGTCATTAAGCAAATGTGCTTGTATCTCACTATTGTGACTTTGATTGTGCTGTTTCAAAAATTTCCAGACACCTTCGTGGCATTTATCAACGGACATTGGAAACTTGTCGGATTTGTTTCTACTATGGCATGGATCGTGTATTGTGCTTGCGATAATCACAGAAATTGAGAGGAGATGCTTATATGGTTTCCAACTATAAAGAAGTATATTTCGATCCTTATTGCTCGAAATGCAAGCATTTGAAAAAGACTGAACAGGATGAGCCATGTGACGAGTGCCTCAACCATCCAGTCAACGAATATACGCATCGTCCAGTAAAATTTGAGGAAAAAGAATGAGCGGAATCAGCCTTTATGATTTTCAGCTTGAAGCAGTCAAAAAAATGCACAATGGCTGCATCCTATGTGGCGATGTTGGAAGTGGTAAATCCAGAACATCCCTCGCGTACTATTGTCTCCAGCAAAATCGAGGCGGGGATACGATTGTATATTGGAAGATGCCGCCAAAAATTGAAGATCTCTACATCATCACAACTGCCCGCAAACGGGACACATTTGAGTGGGATGCTGAACTAGCTAACTTCCGTATGTCCACAAATCCAGAGAATGATGCATTTAAGCATTCTGTTGTCATCGACTCTTGGAACAACATTCACAAATACAAGGATGTCAAGGGTGCATTCTTTATATTTGATGAGCAGCGTGTTGTCGGTCGCGGAGAATGGGTCAAGAGCTTCCTGAAAATCACAAAGGTGAATCATTGGATCCTGCTCTCAGCAACTCCTGGCGATAAGTGGGAAGATTATATTCCAGTATTCGTTGCCAATGGATTCTACAAAAACCGGACGCAGTTCTATGATGAGCATGTCATCTGGGATCCACGAGTCAGTTTTCCAAAGATTCGTGGATATTTTAATACCAACCGTCTTATTCGACTTAGGGATCGGGTACTTGTCCAGATGGATGACCAGCGGACGACAATCCCACACCATGAAGATGTATTCGTTGTCTATGATATTTCTGCTTATCGAGAACTAACGCGAACTCGTTGGAATCCATGGCTGGAAAAGCCGATTGAGACAGCATCTGAGCTGTGTTATGCATGGCGAAAGATTGTGAATTCGGATGATTCCCGACAGATTGCGATACTGGAGATTCTGGAAGATCATCCCAAAGCAATTATATTCTATAACTTCGACTATGAGTTGGAGATTCTGAGGGAGATAGGATATGAAAAAGGAACCGAAATCGCCGAATGGAATGGGCATAAACATGATGCACTTCCTACCGGTAACAAATGGGTCTATCTGGTTCAGTACACAGCAGGTTGCGAAGGATGGAATTGTGTCACAACAGACACGATTATATTTTTCTCGCAAAACTATTCTTACAAAGTACAGCACCAAGCCGAAGGTCGAATCAATCGCCTTAACACCCCTTACCAAGATCTCTACTATTATCACCTGAGAAGTCGAAGCGGAATCGATTTAGCAATCCATCGTGCCTTGATGGACAAGAAAACATTTAACGAAGGTGCGTTTACAAAGCGTGCAGGATATTTTAAGAAGGAGAAATCGTCATGAGATACCGTTCAAATAGTTTCTATTGCAAACTTATTCTGATTCTGACCGTCTTATTGGCGGTCATTTTTTATGTCGGAATTGGCATCGTAAAATGTAATGCGAACAAGATGATTCAGGAAGTACAGATCGAAGCCATTCGCACTAGAGAAAAGTATGAGCAGACAATCTCTATATCAGAAGAAAACAAAGCTCAACTGACAGCTTTAGTTTATGCTGAAGCGACTCCAACAGTGCTCCAAGAAGATTTGGACGTTCAAGAAGCAGTCGCAGATCTGGTGATTGACCATCACACGGAAGCCCATGTTCCTGTAGATGAGCATGACGTAGAACTTCTCGCTTGTGTAATTTATCAGGAAGCAGGCGGTGATACTTGCTGCGATATGTGTAGAAGAAGAGTGGCTGATGTCGTTCTAAACCGTGTCAATGATCCTCGGTTTAAGGGGACGACCATTGAAGAGATCCTGATCGATGGCGATCCTGCTCCTCAGTGGGGATTATATTCTGTCACAGGTGTTGTGTGGCCGGATAAAGCGAGTCTCCCGGAAGAGCAGCATGCCGTGGAGAGAGCTTATAGAATTGCACGGGAGGTTCTTGAAGGACAACATAGTGACTTGACAAATGAATACATTTGGTGTGCCGAATTTTCACAAGGAACGGATGTGATCGAGTGCGACGGCATATACTTCGGGAAATAGACAAAATTCCAAAAGTTGGTGATCGCCGTATGGAACGATACATTATATTCGGACCTTATTGCTGTTCTTTGAGCAAGCCGGAACCATGTATCGTCACTTATGTAAACCGTCCTCATAGATGGTATGAGGTTTATTTCGAAAGGCTGGGTTATTCCTGTGGATACAAATTTCATGAGTGACAGCGCAATCAAAGAACTGATTAGTCGAAGAAGACGTCAGATTCTGGTACATAGCGTAATCTATTACAAGCTTAACGAGAATCTGATTGATGATGCCACGTGGTCACGATGGGCTCTTGAGCTTGAAGAACTTCAGGAGCACTATCCACAGTTGGCGATGCAATGCCCGTTAAATGACGCATTCATAGGTTTTGACCATTCGACAGGCATGAGTCTTCCATTGGAAAACCCTTGGGCAGTACGAAAAGCGCAGTATTTAGTTGACCTTGCGCGTAGAAAACAATCGCCTTTATGAAGGAGGTTGATATTTTATGAACAACATTATTCTTTATGGCATTGGAGATGCACGTTACCAGTATCGAGTCTTGCGGTATTTCGCAATTTACGATGAACGAGCGGACACTTCGGAAGTCAAGCGTATTGCACGCATGATGCAGGTTATCAATCCGAGCATCGAGCATGTATACATGATTACGAATCGTCGCGGTCTCAAACGTGAATTTATGGAATCCACAAAACGGAACTCGATTGAAAGTTGTGCGATCTTCAAAGACACGTTGGAAAGAGAAGGAATTAAAATCTTCTAACTTATAAGGCGAGACGTCTAACACAAGGCGTCTTCGCTTTTATTTTTATGAAAGGACATATACCTATGGACGATCTAAACAACTTCATTCAAGCAATTGGTGCAATGGCTGAAATGACAGCAATATTTTATGCTACGTTATTAAAAGCGGGTTTACCCGACGATGTTGTTGTGACATTAACTGCCAAAATGCTAGGTGAAGTCATCAAAGCTGGCGGAAGCAAACAAAAGGAGGATGAACAATGAATAACTATATTTTCCTGATCGTTGGACCCTCTGGCAGCGGCAAAACAACTCTCGTTGAGATGCTGGAGCAATCACTTGGCATGACTGCGATTGAGTCTTACACAACCAGAAAGCCGAGGCATTCCGGTGAGAAAGGTCATATCTTCATTTCTGATGAGGAATTTGACCAGTTGAAAGATCTGGTGGGCTACACGGAATTCGACAAGCATCGATATGCTGCGACGGCAATGCAGGTCGAACACAATGATATTTATGTCATTGATCCTGCTGGTGTAGCCTATTTCAAAGAGCACTATCACGGTTCGAAACACGTCCGTGTTATCGGTATTTGGGCAACAGAGCCCGCAAGAAAAAAGCGAATGTTCTTACGTGGAGATCCAGAAGATGCCATTGTGAGGCGTCTGGAGGGCGATAGAGCGTATTTTAATACGGATATCTGTGATGTCGTATTTTATAATAAATCGCTTCAGGAGACATACCAGGCACTCTCACAATACATTTTCTGGAATTTGTACGTCAAATAGTAAGCAAAGGAGGACATTAACATGTCAAATTCAATCAAAGAACAGATGAAGGAAGAAGCTATTGCCCGAATGGAACTTCTTCATATTCATCCAAACTGTATTGATGATTTCAAGCAAGCAGATTTTGTGAGCTATTCCAGATATGGTATTCTCTGTTGGTGGCTTACGGATGAGCAGCAGAACCGAGTACGGGAGTTTGAAAAGCAGTCTGGAAATCGTGTCTATCATGTAATCGATGATTGTCGTGTCCCGATCGGTCGAATGTTGACACTCCTGTACGTTTCACCTTATACGGGCGAATGGGAGCGAGATCGTAAAGAGCTCGCAGCAGGTGAGCCTCTCGTATATGTAGCAAATCTCAGTGATGAGGTTTGCTCCGAATATGGTCATGTTGGAATTGTATCGAGCAATGGCGGATTAAGGAGGACTTGGTGATGGCAACACCGCAAACCGCTTTTACACTTCAATATGAGCTTCGACTCTGCAAGGTTAAAGATGAGCTTGGATATTTTCATTGCTGGGAGCATTTTAGTCAGCCGGTTCCTGCTGGTCTGACGATTGGCTCTCCTCCGGCAGGAGTTATCAGCTATGTTTCCGGCATCGTAGAATTTGATGATGGTGTCCGACGTGTGGACCCGACTAAGATCAAGTTCTGTGATGAAGAACATGCGAATCTCTGTGCCTTGAACAAGCACCAAAAGGAGATGGCAAAATGAACCAAATACCATGGGATTGGCATGGTTTTGCACTTGATCTGGCATGTAAAGGATTTCCTCGATCGGAAATCTATGGTCGGATTTGTGCACATAGTGAACAAGTCGGTAATCCGGCGCCAAAGCGATCTACCATGACGAACTACCTACGAAAGCATAAACATGAATGGGCGTATGCGTCCAAGGATAGACCCCTGCAAGATCCAGAACCGCCTAAGAATCGCGAGTTCCGTAATTTGAAAAATGCAACCATTCGTGCTGCACGAGAACTCTACTATGCACCTATTTATATTTCGCAGTTGCAAGCTGCTACGACAGAAGCTCAGTTAAACCTGATCATGCGTACAGCTCGTCAGCATTCATATGAGGAGGATTTATAATGCAAAGTCCACATCTGATAGACGCGCATGTTCTCAGAGGAGGATTCGATAATTGGTTTATGCGCCTTGTTTATTCCTATGAAGATGAAAAAGGAGTGCATAACGTCATATTCCCTAAAGTCGATTTTCCGTTTCCGACATTAAGCATCCCCGTGCCAGGCAATGACAATTTGCCGCCCTGGGATTATTGCGACACTAGAGACTGTATAAGCAACAATCCTAAAAGGTTTATTACGCCTCTTCCTATTGTAAAAATGCAAGAAGACACTGACCGATTAGCAAAGTCGAGAGGCGTTGATACTCCAGGATATGTGTTTGATATTGTAACCGAACCTGCTGTTCACGAAATGACTCTCGATGAGATCGAGGAAAAGCTTGGCTACAAAGTTAAGATTGTGAATAAGGAGAATGGCAAATGACAAAGGTGTTTTGTGATATTTGCGGCAGACCTATCGAGACATATAAAAATGTGTCTGAGTTCAAGGTCAAGCGACTTCGTTGGGTACTGCACGGTAATATTTGCTGGCAAAGACTAACCGTTCACAATGCTTGCTGGAGAGAACTGTGTAAGCAAATCGCAGAGACGACGATTACATATGAGCCTGAGGAGGACAACTAATGAAATGCTTTTATCATAATGATGCAGACGGAAAGTGCGCAGGTTTCTGGGTACACTACAGAACTTGTCTTGCACCGAACAATGAGACTATGGACTTCATCGAGATGAGCTATGAGAAGCCGTTCCCGATGGATACGATCCTGCCTGACGAGCAGATTTATATTGTGGACTACTCGATCACGCCTGATGAAATGCGGGAGCTGCTGAAGATCACGCAGGATGTCACATGGATCGATCATCACAAAACAGCGATCGAACGCTATAAGGACTTCGAACATGACATTCGCGGTATTCGGTATGACGGAATTGCTGGGTGCATGCTGACATACTGCTATCTCACTCACATGACAAATGGCGGACGCGGTGAAGTTCATCCGTTTGATGTTAAGATGACAGAGGATGCTCCGTTCTTCACAAAGCTGATTGCAGACTGGGATGTCTGGAAGTTCGATTTCGGCGATACGACACGCTACTTTATCACCGCATTTAACTGCGGCAACTTTGCTCCTCAGAGTCCCAAATGGTTGAAATTCGGTCGTGCACAAGCACGTGAAGTGAGCCTTGAAACCTATATGGTCATCGAAGGCGGGCATATGCTCAAATATCGTGACGGTTGGGCAAAGGGATATTTGGAACGGTTTGGCTTTGAGACTGAGTTTGAAGGACTCAAGTGCTTTGCGCTCAATCTCAGCAATTGCAGCAGTGAGTATTTCAAATCACTGCCTGAAGGAAAATACGATGCATTCATTGCATTCGCCTTTAACGGGAATGAATGGATTGTCAGCATGTATTCGACCAGTGTGGATGTCAGCGTGATCTGCAAGAAGTATGGTGGTGGAGGTCATAAGGGAGCTGCTGGCTTCCATGCCAAGGAGCTACCGTTTGTGGAGATGGAGATGCATTCCAAACAGCAGCCTAATTTGAAATGGAAAAGACTATGAAAATCACGGTTAGAGAATTGATGACAAAGATCGAGGATATCCAGCATGTAATTGATGAATTGGATAAGATGCCCGATTTTGACGCATGCACTAATGCTTTACAATACCTCGATGAGTATATCGACATGCTGAAAGATATTAAGGTCGATATTTAATGAAGGGAGAAAGAACATGACAAATCTTAGCGATACCCTTTTGGTCAGCATTAGTTTTTCTGATAAAGACACCGGCGTATTGGTCGTCGGCAGAAAAAGAAAGAATCAATCTATCGAGATCGTCAATGCATTTCAAGGGGATGAAGCCCTTGAACTTTACAAGAAACTGGTAACACAAAAGGAGAAAAACAGCAATGCTTAAAATCGAAAAAACGGAAGTCGTTGGTTGGGAAGCAGCCGTCCGAGGGATGCGGAATCCTATGAACTCTTGGGATCAGAGCGACAGTCATTATGAGTCTGAAGCTCTCGAATGTCATGATCTGTCAGGCGATCCTACGAAAGTATATCTGGTCGATAAGTATGTCCTGGGTTCAAATGATCTGGATCTCGTCATGAAACTTCGTGCTGCAGGGATCGATCATCGGAAATTTATGCGGATGATCGAGGTTTATGTGGACATCACGGCTCCACTGTATTGGTGGAAGGAGTTCGATACGTATAAGGTCGGTACTGTCGCCAATTCCTGTTCTACGATGCACAAGATCGCGGCGAAGGAGTTTACGTTGGAGGATTTTAGTTGTGAACATCTGAGCACAAACAGGGTGCTTACATGCTATGTTCCTACCGAGTATCACTTTTCTTCCCTCGATCTTTTGAAACTGAAGATTGATGTGTTGAATTACTGGCGGAAGAAGTATTTGGAGTTCTCAAAAATCGATGAAGCGGCGTGGAGAGCGGCTCCAAAAGGAAACGGATTAACAGACGAATCACTTACTGCCGCCAAAAAGAACTGCTGGTGGCAGATGATCCAGCTTCTCCCGACTTCCTATAACCAAAAGCGGACGATCATGCTGAGCTATGAGGTGCTGGCCAACATCTACAAGTCCCGGCGGAATCACAAGCTCGATGAATGGCATACGCTCTGTGATTGGATTGAGGGCCTGCCGTATTCGGAGATGATTACAGGTGGTGCAAATTGCCCGAATAAAAAGATTACTGTCTCAGAAGCAGATGCAATCGCAGCATGCATGCTCAGTAAGCTTCAAAATTCTGAACCAACCAAGGATCTCACGCTTACCGATGAGTGGAATCAGTGCTGTCACATAGACTACATCCAGAGTGTAAAGTCGAACTGTGACATTGTTAGAGATACCATCGGTAAATTTAAAAAGACGGTTTTGTCACAGGAGAAAGGAGACACTTCAGATGCCAAACCAGAATGAGAGAATCTTCATCCTGTTTACACAGGAGGAAGTGGATAAAATCAAAAAAGGTCTGCCGGTTTCACTCTATGATGAAGAAACGGGAAAGCAGACGGTGTTTATGACAGAAGAAGGCTATAAGGAGATGAACGATTGGTGGAACGGTCCTCCGGATTGATAAATGCATCAAAGAGTAACTGTCAATTTGGTAACGAAAAATGCTTGTGTCAGTTTTGCAAAGCTGGATGCAGTAAACAGCTTACTTGTTTGGAATGCATTTCAGAAAGAAAAACTGTCCATGACATCTCCAAATGCACGGGATTCAAAAAGGAAATGAGTGACTGATGAGACGCCTCTCTAGACTGATTAAGAACTTTGCAATAGCACGTGGAAACACAAAAAGCCAGTATTGCCTGGACCTATTTAAGAAGGAGCATAATAGAACTATGTATGAATGGGCAAAACGAGAAATTGAACTCGCATGCAAGCGGGACCGTGAAAACCGCCCCAAGGAGAAATTTGATGATAAATTCAATTACGGATGTGCCTGCTATGCAAGCGCACTCAAAGCGTTTAAGAGCTTGTTAGATGATGATCATAGTGGTGCGAGTATCATGATCACCAAACATATTCTCAACCATTTGATCGACGGTAAAGTGCTGACGCCAATCGAAGATACACCAGATATTTGGAACGATTGTGGTCGATATGAATACGAGATTGGGTATTCCACACAGCAGTGCAAGCGAATGCACAGTCTGTTTAAGTATATCTACGACGACGGCACAATCAAATACAAAGACATCAACCGATTCGTCTGTATTGACGAGAACGATCCCGACATTACCTGGCACAATGGTCTGATTGACAAAATTCTCGATGAGAAATTCCCAGTCACAATGCCTTACATGCCGTCTGACAGACCATATATGGTTTATTGTTCTGAGGCATTGACGGATCCGCACAACGGCGATTTTGATACAGTCGCAATTTGGTATGTCAAGAAGCCAAATGGGGATCGTGAAGAGATCAACCGCTTCTTCAAAGAAGGTGAAGATGATTGGGTTGAAATCGACGACACTGAATACCAGAAGCGAAAGGAAATGGAGATGACTGCTAATGCTACTGATTGATATTCGCCAGCAGCTTGCATGTATCTTTGACACAATCACTGGGTGGTGTGGCACAATTCCATATGACAAGCATGAAGAAGACGATTTAGTCGAAATCAATGATGCTGAATACCAGACAAGAAACGAAATGGAGGTTATCAATAATGGCACAGATTGATATTCGCAAGCATCTTGCATATCTCAATGAAAAATACGGCGTCGAGCTGGAAACTGATGATGTCAGTGATGGGTATCATACATTCGGCTGTTTGTATGAGCAGCGCTGTATCCTGTTTGCGGCTCTGGTTGGAGCATATCGTGACCTGGCATGGAAGTCCAGATGCCATTCGGATGGTGAACCTTGCTTTGGCGGTGGATGGTTCATCGTCGGTATCAAGACACCTCAGGGGCAGTACACATATCACTATCCCAATGATGACTGGTATCTGTTCGACTGTGAAGAGGTTGAGCGGGCACCAGAATGGGATGGACATACGGCAGAAAATGTGACACGACTGCTGTCTTTGCAGACGCCCCCGATTCCGGATGTAGTCGGAGTCATGACGCTTGATAAGTACAATAAGCCTTCGGAGGAATAAAAAAATGATCATTATTGGGTTGCTTGTATGGGTCGGAGTTCGGCTTGAGGCTCCGACCGCGTTTTATATTCTTCTTGGAATTGACGCCATGATTAAAATTCTGACATTTGGCGTTAAGTTGGGAGAGAAGAATGAGTAATACCATTATGTGCGAGAATTGCGCTCATAAGGACGTCTGTAAACATCGGGACGAATTTACGGATATTCAGAAGCAGTTCAACAATTTTAAGGTTTTCCGCAGAGACGAGAGCGCCAAATCGGCCTGGGAGGGATCTAATGTTCCCCTTGAAAGCCTGTCATATATTGAAGTCCCTATGCTGAAATGCACAAACTTTCTTGAAAGACATGTAGTTTATAACAAAAGGAGTAATGTAGAATGAACCCTGATGAAATTGATGTGATGAAACTGACCCCGGAAGATTATCTCAAGATGCGAGATCGTTGCAAAGAACTTGAGCGTGATAGTATCCTTCAGCGTGAGCATATTCTGGAGCTTGAACATACAAATTCTGAACTTTCTGCCACTATCAAAAGAATGCACGGCGGCTGCGAAAGAGCTATCGAATTACGCAGGCTGGTTGATACATTATTTGATGTCGGACGAGATGAAGCTGTGTCCGATGACGAGATTCTCAGAAGAATGAAAAATCTTCGAGATGAAATGGCAAGACTGCAAAAAGAAAATGTTTTCCTCTATCACCAGCGTAATTCGTTGCGGAACGATAAAAAGCAGCAGGCTGATTGCATTCTGAAACTTGAGGCTGAATTGAGTCAATTCCGTGTGGCGATGAAAGAATCGTCTGAGAAGATCGAGGTTTTGAATGATTCCATTGATCAGCTTAATAAAGCACTTGCTGACGAGGCTAAAGGGACGAAATACTGGGCTGATGAAGCGCATAGGGCTCAAAAACGCATCGCGGAAATGATTTATAAGGGTGAGTCTAATGTCTCTGAGGCGGCTCTGAAGGACGCTGACGCCAAAATCCAGTCTGCCAATGATCGAGCTGCCAACGCAAAGAAAGAGGCTAAGGAAGCCAAGGAGAGGGCTGAGAGCGCTTCTGAGAGGGTTCGGTATCTTGAGAGGAAGCTCAGAGATGTGGGAAGTCTCAATGACTCGCTGATGAAAGAGCTTGCTAACCGTCAGGAAGCTTTACTGCAGGTCGTTGAACATGATGCAGATGCGTATCAGAAAAGTGTTCTGAAGTATGCTCCGGATCATCATGATTACCTGTTGAACGTTATTTATGCTGCGATGGGCATGTGTGGTGAAGCCGGAGAAGCATCGGAGCTGATCAAAAAGTATGCATATCATGGTCATACGATTGATTCAGAGCATCTGGCACGAGAGCTTGGGGATGTTCTCTGGTATGTATCCTATATGGCGCATCTGTTTGGATATCCTCTTGGTAAAATTATGGCTATGAACCAGGAGAAGCTTGCAAAACGGTATCCTGATGGCCAGTTTGATGAAGAAAGAAGCAGAAACCGGGAGGAGGGCGATATTTGATGCCTGTGTTCAAACGAAGCGGAAAATCCATTTTCGGTTGTCAGCTCAACAAAAAGGAACAAGAAGCCATGGAGCGTGAAGTGCGATCTCAGCTTGCCGAGTGGAGCCGAAAGAACATGATGGAAATCGATGCTATGTTCCTTTGGTTCATGCATGAAGAATTCGGCTTCGGAATGGAACGCATGCGCAGAGTGTACTTTGGATTCCGACCGTACATGGAGCAGCTGGCAAAGCGTTATGAGATGAAAGGAGCTGACACCCCATTCTTGTGCACAGAGAAGTTGCTGGACTACGGAGTTGATCTTGAAAAATGGGATAAAGAAGTGGATCAGATGGTTGAAGAGTGACAGGATTTAAGCTATGATATAGGTATCATATAGACAATGGAGGAAGTTTCATGAAAAAGTTGCATATTTGGCTTGCTGCATTTCTTATGCTTTTATCCTTGACCGGCTGTCACGATAAGGCTCTTGAAGAGGCTAATGCAGCTGTAACAGCTTATAACGAAGCTGCAGAATCATATAATGCCGACATTGTGCCATACAATAATGCGTGCGTTCAAATTGAACAAGCTGTATCAAGTTTAGATGGTGTAATTGATGAAGCGCAAATTGTAATCAATGCGGGCGAAGAACCATATGATTCAAGTACGCTGGACAACCTGAAAGCTGAGATCACTGAGGCACAAAATGTAAAAGCCACACCACCAGTTTCTATTGACCCGCTACCTGTATTAACGATAGATTCTGAAGCCAAGACCGCTAAGTTGAAAGAATTAAAGTCTACTGCTGAAACTGAATTAGCTGAAGTCAATACTTTGACAGTACCGTCTACGCCAAGTATTCCTGACTATTCAAAGAACGAGACCGCAATAAAGAATGCATTGTCTGTCTATCAAGATAGTATTCAAAGTCTAAAGCAAGTCACAAACCCTGATCAAGATTTTGTAATTGATCGACTCCAGATGGTTGATACAATTACTGAAATTGAAGCTGTTACAGAAGAAACGGATGTGAACGGTCAACTCAACAAGCAGGGCGGATATACGAGTGCAATATACTTCAGAGATACGCTTGTTGATCTCGATAAGGTGTATATTGAACCGGGATTTGAAGGACTTATTGATATTGGAACAGACGCTGGCGGATGCATTGAGGTTTTTGCAAATGAGCGTGATGCCCAAAACAGAGATGCATATTTGGCTGGGTTTGACGGTGGTATCTTAGCTTCTGGCGGGCACTATATCGTCGGAACAGTGCTCATTCGTACATCGAATGCACTAACTGGAACACAGCAATTGGAATTGACAGACGCAATCAAAGAAGCACTTTTGAAAGTCATTCGCTAATTCTAATAGCTCTTGTGGGGTTCTTCGTGAACCTCACAGGGGCTTTTCTTTTTGCTATTTTGGCGAGAAAAGGGGTAAAATTTCTGCCCACTTTAGTCAAATAAAAAGTGGGCACAACCCGGGCAAAACTGGGCAGAGTACAAAATTTGTGTGTTTTGGGCTCGGAATTTTTGAAAATTTCTGGACAAAAATGGCCATTTGTCCACTTTCTGCCCACTTTTTGCCCACTTTTGAAAAGCCAAAAAACCTAGTGTTTTCAATGGGTTTGGGGTTTTCTGCCCACTTTCCCACTTTTTTTCTTATTAACCCTAGATAAAAATTTTTGTTATAGTAATAAGGGATTTTTCAAAAAAGTGGGCAGAGCGCAATTTTTGTCGATTTTGAGGAAATTCGGTGAGACATTGAAAATCCGAAAAATCTAACCTAGCTTAACGAGAACAAACCTAGATTAAAATTTCCAGATTCAGGGTGCTGCATGAAAAGTACGAAAAACGTCTTTTTCTTGATGTCACTGACTACGCGCGAAAAACATGCCCTTTTATGAAGAGAGAGGCAATATATGCTTCTCTCTTTAATTTTTGTTTGGAGGTTTAACAATCTCATGCTGGAAAACAAATTTAAGACGAAGCTTATTAAAGAGATTCGCGAGAGACTTCCAGGGGTAATCGTGCTCCATATCAATCCGCCTCCGCAAGGCATTCCTGATCTTCTCGTTTTGAACGGGGAACGTTGGGCAGCCCTGGAAGGAAAGAAGGAAACCAATTCGAGTCATCGACCGAATCAGGATTACTGGATTGAGAAGATGAACAAGATGTCGTTCGCTTCGTTCATCAGTCCTGAAAACAAGGAGGAAGTTTTGAATGCAATGGAACGATCATTCTCGGATTGAAGGACGACATGCAACATTCTCTGCGAGCAAGTATAACTGGCTGAATTATACGGATGATAAGTTGGTCACGGTCTACGATAATATGAAGGCAAAAGAAAGAGGGACTGTTCTTCATGCATTCGCTGCGACCTGCATCCGTCTCGGACAAAAGCTTCCTCGCTCGCACAAAACACTCAATCAATATGTGAATGACGCGATCGGTTTCCGAATGGATCCGGAAGTGCTGCTGTACTATTCCGATGACTTTTTTGGAACAGCCGATACGATTGCATTCCGTGACAATTTACTTCGGATTCATGACTACAAGAGCGGAGAGATTGAGGCACACATAGAGCAGCTTCTAATCTATGATGCTCTTTTCTGTTTGGAGTATGCTGTATCTCCATACGAGATCGATCATGAACTTCGCATTTATCAGAACGATGACGTCAATGTTTATAATCCGGCTGGTCAAGAGATTATGGACATTTGCGATAGAATCATTCGTTTTAACAAATTACTGATACAACATCGTAAACGGGAGGAATAAATATTATGCTGAATACTGTAAATGAAAAGTTTGATCTGAATCTGCTTTCCGATGAGCAGCTTTCTGCAGTTCGCAACTGTGTTGAGTCCCTTCGTGAAAAGAATTACATCTTTACCGATACCGATGGAAAGACCTATACTGGAGATCGTGCGATTGCAAAATCACTTAACGTAACCGTTGGTCAGGCAAGAGCATTGCTGCAGCGCATTTACAAGCAGGAGGTTTAATCTTTATGAACTCGATTGCTCAGGAAATGGAGAGCTTCTTCGGGTTAAATGAGATGTTGGAATGTGATGATCCGGTTGCGCTCGATATTTTGATGCATTATGGCATTAAACGACGTTCTGGGCGATACCCGTGGGGTTCCGGCGATAATCCATATCAACATTCCGGTGACTTTCTCAGCCGCGTAGAAGAACTTCGAAATCAGAAATATACCTTTACTGATGCGGACGGCAAAACCTATACTGGTGATCTCGCGATTGCAAAGTCAATGGGGTTGACGACCAGTCAGTTGAGAGTTCAGCTTAGTCTTGCTAATGCCGAACGGAGGAGCATTGACGTTGCGCAGGCCAAGGCTCTTCGAGAGAAAGGCATGAGCACTAATAAGATTGCAGAAGAGATGGGAATTGCTGAATCTTCGGTTCGTTCCCTTTTGAATGCAAATTCAGAAGCACGCATGAATCAGGCTCAGAAAACTGCTGACTTCCTGCGGGAACAGGTTGATAGTCGCGGTATGATCGATGTTGGTACTGGCTCTGAATTGGAAATCGGTGTTTCAAAAGAACGCATGAATCAGGCACTTTACATTCTTCAGATGGAAGGCTATAAGGTGTATGGCGGTGGTGTTCCACAGGCGACGAATCCGGGCAAGCAGACGAACCTGAAAGTTCTCTGCCCTCCCGGTACGGAACATAAGGAAATCTTTCAGTATGACAAGGTTAATTCTTTGAAGGACTACAAGTCCTATGATGGTGGCGATACCTTCAAACCGGCATTCCAGTATCCTGCAAGTCTGGATTCCAAACGTCTTCAGATCAATTATGCAGAAAATGGCGGTAAGGAGAAAGACGGTCTAATCGAACTTCGCAGAGGCGCAGCCGATCTCTCCTTAGGCGATTCTAACTATGCACAGGTTCGCATCATGGTGGATGGCACGCATTATCTGAAAGGCATGGCTGTCTATTCAGACGATCTTCCGAAAAGCGTCGATGTTCGTTTTAATACCAACAAATCTGTCGGTACACCGCTGGAAAAGGTTTTGAAACCTATCAAGGATGATCCTTCCAATCCGTTTGGTGCGCTTGTGAAAGAGCGTGGTGGTCAGAGCTACTATACGGACAAAGATGGAAAAGAGAAGCTGTCTCTCATTAACAAGACCCGTGAAGAAGCAGACTGGACGGAATGGGCAAACCGTGTTCCTTCTCAGTTCCTTTCCAAACAGAGCCTTGATCTGGCGCAGAAACAGCTGAATGTTGCAAAAGCTGATAAAGCAGATGAGTTCTCTGAAATCATGGCACTTGAGAATCCGACTGTTAAGAAGAGACTTCTTCAGTCTTTTGCTGACGACTGCGATACGGCTGCAGTTCATCTGTATGCAGCGGCTCTGCCGCGTCAGCAGTACCATGTCATTCTGCCTGTCACCTCAATGAAAGACAATGAGATCTATGCACCGAACTATAAAAACGGTGAGACTGTTGCTCTGATTCGATACCCGCACGGTGGAACATTTGAGATCCCCATCCTGAAAGTCAATAACCGTCAGGCAGATGCAAAGAAGATGATTGGTACAACCTCTGCAGATGCAGTTGGTATAAATGCTCATGTTGCAGAGCGTCTGTCTGGCGCAGACTTTGATGGTGATACTGTTATGGTTATCCCCTGCAACTCTGCAACCTCCAGGGTACGAATCACTTCAAAGCCTCCACTTCGAGAATTGGAAGGCTTTGACCCGAAGATGGAATATGCAGAGAAACCGGGTATGACCTATATGAAGTATAAACGTGCGGACGGAAAAGAAGTCGATAACACGCAGCTTCAGATGGGTATGATCTCAAACCTAATTACTGACATGACACTTCTTGGTGCGACGGAACCTGAACTTGCTCGTGCTGTCAAGCACAGCATGGTAGTCATTGATGCTGCCAAGCATAAGCTTGACTATAAACAGAGCGAGATCGACAATGGTATCGCTGCTCTGAAACAGAAGTATCAGGGTTCGTATGACGAGAATGGTAATTACCATGAAGGTGCTGCGACTTTAATCTCCCGTGCCAAATCTCAGCAGTCTGTAACCAAACGGCAAGGCAGTCCGAAAATTGATCCTAATACAGGTGAGCTGATATGGAAAGATGTCGATGAACCGACTTATGTAAACACCAAAGGTCAGACAATCCGCAGAACCCAGCCTTCCACAAAGATGGCTGAAACAAAGGACGCTCGTACTCTAATCTCTGATCTTGGAAGTTCAATGGAAGAAGCCTATGCCGATTATGCAAACACTATGAAAGGTCTTGCGAATCAGGCACGCCTCCAGATAGTCAACACAAAAGACATCCCCTATTCTCCTGAAGCTCATACAAAGTACGATACTGAGGTTCGTTCTTTGGATGCCAAGCTCAAGACTGCCCTGTTGAATGCTCCTCGTGAACGGCAGGCACAGACGATTGCCAATGCCGTGGTTGCTGCCAAGAAGGAAAGCAATCCGAACATGACCAAGGGCGAAATTAAGAAGGCTTCTCAACAGGCACTTGTGGAGGCACGAAATTCTGTAGGCGCGCATCGCCAGGCAATTAAGTTGGAAGAGAAGGAATGGGAAGCGATTCAGGCTGGTGCTATTTCGAAGACACAGTTGGAGAAAATTATTGCAAATACAGACCTCGATAGCTTGAGAACTTGGGCTACGCCTCGTACAAAGACGACCCTTTCCGATGCAAAGGTTCTTCGTATGCAGGCTCTTTACGAAGCTGGTAATACGACAGAAGAAATTGCTGCAGCCTTAGGCGTTTCTTCGTCTACAGTTTCGAAGTATTTACACAAAAAGGATGGTGTCGCATAATGGCTTTAACGCATAATGCAATGCTGACGACGTTCGACAATCCTTATGACCCTTTCGAGCAGTTCTCTCTGTGGTTTCTGTTCGACATGCAAAAAGGCTACAATTCGTGCGCTTATCTTGGACGAATTGCAAAGGTTTCGGATCAATTCAGTCAGGAAGAGAATGAACGCGAAGTCGAGCTTGCGATTGACGAAATTGTAAAGAACGATTTCCTCAACATTTATCGCAAAGTCACAAAAGCAATGCCTGATAAAGAGGCGAGCTGATGTGGAATGTGTTTGAGCGGCTTGAAGTTGCCTTTACTTCTGCATTTGGCTCGTCTTTTGCATTGTTTGATTTTACTGTTATCGCTGTAATTATCATTTGTCATGGAATTCTACAATGAAAAACCCAATATAATATCAAATGATATATGGGGGAGGGGTCTTGAATATCAC
>QWCN01000634.1_pt1 | contig 60999 bp, 42 predicted proteins | sample 1972711 | NCBI WGS metagenome assembly QWCN01 (sample SAMN09866707, study PRJNA288562) | Human gut metagenome isolate term1_stool, whole genome shotgun sequencing... | isolation source: gut | host: Homo sapiens | place: USA: California
GAGAAAGAGAATCGCCGACATGATGCCCCCCAAAAGCCCGTAGCCCATCTGCGTGAGCACGTGCTCCCAGCCCGTGACGGTCCCCGTGACAACAGAGCTTCCGCCCGCCAGTCCCGAAATTTCCAAAAGAAAGATGATGAAATCGACGGGGATGACGATGATCAGTCCGATTCCCACCACCTGGAAGCGGGTCTTGGCCTTATTGCCGAAGAAAATAGCGATCATGCCCGCAGTGAAAGCGATGATGAAGGAGGAATAGATGCTCGTCGGCGTCACCGCGCCGTCCCCGAACGTGTCGATGATAAACAGGAGAATGGCGCAGATCATGTTCATGAAAATCGCGTCGCGCCTGCCGACGAGAATGAACACGAGCAGCGCGCACAACGCCACGGGGCGGGCATAGATGTCTATTTTTCCGAACAGAAAGGAAACGACAAGACATAAATCGAGCACTGTAAACGCCAGCGCGATGCTCCTTCCGCTGGTAAGCATCCGCCTGTCCTCGAAGAAAAAGTAAAAGTACAAAATCCATACAAGGAGGAGGATACAGAACACGATATAAAGATAATTGGTGCGGTTGGCTTTTATCGTTTCGGAAAAGCTGCCCATCTTATTTCCTAAAAGCAGCGCTCCCACAATCAAAATCATCACGAAAAAATTGAGCATAAACAAAAGTACGCTCTTGACGACCTCTTTTTTCGTCCAAATCAATTCGCCTTCCCGTATATTCATCCTTCGTTCCTCTCTTTTGCCGCTTTGGATTCCGCTGCGCGGCGCGCCTTTTCGGCGTCCGTTTCGTAAGCGCGGATGATCCGCATGACCATCGGATGCCGCACTACGTCCTTATCCGTCAGACGGCATATCTGTATGCCCTCTATATTCTTTAAAATACTCACCGCGTGGATAAGCCCGCTCTTTTTGCCTTCGGGCAGATCTATCTGCGTGACATCGCCCGTCACCACCGTCTTGCTGCCTTCGCCCATACGGGTCAAAAACATCTTCATCTGTTCCTTGGTGGTGTTCTGCGCCTCGTCGAGAATGATAAACGCATTCGAGAGGGTCCTGCCGCGCATATAGGCGAGCGGCGCCACCTCGATGACTCCCTTTTCCATCAGTTTGGTATACGTTTCCATGCCCAGCATTTCCTGCAAGGCGTCGTACAAGGGGCGAAGGTATGGATCCACCTTCGTCTGCAAATCCCCGGGCAGAAAGCCGAGCTTTTCCCCCGCTTCCACGGCGGGGCGGGTGAGAATGATCTTTTCCACCTGCTTGCTCTTGAACGCCGCCACGGCAAGGCACACGGCGAGATACGTCTTGCCCGTGCCGGCGGGTCCGACGCCGAATACCACCGTATTGTTCTTGACGGCGTCCACGTACTGCTTTTGTCCCACCGTCTTGCATTTGATCTGTTTGCCGCGGGAAGTGACTGCCACCACCCCTTCGAGGACGGCGGCGATATCCCCCACTCTGCCCTCTTTGGCGAGTTCGATGCAATACACGATACGGCTTCTGTCCACGCTTTCGCCGCTGCCCGCGAATTTCAAAAGCTCTGCGAGCACTTCTTCTCCGCACGCGACGTCCTTTTCCTCTCCTTCCAGCTGTATCTTGACGCCGTCCACATAGGTGACGAGGTTAAGCTCCCGCGATAAAAGCGTGAGATTTTCGTCGAACGTTCCCAGAATGCGGGAAAGCTTGTCCACCGATTTCGTGTCGATTGTCTTTTTGATGTGTGCCGTAAATAACTCCTTTGACCGAAGCGCCCGCGCAAGGCTTCGGGCGGATCTTTCTTGCTGATTTTCGACGGAAGAAGGAAAAGATTTTCTCCCTTCCTTATTTCCGCCGCGCGTTTTTCCTCTGCGAAAAAGCGGACGCCGCAAGCCCCTCGCTCTTTCGACGTTTAAACAGGTTTTAAACTCTTCGTGAAAAATCGCGGCGGAACGCGAGGTCAGAAGTTGATCGTTTCCGTGACCGTATAGACGATTCTCACGCGAAAGCCGCCGTCCGTTTGCTCGCAGGTCTTTTCCGCAATTTCCCCGTCTATGGCGAGATACCCTTCGGCGAGCGCCCGTTCTTCGGAATCCGCGGCGACGATTTCGTCGTAAACGCAGGAGAGGGTAACGCGCGCGATGGCCGTGACGGGGGTCCTTTCCCCGCTTTCGGAAAGCAGATACGCCCCCACGAGCGTTTCGCCCGCCTCCACCTCGTCCCCGGCGTTTTTGAGGGGCGTACCGCGAAGAACGGCGGATTGGACGATGGTGCCCGAATGTTTCGCAAGCATATCCCCTTCCTCGGGGGAAGGCTCCGAAAAGGCGGAAAGGCGCACATCCACTTTCACGGTCATGCCCGATTTTTCCACCGAACAATAGCTGACGTCTTTGAGGGAGAGAATCTTGGCGGCCACCTCTTCTTCCCTGTCCTTGGGATAGAGAGAAAACGTCCTGATGCCGTTCTCTTCGAGCGCGACGAGAACTTCCCTGCGATAGGTTTCCGCGCCCGTCACCTCGATCTTGAAAACGAAATTGTTTGCCGCGAGCGTCGCGGCGACGAACAGCGCGCCCCCGAGAAAGACGCCGATGCGCCTTTTGCACCAATCGAGCACGGCAAGCAGTCCCTCGGCGCCCGCTTTTTTGGAAGTATACGGAGTGTATGCGGAAATAGGCTCACGCTTTTTGGATGCGTTTGAATGTTCCTTAGGAATCTCCGCTGCCGGACCGCTTTGCGCCGCGCTTACATCTTCCTCAGACATATTATAACATACATTTGGACAAATTGCAAAAACTTTTTCGGTATCTTTTTTCTTTACACTTAAAAGTATTTGGTTTTTTTTGAGTTTTTTTGCATGATAGACGCAGATTCCCTCTCTTTGCAGCTTGGAGAGAGCGCGTTCGGGCATAATTCCCTCGATGATTATTTTTTCAAGAAGCACGTTTTTCGTGTCCCTCCTTTCCGCCTTTTTTGGTTACGGGGAAGAAAAAGCCAGTCTTACGCGCCGTCGAGCCGCACGGAAACGATCTGCCCCGAGAGTTCGAGATCGCCGTCGCAGTATTTTTCGATGACAAAGCCGCTTCCTTCGATTTCCAGAACCGCGTGACGGAAACATACGACGATGCGGCAGGGAGAAAACTCGCTCACCGTCTTTACGCCCTGAAAATAACCGCCGCGACCGGGCAGGACGGTATATCTCGTCCCCGCAAACAGCTCCCCCGCCTCGCCGCCGTCGAATTTTTTTAAAATTTCGTTATATAACCGCATACTCCGCGCGCCCTTCTTTAAAAATCGATTCCTTCTATTGTATGCCGAAGCGCCGCAAGATATGAAAAAGCCCGCGGCAAACGGGTAAAAGCGCTCATGCAAACTTATGAAAAACAAAAGAGCCACCTTTTCGGACAGCGTCCCGCCAAAGCGCGGGATGTTTTCGGGAACGGCAGCAGAAATCTCAGAGAAAAAGCGAAAAAAATTTGCAGGCGGACCACTCTTTTCAAAAAACGGGACTCCTTTTTTCTCGCATTTCTGAAAGTATGCGGAAACCGCGCGGGAGAATAGAGGCGAGAAAGCTTTTCCGCGCCGTCGCCCCCTATCGCGCGCAGCGTACAGCGAAAACAGCGGCGCGCGAAACTTATTCTTTTTTCCCTTCGCCCCGCCTTGCAAGGACAGGCAGAAAAAATTAATAAGCGAAAGACAAATTCGTTTATGGAGCGCGCGGGAAAAATATAACGCGGAAGCATCGAGGCGCCGTCGCCGACATTTTAGAAACTCATTAAGCCGCGCGAGATACACAAGGAAAAAAGAGGCGTCCGCGGGCGCGGGGAAACGCGCAACGTTTTATTTTGTTACGCCTCGCCAAAGGGACGAAAAAAGAGCGCGCAGGCTTTAATTGCCCGTGATATGCTGTAAATCCTCGCGCGTTTTCTCGGGCGAATCGGTACGGCAGACGACCGTGAGCGTATCTCCCGCCCTTAGTTCCGTATCCCCGTCGGGGAGGATCTTTTCCGTGCCTCGCCCGATTTCCGTCACCACGGCGCCCGAAGGCCAGAGCACGTCGCGGACGGCGCGCCCGTCCGCAATGCAGCGAGGCTGCACCGCGACGGAGAATATTTCCCGCCGCGCCCGTTCTTTCACGCCCGTTTCTTCCTCGAACAAATCGAGCATTTTTTCATAAATGCTCTCGGTGCGCGAAACGTCGCCGATGATATACCCCACCGAAACGCCGATGACGACGGGAAGCAGGGGCGCGAAGCTCCAAGTCAGCTCGCAGACCATGACGATGCCCGTAATGGGCGCTTTGACAATCGTCGTAAAAAACGCCGCCATACAGATCATCACCATCAAATCGGCGTGCGCGGCGTCCATGCCGAGAGAAAGCCAGGCGCGATTCAACAGCGCGCCGATGCACGCGCCTATCGCCAGCATGGGAATAAACGCTCCGCACGGAACTCCCGCGCCCATGTTCACGCCCGTAATCAAAAATTTAAGCGCGCAGACGAGGAGGAGCGTCCAGACGAGCGGCAGACCGAATACGCTTTCCGTGGTTTCCTCCGCCGTGCCTCCGAAAGTGCCCAGCGACTCGATGAGTCCGTGCCCGCCGCCCATCACGTTGACGGTCGCCAGGGAAAGCGCCCCGCCCAAAAGCACCGCGATGAGAATGCGAACAAACTCTCCGGACCAGGGCTTCGGCGGGCGGATTTTTTTGAAGCTTCCGCGCAGGAAAAACACGAGCTTATAAAAGAGAACGCCGAGCGCGCCGCACACGGCGGAAGAAAGAAAAACAAAGCCGTATACGGAAACGGGCATCGGGGAAAAGCGATAGGACTCGAAGGCGTTTGCGGACGGGACTCCCGCCGCGGCACAGATCGCCGTACGCGCGAGAAGTCCCGCGATGACGGAGGAAAACGCGCAGATAAACACCTCGGGCGTAAAGCGCTTGTGCGCTTCCTCGAAGGCGAACGCCATTCCCGTCAACGGCGCGTTGAACGCCACGGCAAGCCCCGTACACGCCCCGCCCGTCACCTGATAGCGCCGGACCATCTCGCTGCGCCGAAACACGCAAGCGACGCCGTCCCCGCAGGCTCCGCCGATCTCGATGCTGGGTCCTTCGCTGCCTGCCGAAAGACCCAGAAAAATACTCAGAAGACTGGCGGCAAACATAGTGACGGCGTCGCGATACCAGCGAAAACGGACGACGCCCCGCGTCGCGCCCTCCGTCTGCGGTATGCCGCTGCCCTTGATCATCGGCACCAGCCGCACCGCTACGCTCAACAAAAACGCGCCGAGCGCCAGCACGACAAACAACAGCGGGATAAACGCGGGATGCCCCCTTAAAAAAGCGTAAACGCCCTTTGACGACTCCTCGCCGTAAGAGGCGCAAAAATGATAAAGCGTCACCACGCTCCCCGCAAAAATTCCCGTTACGCCGCCCACAGCCACCAGCTGCACGGCATTGCGATAAACGCTCCCTCTCTTCCTCTCCGCGCTTTTTTCCTTCATATTTTTCGTCCGGTTTCCTTGTTTGTGGTTTAGGCAAGATCTTTCATAAGCCGCCCGTTTGAAGCGGGAATCGGGAAGAAAACGGCGGGGACGGACGTCGGCGTTTTCACGTCCTGAAAAACGCCGTTCTCGCCCTGCAAACTCAAAATTTTTCGATTCCCGCGGCGCGTATTTCGGCGCTCCGTCCCCATGCCCGACGCAAAATTTTCCGCTTTGCGCCATGGCGATTTTTTTTCTGCGCCGCTGGTCCTCTCGCATGGACGACAGAATGCCGGCGTCCCGACTTTGCCGCCTAAAAAGCTCCGGCTCCCGTCTTTCCCTTTCGGGCGTTGTGTCCGCGCTCCAAAGGGATTTTTTTTGCAGGGCGGTAAATCAACTGAATTGACTGTTGTAAAGTTTGTAGTAAAACCCTCGTTTTTCCAAAAGTTCCCCGTGGGTGCCCTGCTCCACGATCTGTCCCGCGTTCATCACGAGAATGGTATCCGCGGTGCGGATGGTGGAAAGGCGGTGCGCTACGACGAAGGAAGTCCTGCCCTCCGTCAGCTTATTGAACGCGTCGCTGATTTTCATTTCCGTTCTCGTGTCGATGGAAGAAGTCGCCTCGTCGAGAATGAGCATGGGCGGCAGACAGAGCATGATCCGCGCAATGCACAAAAGCTGTTTTTGTCCCTGCGAAAGGCTCCCGCCCTCCTCGGAGAGCACGGTGTCGTAGCCTTCCGAAAGGCGGCGGATGAATCCGTCCGCGTGAGAAGCTTTCGCCGCCGCGTACATTTCCTCGTCCGTAGCCGACGGCCTTCCCATCTTTATATTATCCCGCACCGTACCGCTTTTTAACCAGGTTTCCTGCAACACCATGCCGTAATTGGAGCGGAGGGATCGACGGGTGATCTCCCGCACGTCCTCCCCTTCCACCTTGACGGCGCCGCCCGTCACGTCGTAAAATCGCATCAACAGGTTGATGAGGGTGGTCTTGCCGCAGCCCGTCGGTCCCACGATAGCCACTTTTTCGCCCGGCTTCACTTTCAGAGAAAAGTCCTCGATGAGCTTTTGTCCCGGGACGTAAGAAAAGCACGCGCTTTCGAGGGACACGTTCCCCTCCGCCCTGCCCAGCACGCGATTGCCCGCGTCGGACGGCTGTTCCGCTTCGTCCAAAAGCTCGAAAATCCGCGCGGCGCACGCCAGAGCGTTTTGAAGCTCGGTGACGACGCCGGAAATTTCGTTGAAGGGTTTGGTGTATTGATTGGCATAGGAAAGAAAGGTGGTGAGATTTCCCACCGAAAAGCCCCTGCCCGAAACGATATAGAGGGCGCCGATGAGCGCCACCAGCGCGTACACGATGTTGTTGACGAAGCGCGTGGTGGGATTGGGGAGAGAGGAATAGAAACTGGCGTCGAGAGAATATTTTTCCAGTCGCTTGTTGATTTCGTCGAATTTCTCCTCGTTCGCCTTCTCATGGGAAAACGCCTGCACCGTTTTCAGATTGGAAATGATCTCTTCTGTAAACGCGGTCTGTTCGCCGCGCGTTTCCGACTGCTTTTTGAAAAAAGTATAGGTGTGGGAGGAGATATATTTCGCGATGAACAGGGACAGGGGCGTGACGAACACCACCACCAGCGCGATCTGCCAGCTGAGCGCCAGCATGAAGGCGAGGGTGCCGAGAATGGTCATGATGCCCGTAAAAAACTGCGTAAAGCCCATCAAAAGCCCGTCGGCGAATTGGTCGGCGTCCGCGATGATGCGGCTCACCGTATCGCCGTGGGAATGGGAATCGAGATATTTGAGGGGGAGCCGCGAGATCTTGGCAAAAGCGTCCGCGCGAATGTCCTTTACCACCTCGAAGGTGATCTTGTTGTTGAATACGCTCATCAGCCACTGCGCGACGGCGGTGACCGCCACCGAAGCGCCGATTTTGAAAAAGATGACTTTCAGGGCGGAAAAATCCACCTGCCCTTTATCCACAATACAGTCTATGGCGTCCCCGACGAGAATGGGCACGTACAGCGTGAATCCCACCGTGACGATCGCCAAAACCAAAGTCAGCGAAAGGGAAAAGGGATATTTTCCGACGTAGCGCAGCACCTGTTTCAGCGTGCCCTTGCGCACTTTCGCCTTCGCCTTAGGCGGCTTTTTTTCGCGTTTTTTCTCGCTGTTCATGCCCGCGCCTCCTTTTCCTCGTCCTCCGCTTTGTACTGCGAATCGTAAATTTCCTTATACACGGAACAGGTTTTCAACAGCTCCTCGTGCGTACCGATGCCCACCGCTCTGCCCTCGTCGAGAACGACGATCTTATCCGCGCCGTTCATGGCGGAGGTGCGCTGTGAAACGACGAACACCGTCGGGGAATAATCCAGCGTTTTCAAAGCGCGCCGCAGCGCGGCGTCCGTGGCGTAATCGAGGGCGGAAGCGGAATCGTCGAGAATGAGGATCTCGGGGCGCCGGACGAGCGCGCGGGCAATGGTCAGCCGTTGTTTCTGACCTCCCGAAAAGTTTTTGCCTCCCTGTTCCACGGGCGCGTCCAGCCCGCCCTTGTCCGCGATCACTTTCTCCGCCTGCGCGGTTTTCGCCGCCTCCATCAGTTCCTCGTCCGTCGCGTCCGCCTTGCCCCATTTGAGATTTTCGCGGATGGTCCCCTTGAACAGCACGGCGCGCTGCGGAACGACGCCGATCTTATCGCGAAGCGCTTTGGGATCATAGGCGCGCACGTCCCTGCCCGCCACTTTGACGCTCCCTTCCGTCACGTCGTAAAAATGCGGAACGAGATTGACGAGCGTCGTCTTTCCCGATCCCGTGCCGCCGATGACGCCCACCGTTTCCCCGCGCCGCAAGGAAAAATCTATATCCGTAAGCGAATTTGCCCCGCCCCCTTTATAGCGCATACTCACGCGGTCGAATACGACGAACGCGGCGTCCGCTTCGGCGCCGCTTTGGGTTTTAAGGGAATCGCAGTCCCCCACGGCTGCGGCGACGGAAGTTTTCTCCTCTTCGTTTGCGCCGTCCGAGGTTCCCTTTTCCCCGCCCGAAAACAGTTCCAATGAACTTTTCATATCCAGCACGCTCTCGATACGGCTGCCGCAGGCCGCCGATTTGGTGACGGTGACGATGAGATTGGCAAGCTTGATGAGTTCCACGAGGATCTGCGTCATCAGGTTGTAAAGGGCCAGAACTTTTCCCTGCGACAGATGCCCGAGATTGACGCGGACGCCGCCCACGTAAATGAGCGCGATGATGGCGGCGTTGAGGATGACGTAGGTGAGCGGGTTCATCAGCGCGCTGATGCCGCCGACGAACTTTTGACTTTTCGTTAGATCCCCGTTGCGCTCGGAAAACTGCGCCCTTTCGTCCTCCTCTTTGCAGAATGCGCGCAGTACCCTCGCGCCGGTCAGATTTTCGCGCGTGGAAAGCAGCACTTTGTCCAGCTTTGCCTGCGATTTTTTATAGAGGGGCATACAGAAGAGCATAACGGCGAATACCGCCGCGCTGAGAATGGGAATCGCCACCGCGAACACCGCCGCCGAGGGCGGGTCGATGAAAAACGCCATGATCATGGCGCCGAATACGATGAAGGGAGAACGCAAAAACAACCTAAGCGCCATATTGATGCCCGATTGCAGCTGATTGACGTCCCCCGTCATGCGGGTGAGCATAGAGGAAGTGCCCAGAGTGTCCATATCCGAATAGCTGAGCGATTGCAGCTTGACGAACAGCGCCTTTCTCACCTCCGTGGAAACGCCCGTCGCCGCCTTCGCCGCAAAATACTGCGCCGTCACCGCGCAGAGAAGCCCCACCAGCCCGAAGACGCCCAAAACGATGCACATACGCACGATATACGCCTTGTTCGCGTCGGGATAAGTTTTGTCCGCCGCCTGCATTCCCAATCCCTTGTCGACGATGAGAGAAACGATAAGGGGCACGATGAGTTCGAAGGTGGCTTCGAGCAATTTGAAGAGCGGGCCTAAAATGCTCTGTACTTTATACGGTTTGAAATAGGGTAAAATTTTTTTCATAGGCTTTTTATTATATGTCCTTCGCCTTATTTATGCGCGGAGAACGCTCCGCGTTTCAAGAGGCGTACACTGCCGCCGCAGGAATTTTTCTCTCCGTCGGCGCTTTTGTACGCCGTCGATGATTACTTCTATATATTCCTTTTGTATACCGTTGATTATTATACCACGCGCAAAGGGAAAAAATCAACGATTTACGGTGTGCAAAACTCGCGGCAATCGACGCTGTTTCTTTTCCTCGGAAACTCTTTTTTACACTCGCTAAAATCTTTTCGGCGCCTGCTGTCTTTGTATTTCCTCGGCGGAGAATCTTTCCTTCTGCATTCCGCAAAAATCTCTCCGCCTAAGCCGCGATCTTTTTTTCGGCGACAAAGTCTATCGCGCGCTTCCTCTCCGCAAAAAATTTTTTTGCATAGAACAGCTCTTTCGGCGCCTCCCATATTCCCCCTGTCTTATCGTAAAAGTCTTTTGAGCCGACGAACTCTTTTCAAGGAGCCTTGTGCCCCGCGGCTTTTCCGAGAGAATTTTTCGCGCCCGATAAAAGCATTTCTGCGCCCGCCGCGCTCCCTTTTCTCCGCGGACAAACTCTGGCTGCCGCTTCATTATCCGATAGATGTTTCCCCGCTTTCTCCGCGGGAAAACATCTCTTTTACCCCTCGAAACGCTCTCTGCCCGCCTCTTTCGGCTTCGCAGCGTTGCTTTTTCGGTTAAATTTCCTGCCCGAAACTCCCTTTTCTCCGCAAAACGCCGTTTTCCCTAGCGCTAAACCTCTGCCTGCCAGCCTTTCCCGACATCCGTCCAGCCCGAGGGCGAAGCGAATTTTTCAAGCTCCGCCACGGAAAGGCGCACCGTACTGTTGACGCTGCCGCCCGCGGTGTATACGACGTCGAAACGCCTAAGAGAAATATCCAGATAGACGGATACGCCTTCGCGTATCGCAAACGGACAGACGGCGCCCGCCGCGTGCCCGACGCGCTCCTCCAATTGATCGGCGGGCAGCATCACCGCTTTCTCGTGAAAAAAAGCCTTGAATTTGGCGTTATCCGTTTTCGCATCTCCCGCCATCACGACGAGGACGGGCGCTCCGTTCACCAAAAAAGACATGGTCTTCGCGATTTGTCTTGGAAGACAGCCGATTGCCTCAGCGGCGTGTTCCACCGTGTCGCCGATCTGCCGCCGAACTTCCACCCGTTCTTCAAGCCCCGCCTGCCGGAAATACTCCTTCACCTTTTCATAAGACATTTTTTCCTCCCGTAAAGCGTAAACTCCGTTCCCTTACGCAAAAAACGTTTTTTCCGAAATCCACAAATGATATATCATTATACATCATCCGCACGAATATGTAAAACAAATTACGACCCGTTTTTCCATCGAAAAACGGGATTTGAACGCCCGACGCTTTCCATTGCCCTTTTTTTGCGGCTCTCCGGGAAACAAAAAATTTTACGCCTTTTTCCCGCCGCTATTTTCAGAGCCGACCTTCCGCTTCCGCCCTTTGCGATTTTGCCGAACGACTATTTTCCCGCATCCCGATATTCCCTGTCCGCAAAGTCCCGTTAAGGAATAACTATCCCCGCGTAAAACGCGGGGTATTTCCTATGCGGGCGAAGCCCTATGCTGCCGGTCGATCCTGACAAGGGTAGTGAGGTCTGCCATTTGCATTATGCCTTGAACGGGCTATCCGAATCATCTATCCGTAACTGTTCCCTGAGTTTATCTTCTTTCAACGAGGAGTTTTGTTTTTCAAGAATTCTATGTTCCACATTTTTTAAACCCCGCGTTAGACGCGGGGTTCACTTTACAAGAAAAAGAGATCCGCTTTTTACAGGATCTCTTTTTCGGTAGAGAGCGATTTCGTTATTTTCATCTCCGATAGGCAAAATCAGCCGACAAAATGCTCGTACAGTTCTTTATAGGCGCGGATCTTCAACAATTTTTCCCCGTCCTCGGTGGAAGAGAGGTCCTCATTGGCGCGGTTCATTCTGAGCGCGTTGACAAACTTGTTGGTAAACACCCCGAAGGCGACAAAAAACCCCGCAAACAGTATTCCCGCGCCCGTCGTCAGATATACGAACAGCCCGTCCTTGCGCGTGGTGATCATCGTGACAAAGACGATGGCGAGAATCAAAAAAATCACAGTCGGCAACAGCGTGCCGATAAACTTCTTTTTTGTCGAGGAGATGCGTTTTTTCAAAATGGCGCGGCGGTTTTCCTGCTTTTTCGTCACCTCTTCCTCCAAAGGCGCCTCTTCTTCCCGCAACTTTGCAAGACGGCGGACAAAGACGTCCTTATAACGTTCTTTGATGCGCAGGGTGGCGTCTTCCCCGAGGTCGTTTTCAAGGCTCTCGAATCCCGTTTCGAGATAGTCTTCCATCAGCGCGTCGGGGTCGGAAAAATCGGACGTCTTGGAACGCCAGTAACCCACCGCCGCCTCCGAAGCGTCTTCCGCCAGATTCAAAGCTTTTTCGAATTTCAGTTCCGCGGCTTTAAAACTGCCCGAAACGAGCAATTCCTCCCCTTCCTCGCAGAGGCGCTTGTAATCGGCCTTGCGCTGCGCTTCTTCCGCCTCCTTTTTCTTGCGGAGGGCGATGGCTTCCTCGGGCGTCAGATTGACGAGATCCTCGTCGTCCTCTTCGAGTTCGGGAAATTCAAACGTGACTTCCTCCGTCCCCTCCTCTTCGGAAAGGCTTTCCAACGTTTTCTCCAAGCCTTCCACGATCAGCGCTTCTTCCGTTTCCCCTGCCGCTTCGGCGTCCTCTTCGGGCGTTTCGCAAAGTTCGCCCGAGTCCTCCGCCGCTTCGTCCTTCGCCGCTTTGCGCTCCTCTTCGGCAAGCTCGTCCGTGACGTCCACATAGCCGTCTTTGGTCTTTTTCAGTCGAATGCCTCTCGCATACTCGTCGTCGATAATTCGCTCTTCCATAAATCAATGCTCCTGTTTCTGAGGGCATAGCGCCCCGAAATTCATCCGTTAAGACTGCTCCGTTCCTTCCCGTTCCTCTTTGCTCAAAAAGAACGGGGAACGAAAAAGTTTTCTTTTTTCTTCGGGAATCACCGTTCCCGCCACATAGGTGCGAAATTTTCCCCGATATCGGCTTTTCGCCCATTCGCAGAGTTCCTTCGTTTCAAATAGCGCCGCCGCGCAGCTCCCCGAGCCCGTCATCGCGGCGCCGAGCGGAGAAAAGCTCCTGGCTTCCGAAAGCGCCTTTTCCACCTCTTCGTTCAGCCGTGCCGCAGGCTCGTAAAGCGCGTTCGTCAAATACCTGCCCACGTCCTCTGTCTTTCCGTCTAAAAAGGCGTCGATGCACTTCTGCGTATTTTTTTCCTCGGGCGCATATAAATTGCCCCCTTTGTCGTATTCCCGATAACAGTCGCCCGCAGACACCGAACTTTTCGGACAAATGAGAAAAAAGTACAGTTTTTTTCCTTTTGCGGGAAGGGGAAAAAGTTTTTCGCCTCTCCCCTGCATACGGCAAAATCCGCCTTTAAGCATATAGCGGGTATCGCTGCCCAACCGATCGGCAAGCGCGCCGAGCGCTTCCGAATCGGAAATCCCGTACAGCTTCGCCATCCCGTTCAGCACTCCCGCCGCATCCGCGGAAGAGCCGCCCAGTCCCGCTCCGAGGGGGATATTTTTATAGACGGCGATATTCGCGCCCGAGGTGCCGAAACGCTCAACGAACGCCTCGCCCGCCTTTGCGGCGTTGTTCTCTTCGGGGGAAATTCCCTCGCTGCCCATGCCGCGCATCGTCACGGAAATCAACTTGTCCTTTCGCTTTCGGACGACGACGAGATCGTATAAATCCAGACTTGCCACAAACGAATCGAGCAGATGATACCCGTTTGCTTCGCCCACGATATCGAGCGTCAGATTGATTTTTGCGTAAGACTTGATTTTCGCGGTATTCATCGTCGGTTTCCGATTTTAGCGGCGAGGAAGCCCCGCCGCCGATTTTTTCGATTCTATTGTACCATACTTTTCCTCAAATTTCAAGACTTTAAAGGGTTTTAGACAATATTTTTCGCAATTTTTACAATCGCGCCTAAAAAAGTCGGCTCCGAGGCGTTCGCGGCGCAACGACACGTTTTCCGTGCGGAACGAACCGCACGGAAAACGACAAAGAGAGTTGCACCCTATTGGGATGAATCGATAAACGTTTTAAAAGGTCGTAATTTTTTTAAGCCGCGCCGCCCGCTTCCATTGCCGGATCGCTTTCATTTTTTTCCAAAGGCTTTCCGTTTTTTTAAAACGCTGAAAAGGCAGAGGGAGTCAGAAAGACTATTTTTTCCGGGCGGGAAAACGAAAGCCGCCCTTGGCTTTTCCCGAAAAACGCTTCCCGCAACGCCGTTCGGCGGTTGCCGGTACGCCTCAGTTTTTCTGTCTGTAAATGAAAATCCGCTCGCCTTCTTTAACGGGGAATTTCAGTTCGGGATTGCTCTTTTCCACTTCTTCAGGAGGGCGTTTGAGCTGTTTGGAAATTTCCCAAAGGCCGTCGCCCGCGCGGGGGATGAAAATGGATATGGCGCTGTCGTTTTCCTTATACGCCTCCCCCTCCTCCGTTTCGGAGATATACTCCGCCTTCGTTTCCTTATAGAGTTTGAGAGTCACTTTCAAGGTCGCTTCCGCCTCGGCTTCCCCTTCGCGGCGCTGGCGCACGCTCAGCCCGCACACCGTCGCTTCCGCTTCGGCGATACAGCCTTCCTCGTATTTGACGGGGAAGAGGAAGGGCAGGGAAAGCTCCGCGCTTCTATGCACGCCGTCCGCGTCGCACAAGAGGACGTCCGCAAAGATCGCGCCCTCCGCTTCGCCTCCGTTTTCCCCTATTTTACAGGTGATTTCCGCCCTGGGCAGCACCGCCGCCTGCAAAGCCGTCGCATAATCGATGGGAACGGAAAGGGAGGCGGAGCCGCTCACGCGCTCGGTAAAGCGCAGAATATCGCTCAAATATCTGCCTTTTTTCGTTTCCTTTTTATATGTAAGCTCGCAGGCGGGCGAGAAAATATCCTCGCAGGCGGGCAATTCGTCGCGGATATACAGTTCGCAGTCGGCGTTTAAAATGAGTTCCGCGTCTATCTTGCATTTTCCCTTTTCCTCGTCCGTACCCGCCGTCAGCACCGCCGACTTGACCTGCACTTTCGCAGAAGCGGAAAGCTTCGGCATCGATTCGTCGCAGGGAATTTCCAGACGGAAAGGGATCAGCCGCTCGTACGAACAAAGCGAAAGGTCGCTTTTGAGCGCGCAGATATTCAGGTTGATCTCCCCCGACACGGTGATCTGTCCCGCTTCGGCGGTCACGTAGCCGATATTGACGTTTTCGGTGTGCATGAGGATGTCGCCTATGTAATCCGTTTCGAATTCGTCGTCCGTTTCCGCCTCGCCCGATACGCAGACGGTTTTGACGATCGCCTGCGGACTCTTTTTGGCGACGATGCCCTCGCCGTCCGAGAGATACTCCGCCTGCGCCGTTCCGTACACCGCGATATCCGCGCCGATGATGACGGAAATATATAGACCCGATCCCTCGCGGCGATAGGAAACGTTGTCCGTTTTGAGTTCGGCTTTGGCGAAGCACGCGGGCGTAACGAGTTCGTTTTCCGCGCGGTGCGAAAACTCCGCGCCGCGTTCCGCACGACATACCTTGCGATCGGCGTCCTCATAGACGATATTCAAAAAAAGCTTGCCGTTATAGCGGACTTCGCCGTCCGCACAAACGCACTCGGCGGGCACCGCTTTGGCGTAAATGGCAAGGATGCTCGTAATCTCGCTGCCGGGAAGACGACATTCGACAATCGACTGGCTGCCCGTCCGACAGACGCAAGTCGTATAGCGATAAGTTTCAAAATGCGGTTTGATTGACATTGCTTTTACCCCGTTTGTTTTCTGTTGCTTTATCATTGTATGTGCCGTTAAAAAGATTTATGACGAACAGGCGAAAAGTTTTGTCAAAGGATTTAAGCGATTTTTGTCGAAAAGAAAAAGCCCGCGGGTCATTGTAGGCTTTTAAATCTTTTATATGGAAAATACGGTTTTTAATTATACGGGCGAAGTTTCCATTATTACCTTTACGCCGCATTCCTCTAAACAGCGTATCCATTCTCTTTTCGTTTTTTCGCTGTTCTCTATTAGAAAATGAAAGCCGAATTTTGAAAAATCATTTAAATGAACGGTAAAATCAAGAGAGCCGCCCTGATCGAGAATGATTATTTTTTCAATGGACTTTAAAGAAAAACTCCATTCTTGATTCCTCTTATAAAGTTTTAAACACTCGGATTCTATTTCTATCGCGGTTCGAGGCTGACGATAAAAATATATAAAGAAGCCCAAAAGTATTCCTCCTAAGATGGAAACGGCAACGCCTATCCATAGACTTACGAAAAATATGCATAGGAGAGAAACGAGGAACATACAGATCCCCGCAGTCAGAAAAATGAAACATTGCGCGCGCGAATTTTTCGCCAAAAAAACTTTTTCTCCCATATTTTTCCTCCGTTTCTATTATACCGTTTACGGAGAAAAAAGGCAAGCGTTACCTACAAAAATCCCGTCGGAGGATCCGACGGGAAAAAAGCTTATTGTATCTTCTTTATCTTGACGCTTCCGCAAAGCACGTCGGAGTAGGAATAAGCGGTCTTTCCGAGAAAGTCGTCGTCGTCCGGCTTCACCGTGAACAGCGCGGGATAGATTCCCGACAACACGCCCGAATAGTTTAAAATCTTGTTTCTGCCCAGGTTCACGCGCACCGCGACGTGCTTATAAGAGCAGTCTTTTACCATTTGTTTGACGTCCGCTATGTTTTTGGTAGGCTTAATCATACCCTTATTATGCGCGATTTTTTGGAAAATTATACCTGATTTTCTATTTTCGCGCTCCCTTGGGAAAAGCGTCCCTCTCCGCGCGCGGGAAAAAGCTCCCTTTCGCGTTTTTCGACAGGGAGAAAGCGGGGAAACTTCGTCAGGTGTTTTCCAGCACTTTCTTCAAAAACTGTCCCGTATAGCTTTCCGGGACGTTTGCCACCTCTTCGGGACTGCCCGAGCAGACGATCGTACCGCCGCCGTTGCCGCCCTCGGGCCCCAAATCCACGATATAATCGGCGGTCTTGATGACGTCGAGATTATGTTCGATGACGAGCACCGTGTTGCCTCCCGCCCGCAGCCTCAACAGAATCTTGATCAGCTTATCCACGTCGTAGGTGTGCAATCCCGTCGTCGGCTCGTCGAGAATATAGAAAGTCTTGCCCGTGGAGCGCTTGGAAAGTTCGGTGGCAAGTTTCACACGCTGCGCTTCGCCGCCCGAAAGCGTCGTCGCGCTCTGTCCGAGTTTTACGTAGCCCAGCCCCACTTCGTTCAGGGTATTGAGCTTATTGAATATAGAAGGCACGGGTCTGAAAAACTCGCACGCCTCCTCCACGGTCATATCGAGGACGTCGGAAATGCTCTTGCCCTTGTACTTGACTTCCAGCGTTTCGCGGTTGTACCGCCTGCCGCCGCACACTTCGCAGGGCACGAAAATGTCGGGCAGAAAATGCATCTCTATCTTGATGATGCCGTCGCCGAAACAGTGCTCGCACCGCCCGCCCGAAACGTTGAAGGAAAATCTGCCCGCTTTATAGCCGCGCTCCTGCGCGTCGGGCGTCATCGCAAACAGCTCGCGGATGGCGTTGAATACGCCCGTATACGTCGCGGGATTGCTTCGGGGCGTCCTGCCGATGGGCGACTGATCGATGGCGATCACCTTGTCGAAATATTCCACGCCTTCCATTTTATCGAAATTGCCGAGCGGTTGACGCGCTCCGTTCAGTTGATTGGCGAGCACGGGATAGACGATCTCGTTGACGAAGCTGGATTTTCCGCTGCCCGAAACGCCCGTCACCGCCGTGATCAGGCCGACAGGTATGGAAATATCGATATTTTTCAGATTGTTCTGCTTGCAGCCGTACACGGTGAGCCATTTCTCGGAGGGCAGGGCGCGCACCTTAGGAATCTCTATTTTCCGACGCCCCGCGAGATAATCGCCCGTGATCGATCGCGGCTCCCTCATGATGTCCGCCTGCGTTCCGCACGCCACCACTTCGCCGCCGTGCACGCCCGCCTTCGGCCCGATATCCACGAGATAGTCCGCCGTTTTGATGGTATCCTCGTCGTGTTCGACGACGATCAGCGTATTGCCGAGATCGCGCAGTCCTTGCAGAGAATGGAGGAGTTTTTCGTTGTCCCGCTGATGCAGACCGATGCTCGGCTCGTCGAGAATATAGAGGACGCCCGTCAGGGCGCTGCCGATCTGCGTCGCCAGGCGGATGCGCTGCGATTCGCCGCCCGAAAGGGTGTTCGCCGTACGCGCGAGCGTGAGATAGTTCAGTCCCACGTTCCTCAAAAACCCGATCCTGTTCTTGATTTCCTTGATGATCGCGTCCGCAATCAGGTGTTCCGTTTCGGTGAGGACCAAGCCGTCCACAAAATCGTACAATTTGTCCACGGACATTTCGCACAGATCCCAGATATTCCTGCCGCCCACCCGGACGGACAGAGCCTCTCTTTTCAGGCGCTTGCCGTTGCAGGCGGTACAGGGCGCCGTGCGCATATAGCGCTCGATGTCGTACTTGACGCCGTCCGAAGAGGTCTGAGAATAACGGCGCTGCAAGTTCGTGACGAATCCCTCCCACGCCGTCTTATAGCTGCCGCTGAACGAACGGGTGTGATAGCTCAGATCGATCTTCTCCCCGCCGTTGCCGTACATGAGCATATCGTAGACGTCCGCGGGCAAATCCCTGACGGGCACGTCCATCGAAAATCCGTAATGTTTGGAAAGCGCGGAAAGGTACATCTGCGTCTGCGTGGAAGTGTCGAGATTCCAGCCCGAAACCTTGATGGCGCCCTCGCGCAGCGTCTTATTTTTGTCAGGACAGATGAGATCGGGATCCACCATCTGACGAAAGCCCAGTCCCAAACATTCGGGACAGGCGCCGTAGGGGGTATTGAAGGAAAAGAGGCGCGGCTCGATCTCTTCCAAAGACACGCCGCAGTCGGGACAGGCATAGTTGATGGAATAGAGTTCCTCTTTGCCCTCGCAGTCGATGACGACCAATCCGTCCGCGAGCTTCAAGGCGTTTTCCAAACTGTCCGTCAGCCGCTTCTGAATCCCCGCTTTGACGACCAGACGATCCACCACGACGGAAATATTGTGTTTGAGGTTCTTTTCGAGCTTGATTTCTTCCTGTAAATCGTAGACGATGCCGTCTATCTTCACCCTGCCGTAGCCGCTCTTTTTGTAGCCAGCCAGCTCTTTGACGTACTCCCCTTTGCGTCCGCGCACCACGGGCGCGTCGACGAGAATTTTGCTGCCCTCGGGCATCGCCATGACGCGGTCCGCAATCTCGTCCACCGTCTGACGTCGGATTTCCCGGCCGCATTTGGGACAGTGCGGCACGCCGATGCGGGCGAACAAAAGTCGAAAATAGTCATAGATCTCCGTCACTGTGCCCACCGTGGAACGGGGATTGTGCGAAGTGGTCTTCTGATCGATGGAAATGGCGGGGGAAAGCCCGTCGATGCTTTCCACGTCCGGCTTTTCCATCTGTCCTAAAAATTGTCTTGCATAAGAGGACAGGCTCTCCACATACCGCCGCTGTCCCTCGGCGAAAATGGTATCGAACGCCAGCGTGGACTTGCCGCTGCCCGAAAGCCCCGTGAACACGGTGAGCGTATTTCTCGGAATGCGCACGTCGATATTTTTCAGATTATTTTCTTTGGCACCTTTTATTACGATTTCTTCCTGCATATTGACTCCTTATTTTCTTTCCGCGCTCCTACGCCTGCGAATTTCCGCCCGCAAGGGGAATCGGTACGCCACAAGGCCGAATTTTCCGCCCGTTTCGTCCGCAAACGCGGGAGAGGCGCAAATTCCGCCTTTTGAAAAAACGCACTTGCAGCCTCGCGCCGTCAACGCGCGGGCTGTCGGCAGGTATCGGGCAATAGGCGCTCGCCTCTGCCCTGCCCCGCCCGATTACGCTTTTCCCTGCCGTTCCGCCTTTCTCATCTTCGCCCTCAGCTGACCGATTTTATCTCGGATCTCTATGGCTTTTTCAAAGTCCAGCTGAGCGCTGGCCACTTTCATCAGCGCTTTGAGTTTTTCTATCTCCTCGGGAATATCTTTGAGTTTGATATCGTCGTCCGACGACTTTTTCTTGGTGATGTTTAAAGTGGATTTGACTTCCTTGATGATCGTCCGGGGAATAATCCCGTGCTCTTTGTTGTATTCGTCCTGAATCCTGCGGCGGCGATTGGTTTCGCCGATCGCCCGTTTCATACTGTCCGTGAGGACGTCCGCGTACATGACGACTCTGCCTTCGCTGTTTCGCGCCGCGCGCCCGATCGTCTGAATCAACGCGGTGTCGCTCCTCAAAAATCCCTCTTTGTCCGCGTCGAGAATGGCCACCAGTTTTACCTCGGGCAAATCCAGTCCTTCACGCAGGAGGTTGATGCCGCAGAGCACGTCGAACTCCCCCAGCCTCAACCCGTTGACGATGTCGATACGTTCCAGCGTGTCGATGTCGCTGTGCATATATTTTACCTTGACGGAATGTTCTTTCAAATAGTCGGTCAGTTCCTCCGCCATTTTCTTGGTAAGCGTCGTGATCAAAACCCTGCCCCCGTCCTTGACCACCGTATAGATCTCGGAGAGCAGGTCGTCTATCTGTCCCTTGGTGGGTCTGACGGTGATTTCGGGATCCAACAGCCCCGTAGGACGGATGAGCTGTTCCACTTTCTGTCCCGCTTCCCCCAATTCATACGGGGCGGGAGTCGCGGAAACGCAGATGAGCTGCGGCACCCGTTCGTCGAATTCGTCGAAGGTGAGCGGGCGGTTGTCATAAGCGGAATGCAGGCGAAAGCCGTAATCCACGAGGTTCTTCTTGCGCGAAAAATCCCCGTGATACATGGCGCGTATCTGCGGAATCGTCATATGGCTCTCGTCGATAAAGACGAGAAATTTTCCCGCGGGGAAATAATCGAGAAGGGTGAAGGAAGGCTCGCCGGGATGTCTGCCGTCAAAATAACGGCTATAATTTTCGATGCCGCTGCAATAGCCGATCTCCCGCATCATTTCGAGGTCGTGCTCGGTGCGCTGTTTGAGCCGCTGAGCTTCCAAAATCTTTCCCTCTTCCTCGAAGGCGCGCACCTCTCCCCTCAAATCCTCTTCTATCATGGAAAGGGCGCTTCTGAGTTTTTCCGTGCCGACGGCGTATTGACTGGCGGGAAAAATCGCCACGTGCGCAAGCTCGTTGATTTTATTTCCCGTCAGCGCCTCCACTTCGTAGATCTTATCCACTTCGTCCCCGAAAAACTCCACGCGGACCGCGACTTCGGAATTCGACGCGGGAAAGATCTCCACCGCGTCGCCGCGCACGCGGAAAGTGGAGCGTTTAAAATCGATGTCGTTGCGGGAATATTGCAGCTCGATCAGTTTGCGCAGGAGCCAGTCCCTTTCCAGCTCCATGCCGGGACGCAGGGAAATAGACAGGCGGAAATATTCCTCGGGCGCGCCCAGGCCGTAAATGCAGGACACGGAAGCCACCACGATCACGTCCTCCCGCTCCATCAAAGAACAGGTGGCAGAGTTTCTCAGTTTATCGATTTCGTCGTTGAGGCTCAGGTCCTTCTCAATATAAGTATCCGTGGACGGGATATAACTTTCGGGCTGATAATAATCGTAGTAAGATACAAAATATTCGACGCGGTTCTCGGGAAAAAACTCGCGGAACTCGTTGCAAAGCTGCGCGGCAAGCGTTTTGTTGTGCGCAATCACGAGCGTCGGACGATTGACGTTTTTGATGACGTTCGCCATCGTGAACGTCTTGCCGCTGCCCGTCACGCCGACGAGTACCTGTGTGCGGACGCCGTCCAAAACTCCTTCCGTGAGCTTATCGATTGCCCGAGGCTGATCGCCCGTCGGCTGAAAGGGAGAATGCAGTTTAAATTCCATGATTCCTCCTCGAAACTTTTTCCTTCGCCATCCATCTTTTTTACGAACATTCGTTTGCATTGCAATGAATATTATAACACAATATTTTTTAAATGTAAACTGATTTCAACGATAATTATCGGCGTTATTCGAAGAATCTAAAACATCCGTTTTGAAAATACGCGCGAAGGATGGAAAGCCCTGTCAAAATTGGAAAGTACGGATTGTCGCACTGCCCGAATCGCGCCTTTCAGTCTATTTTTCGGCGCATTTATCGACGGAGTATTTCAAGAAAGCGTGCGGTTTTTTCCTTCCAAAAGGAAACGGCTGCGCAATCGCAGCCGTTTGTAAAAAAAGGAAGGGCCGCGTGAGTCCTTTCCGCAAACGAGCGAGTCTCCTCCGCATGACGCCCTTCAAAAGAAGCGTGTATTCGGCAGACGATTGCAGTCTTCTCCCCGCAAAAGCATCCCTTGCGGCTTTTAACGAAGAACGCTTTTTTATAAATGGAAGCGCCCTTCTGTAAGCCTTCGCCGTTCCCGAAAATTGTTTAATACGCCCGGGCGTTATTTTGTCAAATCGCCGCACTGTCTTGAAAAAACTTCGTCTTTAAAGAGAATCTCCAACGCAAAATTTTCCTCGTCCTTCTTATCCTCCCGCCGCCCTTGCTTTTCTCAGAATTCCTTTCTTCCCGCCTTCTCCCTTTTTCTTCGAACGCCCGTCTTCTCCCGACGCTTTTTTCTTTTTTCCGCGCCCCCGAACGCTCTCTGTTCCCCTATCTTTTCTTTAAAGCCCTTTTGCCTTCCCGCCGCCCTCGACTTCCCGGCGCCGACCTTCTTTCTTGTCGTTACCTTTGCATTCTCGTTGTCCCTGTTTTCTTGTCGCCCCGCTTCCCGCCGTCCTTGCTCTCTCGCCCCCCTCTTCTTCCTTGTCGCCGCACTTGTTTCCTCGCCGCGAAAAATCTATTTTTTCTTTTATAGAGTAAAAGACAAAAAGAGAAACCCGCGGCGTCCTTTTCTCCCTGCTCGCCGCAAAAAAGTTTCCCGAATTTCCGCTGTCGCGGCGGCACGTTCCCCGATATTTTTCGGCAAAAATCCCGCTTATCCGCCGCAAAAAGGTTTCGTTCCGATCCTACCGTCATACCGCCGCGCCTATACGTTTTAAAATATCTTTTTCAGCAAAACGCCCACCAAAAACGCCAGGACGGCGGAGGCGATGGTCCAGCCGACCTTGAAAAACATATCCCGCCGCATCTGCACGGTGGAGCGTTTAAAGGCAAATCCGTTCGGGTGCAGGGTGATGACATACATTTTTTCCCCTTTTCTGTCCGAAGAGATGATTTCGAAATAATCGTCGAGTTCCAGCGCGCGCAAAATTTTTTCAAGTTTTTCCTCCGTATATTTTTCCTTCGGAGGAAGCTGATTGAGAAGGTCGGCGGGCGCGACAAGACATCGTCCCTCTCCCGAGCAGAGGGAAAACACCGCCTGCATCACTTCGCTTTCTTTTTTGCTGAGCATACACCCTCCTTATCTTCCTTTTTCGCCGCGGCGATCGGTCAATTTACCGCATCGCCATATAGATGAGAGCAAACACCAACGCGCCCAATACGGCGCCCGCAAAGGAGCCGAAAAACGCCGCCGACATAAAATATTTAAGCTGCAAAATGCATTCGCTCTTTTTGTCCGCTTCCTGCTCGCAGTAGCCGCGCCCGAGCGGAAGCGGGCAGATGCAGTACATACCGCCGCCCGAATACTTAATGTTTATGTAGCCGTTTTCCGACAGATAATCCAGCATTTGACAAAGCGATTCCGCGGTCACTCCCCATCTTTCGGGAAATGCCGCGAGAAAATCCTCTTCGGAAAAAATTTTATAGGTTCCCGAGGAACAAAAATCGTTGATTGTCTGCAAAAGCGCGGAGGTTCGCTTATCTAACATATGCACTCCTCATATGCCGAAATATGTAACCTCCGCGCCGTGCGCTCGTATAAAGTTGTGAAATCGCACCGCGGCAAATCGCCGCGTAAGGCTATCTTATCATGAGGACAAGGAATAAAATTCCGAAGACAGCGCCGACATAGCCGACGATCATCGCCCAGACGAGCTGAGTGCTCGTCTTTTTTTCTTCCCTGTATAACCGGACGGAATATACGGACGAAATAATCGCCGCGGGCAGGCACATCAAAGCGCCTATGCCGCAGAGAAAGTCCAGCAGCAGTCCGACGAACGACAAAATAAAGAGCGTCTTTTTCGTATTGGCGACGCGCGCGATTTTTGCCGCCTCTTCATACCTTTGGCGCTGCGCGGCATAGTATTGAGGCGAATAGACCGCATTGGGCGCATAGGGCGGGTAACGATTTCCCGCGACAGGGCGGTAAGGCGTTCCGTTAGCGGTCGTAACGGGCGCGTTGTAGGGCGCGTTTTCAGCGCCGGAAGCCGGCGCCGACGGATTTGTTCCGAAGGCGCAGCGGCAGTTTGTGCCTTGCCATTCCGCGCTGATCTTGTTCTCGTCCGCCGCCTCTCCGCCGCCCGAGGGCGCGTCGGAAGGAAACGAACGGGAAAACTCCCCCGCGTCCCTGTCTTTAAGCTCTGTTTCCGTCTTCTCTTCGTCTAAGGCGGCCGCCCCGTCCCCCGTAATTGCGGAAGGCTGTTGTTCCTGTCCCGCTTCCCTGCTCGGCAGTCCGTTCTCCCCGAAACGGACATTCGGATTCGCGCCGTTTTCCGCATTTTCGGAAAAGCGCGCGCCGCAGCGGACACAGAAATGCGCCTGATCGTCATTCGTATAGCCGCAATGCAAACAAATCTTACTCATGCCTTGATTGTACTATTATTTGCGAAAAAAGTCAATTTAATTCGTTGATATGTTGTGCGTGTTTTGTAAATCCTTTGTGAAAATTTCCTTTCGGACGCGGATTCGCGTTCCTTTTTGCGCTTTACGGCCGACCTTGTGCCTTTTTATCGCAAATCGGGAATACGCAATTTATATTTTCCTTTCCCGCTTTTTCATCCTCTCCTTAACCGTCGCCCGCTTAAATCGCCTAAAAATCTATCTTTTTCCAAAAAATATCCGCAATAAACTCCCCCTTTCTTCCTAAAAAGTCCCGTTCTTTCCCCCCTTTGTTCGCAGGCCAAAACCGTTTTACTCTTAAAAACGATCTTTTTTTCCGTTCCCCGCCTTTGTCCGCGCAAAACGGCGCTGCCTTATTCTCATTTCTCTGTATTTTTCGCAAGTGATCCGCAAAAAGGCAACTCCTTTCCGCTGCAATCTCCTCTTTTTATCTCGTCCTTATGACGCGCCCGTAAAAACGGCGTCCGCCTTCACGAAAAGAAGGACCGGACGCCGCGGCAAAAAATTATTTTTCCAAAACTTTCGCTTTTTCGGGACGGGCATATCCTTTTCCCGACGCCTTTTCCCCGCAGAATCCCTCGTTCGTTTCCCCTTTCCGCTTCGCGCGCTTTTTGGAAATTACCTTGCGGAGGAGGTCGACGGGAATGACCGTCAAAGACAGCAGTAAGGTGATGAAAAGTTCTCCCGCGGTGAGTCCCGCGCAGCGGAACATAGTTCCGCCCACATAGATCAGCAGCAGCTGCACCGCCATGACGAGCAGGATAAACACAACGAACAGCTTGTTGTTTTTGAGGTGAGAAAAGAGATGAATCCGCTCCGTGCGGGCATTGAAGGCGTTGAATACGCCCGAAAATACGAACAGAGCAAAAAACGCGGTGTAAAAATAGAGCGGATTTTCCTCATAGCGGAACAGCCCCTTAAAGACGGGCGCTTTGAGAAATACGAGGCACAGGCCGATCGTATAGGCGCCCGTGCAGACGATCTGATGGATCATGCGCTTGCAGAGAACGGGCTCGTTCCGTTTGGTCGGTCTTTCCTCCATATATTCCTGCAAGGCGGGCTCTCCCGCGAAGGCAAGCCCCGCCAGCGTATCCATGATGATATTGATCCAAAGCATCTGAATGACGGTCACGGGCGTGTCGACGCCGATAAAGGGCGCTATCAAAGATACGCCGACGGCGCAGAGATTCATCGTCAGCTGAAAGACCACGAATTTGCGGATGTTCTTGAAAATCGTTCTGCCGTAGCGGATGGCTTTGGCGATAGAGGCGAAATTGTTGTCGAGGATGACGATGTCCCCCGCCTCTTTTGCCACTTCCGTACCCGTACCCATCGCAAAGCCTACGTCCGCTTTTTTGAGCGCGGGCGCGTCGTTGATGCCGTCCCCCGTCATTCCCGTCACCAGTCCCTGCGACTGCGCCAGCCTCACCAGCCGGCTCTTGTCGGTAGGCAGGGCGCGCGCCACCACGCGGAGCCGCGGCAGAATTTTCACGACTTCCGCATCCGTCATCGCGGCGAGTTCCCGCCCCGTCACGGCGAGCGGCGTTTCCTTGCCGTCCCTGCCCGTATGCGCGAGCAGACCGACTTCTTCCGCCACCGCTTTCGCGGTTTCGATATTGTCCCCCGTGATCATCACCACCTGTATGCCCGCGCCCATCACCTCGGCGATCGCGGCGGGCACCTCTTTGCGGATATCGTCGCGGATACCGATGAGCGCGACGAAGATGAGGTCTTTGAGATCCTTTTCTCCCGCGACGTCGTGCCTTGCCACCGCCACCGCCAGAACGCGCATCGCCTTTTGCGTCATCGCGCGCTGTTTGCGGCCGATCTGCGCCGAATCGAAAGCGCGAAATTCCCCGTTCTCGTCCACGTAATCGGAACAAAAGGGCAGGATTTTTTCGGGCGCGCCCTTGATAAACGTGCACTTTTCCCCGAAGACGGGCATCGCGCCCTGCTGCGAACGCACCGCGGCCGCCGAAAACTTATAGGCGCTGTCGAAGGGAAACGCGGATAATTTCCTATAATTGTCCGTTTTGAAGTCGAGGGGGAGAATCGCTTTCAAAAGCGCGCGGTCGGTCGCGTTTCCGCCCAGCGCCTTTCCCGCAGAAAGGGCGCTGCCCGTATTGAAATAGGCGGACAGCTTCAAAAGCTCCCCTACGCTTCTGCCGCAGTCCTGCACGTCGTTGAATACCTGCCCCCCGCCGTCCACGATTTTCACCGCTTCCAGCTCCCCCTTCGTCAGCGTGCCCGTCTTATCGGTAAACAGGATGTTCACGCCTCCCGACGCTTCGATCCCGACGGGTTTTCTCACCATTACTTTATCTTTCAGCATTCTCAGCATATTCGAGGACAGCACCACCGCGATCATCATCGGCAGTCCCTCGGGCACCGCCACGACGACGATGGCGATGGCTAAGGTGAGCGCGTGCATCAGGCGCGGCAAACAGACGTTCCAGGTGCAGATATCCGCCCACGCCCGCGCGAAATTCATGGCGTTGTCGATGAGAAAGCTGTTGAAGAGGTCGGCGACGGCGATGAGGACGGCGGCGATATAGCCCAGCTTGCTGAGCGTTCCCGCCAGCCCCGCCAGCTTGACGCGCAGGGGGCTTTCGGGCGGTTCGTCCTGCATTTCTTTGGCCATGCCGCCGTAAAAGGTCTTATCCCCCACCCGTTCGACGCGCATGACGCCCTCGCCCGCGGAAACGATGCTGCCGCGAAAGAGTTGATTCTTGTGCATCAAGTCCCATTCTTCGCCCGCCGCAATGGGCAGTTTTTCCGCTTCCGCGCTTTCGCCGTTGAGCGCCGACTGATCGACGCTGAGTTTTCCCGAAAGGAGAATGCCGTCCGCGGGGAGTTTTTCTCCCGCTTCGAGCAGGACGATATCGCCCACCACCAGTTCGGACACGGGAATAGAGCGGATGCTGCCCGCGCGCTTGACGCGGCATTCGATATTGGCGGAAGCGCGCTGCAATTCGAGAAAAGCGGACTCGCTGCCGTATTGGGAAAGGGTGGAAACGAACGTCGCTAAAAACACCGCGACGGCGATGCCGACGGATTCCATCCAGTCGGACGTTCGGAAGAGAAAAAGCACGTTGATGGCGAGCGCCGCCAGCAGAATTTTTATAATGGGATCGCCGAAACTCGATAAATACTGCCGAAAAAACCCCTTTCTCTTGCGTTTGGTCAGGACATTGGCGCCGTGCAGGCGGCGCGAAGCGAGCACCTGTTCCTCCGTCAGCCCTGCCGTGACGCTCCCCGTCGTTTTGCCCGTTTGGGACAAAATCTGTTCCTTCATAGATTAGATTCTCTCCTTGTAATAAATAGCCGTGATACGTTTCATTCTATGCTTGACCACGCGCCTTTATGAATAAAGGAAAGCCTTTCGCGCGCCCTTCCCCCTTTCCGTTTTCCGCCCGAAAATACGCATCTTCTTTGCTTTGCCAAGCGTTGCCTTTTAAAAAAACTTTTTTTCGGTTTCGCCGTCCCGGAACAAAATCGATTCGACGTTTCCCGCCCCTTTCGGTCCTCTGCTCCCCACGAAATCTTTTTTATTCCCTCTCGCGGGCAGTAAAAAAAGGCGCCATCAATCGAATCAGCGCAAAAATTTCTATTCTTTTTCTGTTCCCGCGCAGATCGAAAACACGTCGCTTTCACGGCGGCTTTCCCTATCGGAAAACGGGCGTTTTTATTTGCGCAGAGGTTTCTCCCGTTGCGGCGGCTGCATTTTCCCCGCTCTCGCTGCGGTTTTCCGTTCAGACGTCCGCACGCCTTTTTGCTTTCTTTCCGTTTCCCTTCCTCTGAGCGGCGCAAAACGGCAGTTTTTGCTGCCCGCCTCCTAAATTTCCCGCCTGTTTTTCTTTTTCCCGCTTTTTCCGCGCCTTTGCCGGTCGCGCATGGCGTCCGCTTTCCGCGCGAATTTCCCTATTGCCAAGGCTCCGTCTGCGCCCTTCCTATTTTCGTCTTCCCCCCATTTTTTCCGTTTTTTGTCAATCGTACAAAATCCCCGCCTTCTGCGGATTCCTTACTCCGCAATCGCCTCGCTCTTTTTCGTTTATTCAAATTTTCCGCGCCTTTCCCACTCGTACAAAATCGTTCTTTTCCCCGCGAAGTCCCCGCGCCGCCCCTGCCCCGTCCGTTTCCCTCCCTTCAAGTTTTTGCGTTGTCCTTCGCATAAAAATCCCCCTTCTTTCCCGCAGAGTCCTGCGGCGCTAAGCCGACGCCGTTTTTTCCCTTACATTCAAATGTCCTTTCTTTCCCAAAACGCAGCTCCCCCCCGCCCCGAACGCGGCGAAAAAAATAGAAAGGAACGCCCTGCATTCGGACGTTCCCTTTTCTCCATCTCTGTTTTCATGCGTTGTTCTCAGCCCTGCCTCTTTGCTTTTCGCCTTTCCCTGACGATTCCCACGACCAAAAACGCAAGGGCGACCAGAAAAGAAACCAGCCAGACGACGAACACGATATTCCCGTTCAAATAGGTTTCGCTCCAATCCGTCAGCTCCATTTTAAAGGCGTAGGAATCCCCTAAAAGCAAAGAAATAACCGCGTTCGCCCCGAAAGTGAAAGCTCCCCACAAAACGCACATACACGCCGCTTTTATCCAGCCGTTTCCTTTCAAATAGGAAAGAATGGCAGCCGATGCGAACACGGGTGCGAAGCAGAACGCCGCGATTTTTACGCCTTTTAAAAATTCGCTCATATCCTCGTAGCAACAGGAAAAAATCAAGGTGAGGAGAAGGAGAAAATCCACCCCGACGCTGATAATGGGGTTATTTTTCTTAATGGCGCGCGGCACGGGATACAGGGCGAGAAGGATGGGCAGAAACACCGCGGCATACGCGAATAAAATCGCCGTCAAAGCGGTGAAAAACCAATCCCCGCGCACATAGACGCAGCAGGCGAGAAGGAGCAGCAGCAAAGACGCCGTAAAGCTGGCGCTGACCGCCAGCAGCTTTCCCTTTTTGAAGAAACGGGCCCAGGAAGGAAAGAGCGAAAACGCCGTCAGAAGCGAAGTCAAAACGATAAAGAACCACGACAGGGTCTTATCTATTGCCAAATTACAGATAAAACAGACGACGAGCGCCAGCAGATACGTCCCCGTCAGTCCGTAAAACCACGCGTCGGAGATCTTCCGATATCGTTCCGCTTCCGCTTTCATGCGCCGATACTCGGCGTCGTTGCCCGCCGTGATCAACTCGTGTTCGCTCACGCCCAAAATCTCACATAAATCGGAAATCAGGGTAATATCCGGGTAGGTGACGCCGCGCTCCCATTTGGATACGGCGGTCACGGTGACGTATAGCGCCTGCGCGACTTCCGCCTGCGTCATGCCTTTTTCCTTTCTTTTTTCGGCAATGAATCTGCCGAACGATTTTTTGTCCTTCATCTTTTCGACCTCCCTACGGATCTTTTACGGCTTCATTGTACGTCCCGAATGTAAAAAAGTCAATTTTTTCTTTCCGATTTTGTCAAAAAAGCGAGTAGCCCGTCAAGCCACCCGCCTTTTTACGCCCTTTTCCGTCTTTTTGCCGTCTTTTTTAGGTTAAAATCAAATTTCTTCCGCGCATCGAAATCCTTTTAGGAAAGAGCCATCCGCCCCCGTTGATTGCTTTCCGCCGCCCGCCGAGCACCTCCTGCTCTTTTTGCCGCCCCCGTCGGCTACGCCTGCGCCTTTTTATGCGCCGTCCCTCTCTTTCGCCCTGTTTTCCCGTCTTTACTTTTTCGGCTGCAAAGAATCGAAATAGCGGAGCGCGTTCGTCATGATCTCCTTGGCGGTCGCCGCCAGCTCGTCGGGAGATTTTTTCATTCCCGCATTGATCCAGCGGGACATCAGCCCGATGCACCCGTTGCTGACAAAGACGTAAAAATCCTCGATCTGTTCCCGCGAAGCGGAGGGAAAATAGCGGGAATAAGTCGTCAGGCAGTTTTCCATCCCCATTTCCAGCATCTTGTAGACGAACCGTTTGTCCCCGTTCTCGCCCAGCATGATGACGCACATATCCGAGTTTTCCATGAGGAAGCCGAAGATTCCTTTAAAGAGCGAGATGGGCATGAGATCGTCTTCCGGCTCGATGGTTTTGAGATTTTCTCCCAATTCCGCAAGCATATCCCTTTCGATCTGTTCGAGAAGGTCGTAAACGTCCGTGTAGTGATTATAAAAAGTGCTGCGGTTGATGCCCGTGCGTTCGCAGATCTCCCTGACGGTGATAGACTGCACGGGCTTCGTCTTCAAAAGCTCGGTAAATTCTTTGCGGATGAGCATTTTCGTCACCCGCACCCGATAGTCGTTTGCCATGTCCTCCCTCCTTGAAAATTTGCTTTTCCGAGCGCCTTTTCCCAAAATCCGCGCCCCGCTTTCGCCGGACGCCGCCCGACAATTTTTTCAAAAACGTCGAATATCTTACCGATAAGAGCGGATTGCGGGAAAAGCCTTCACTTCGGAAAAAATTGATGATTGCTATTTTTCCTTTTCTATATTATAATGGTTTTACAAAGAAAAATCAATACCGCAGATAAAAAAGGAGTGATATTTATGAAAAAATTATACGTCGTAACGGGAGCAAACGGTCATTTGGGCAGCACCATCCTGCGAAAACTCATACAAAGCGGCGAAAAGGTGCGCGGGCTCATCCTGCCCGCCGAATCTCCTTTTTTCCCCGAGGAAGCGGAATATGTGAAGGGGGACGTGACGGATGTCGATTCCCTTCGTCCGCTGTTTTCCAATCCCGACAACGCGGAGCTCGTATTCATCCATACCGCAGGCATCATCAGTATAGCCGACGAGGTGACGGAAGCGCTTTTAAAGGTCAACGTGGAAGGGACGAAAAATCTGCTCGCGCTCGCGCTGGAAAATAAGGTGCGCAGGTTCGTATACGTGAGTTCGGTACACGCCATTCCCGAGCGCCCTTTACACGTTCTCGAAGAAACGGACAGCTTTTCGGAGGAAGAGGTGCACGGCGCCTATGCCAAGACGAAAGCGCTGGCGACGCAGGCGGTCCTGGAATACGTAAAAAAGGGACTCAACGCGGTCATCGTGCATCCGTCCGGCATTCTCGGACCCTACGACAGGTCGGGGAATCATCTCGTGCAGCTCGTCACCGATTACGTGGAAAACAAACTTCCCGCCTGCGTCAAGGGCGGATACGATTTCGTGGACGTCAGGGACGTCGCGGAAGGGACTCTCGCCGCCGCGAACAAAGGCAAAGCGGGAGAATGCTATATTCTTTCCAACCGCCATTACGAAATCAAAGAAGTACTAGCGATCGTCAAATCCATCACGGGCGGAAAAAAACTTCCCATTCTACCCATGTGGATGGCAAAGCTGGCGCTGCCCCTGATGGAATTCATTTCCAAATGTAAAAAGAAGCGCCCCCTTTACACCAAATATTCCCTCTATACGCTGTCCAGCAACGACAAGTTTTCCCATGAAAAAGCGAGCCGCGAACTCGGCTACCGTCCGCGCGATTTATACGAAACTCTGCGCGACACCATTTTATGGCTGAAAGGAAACAAAAAGGCGGCTCCCGCTTTCTGAGCGTCCGCCCCGCGGCATTTCTCTTTAAGCAGAAAGACGGAAACTCCGTTTTTCTGCTTTTGTCGTTTTTGAAATTCTTTCTCCATGAAAAAGAACGGCGGGAATGGGCGGATTGCGAAAAGAAAGATGTTTGGCTTCCGATCGTTGCCTTGAAAATTTTTCCCGCGTTCGCAAAAAATAGTTTTGTCGTCGAAAAGGCGCGGGCGCTTTCAAAAAAACATACCCTCCCGCCTTCAAGTCTTTGTCTTTTCCTTTCGTCTTTTCCTTTCGTCTTTTCCTTTCGTCTTTTCCTTTCCTATTTTTCCCCTTTTTCTTTTTTATAAACGAAAACCGCCCGAAGCAAAACGCGGGCGGTTTTCTGAGTTTTGTACTCTTATCAAAATTTGCAGGCAATCCTATCTTTTCCCCGCGCGATTTTTTCCTTTCCCGCGCAAAATGGCTTCGGACGCGGCGTATGTCTTACGATTTCCCGTTTTCTTGGGGGATCCGCAAAAAGTTATCCCCGCGCGGCGGGTTTTCACTTTTTCCCCGCGCGATTTTTTCAAACGCTTTGTCGGGCGCGTGAAAATAACGTTCCCTTTTCGGACAAAGGGATCGACTCGGGGAATTTATCTCGTGCGCTTCTTTCCCCAGAAGAACAACGCCACCGTACCCGGTCCCGTATGGCTGCCGATGGTGGTGCCGACGCTGTAAATCTCCACTTTTCCGTCGAGATTTTTAAAGCGGCTTTCGATGAGATCCGCCACCGCGCGGGCGTCCTCATAACAGGCGGAATTGGAAATATAACATTTGCCCGAATAGTCTAAGCCGTCGTCCGCATACTCTTCCATTCTGCTTACGATTTCCTCGATGACGTGCTTTTTGCCGCGTATCTTGCTGCGGGGAATCAACCGCCCCAAATCGTCCATGTTCAGAAGCGGGCAAATCTTCAAAAGATTGCCGATAAATCCCGACGCCTTGGAAATTCTCCCGCCGCGCACGTAATATTTAAGATCGGTGGAGAAAAACCAATGATGAAGATTGAGTTTGTGGTCTTCCGCCCAGCAGAAAAGCTCGGACGCGTTCATGCCGCCGTCGCGAAGGTCGGCAAGTTTATCCATCAGCAAGCCGTATCCGGAAGAAGCGCCCAGGGAATCGACTATGTAGAGTTTCCGCTGAGGATATTTCTCCCTCAAAAGAGCCGCCGCCGCATTGGCGGAATTGCTCACGCCGGAAATTCCCGAAGAAAGACACACGTGCACGATATCCTGTCCCGCTTCGAGGAAAGGAGTGAAGTAATCGACGAATTCCTCGACGTTTACCTGCGAAGTACGGGTCATTTCGCCCGCCTCCATACGCCTGTAAAATTCATCGAAAGAAACGGTTTGACCGAGATCGTCGGGATACTCGGTATCGCCGAGAGCATAGTGGAAACAGATGTAACGAATGTTTCTCGAATCGAAATGCGCTTTGGTGAGATCCGCCGTGGAACAACAGCTGAGTACGTAATTATCCATAGATATTCACTCCGTCAATTTATTTTTTACTTTACGGCAACCGTGGTTTGCCGCATAATATTTTATCCTAAGAAGTTTAAAACTCGATTTGTCAAAGTCCGTCAAATAAGGCGGGTGGTAACCGCGATTAGTCAAAGCTCGTTGTCGCATTCGCAAAATAAATTTACCAAAAGCCCTATTTTACGGCGCCGTGTATGTAGGACACAATTTTCAAGGTCTTTCCTTTCGTCGCGCCGACTGCGAAAATTCGTCAAAGTTTTGACTATCGCGCCCAATCGGAAACATCAATCCCTCCGATTTTTCAATCTTACAACGGTACGGAAAATCAACTTGTCAAAAATTCTGCCCCTATAAGGCTAAATCCAGAAAGTCAGATTCCTCATTTTTACGGCGCTGCGCTTGAAAAAGGCAGTTGCCGTTCCTCCAAGGGCCGCAAAATTCAATGTGATTCCGCCATAGACAACGCTTTGCGGCAACAACCACCGATTTTTTAGGAAAAAGCGCGCTTTCTTCCTGTCGCTCTCTTATTTTATACGTCTTTGCCGTCGATTTCAAGCAAATTCCCCGCAAAACGAGTCTACCTCCCCCGAAAAGCGCTCTATTCGTCCAAACGGTTAAGTCTACTAAAAAGTCCCGCCGATTTCCTTCCGTTTTTTCCGTTCTACTCCGTTTTTCAGGCGAGTAGAATGACAGAATAGAACTCTACCGACGGTAGAATCGGGCAAAATTCCCGTTGTTTCGCTTAGCGCCGCGGCGTTTTCCCGCCGTTTTCCAAAAACCTTCCAAACATTTCCTCTCATTTTTTTGCCAACCTCCTCGCCTAAACGCTCCGCCTCCCATCCCCTTTTAAAAGCGGTCCTATTCCTCCGCGCCCGTACTTTTTTCCGTCCCCTCTGTCCCGCCGCATCCATCTATAAAGCAAAACGGACAGCCCGCTTTTCTTTCAGAAAAAGCGGGCTGTCCGCAAAGGTGAAAAAATCCCGTGACATTTATTCGGATTTTTTAACAGACGGGTAAAAGAAAGCCTAAAACGGCAAGTATTTTACCCGCTTTTTTATCGATAAAAGCCGTATTTTTTCTTGCCGCACAGAAAAAATGCTTTGCTCTCACGGAGCGCGGAAGGACTCCGTCCATGCCCGAAGACTCGATAAAAGAAAAACGTCCTTTATTTCCCGTCTTTCGTTATTCATTTTAACGCAAAAAAAAGCCCGCTGCCTCTCTTTCCCGACTTTTTCGGATCCATCGGCAAAATCTCGCATGAATTTTACGGGCGCCGTTGACTTTTGCGCGCCTGTATTTTCTCTCCTCTTCTCCCCGTCGATTTTCCGCTCGCCCGCCCCCCGATGGGCGTCAGCCGTTTTCGACAAAAGAGCCGCCGCAAATTTGTTCCGCTTTGCGACAGCTCTTTTTCAATCGTATTCAAAGGGACCGGGCAGAGAAAAGTTACGGTCTTAAACCGCTGCCGCCCTGTACGGTAATGGTTTCGCCCGTAATATAGGAAGCGTCTTCGGAAGAGAGGAAGACGCACAGACGCCCGATATCTTTTTCGGGATCGGCAAATCTGCCCATGGGCACGGCTTTGATGGTCTGTTCGTAACGGTCGGGATATTCTTCCTTAAACTTCTGCAAGCCCTCGGTCATGGCGAGCGGGCAGATGACGTTGACGCGGACGCCGTAGGGTCCCCACTCGGTGGCGGCGACTCTGGAAAGACCGCGGATGCCCTCTTTTGCCGCGGCATAGGAGGATTGGGCGATCCTGCCCGCAAGCCCCGCGCCGGAAGCGAAATTGATGACGCAGCCCTTCGTTTCTTTCAGATGAGGGAAGGCTTCGCGCATATAAAAGAACGTCGCGTAAAGCCCCGAATAAATGGCGAGGTCGAAATCTTCCCTGGTATGATCGACGAGCATTTTGCCCGATTTGGAAGCCTGCGCGTTATTGACGACGACGTCGATTTTCCCGTAAGTTTCCACCGTTTTGGCGATGACGTTTTTGATGGCGGCTTCGTCCGCGCCGTCCGCGGTGACGGTGAGAACGCTGGTGCCGTAAGCTTCCAGCTTCTCTTTGGCTTCGAGGAGAGTGGACTCCGTTCTGCCTGTGATGACGAGCTTTGCGCCCGCTTTGGCGTATGCGGCGGAAATGCCGAATCCGATTCCCCTGCCGCCGCCCGTGATGATAACGACCTTGTCTTTGACGTTCATACGAACCCCCGATAGATATTTGAGTAAGTCAAAAAGGACAAGCCTTATGAACTCCGTTATGTATTATACCCCTTTTGCCTTGAAATGTCAATCCTTTTCCCGTTTCTTTCTCTCCCTTTTTCCTCTTAAAAACGGGGACGCAAAAGGACGCACTCCGCTTTCAGGCTCCGTCCCGCTCCTTTACGGCGCCGCAATAGGGGCACACCGCAAGCTCTCCCTGATAGGAAAATTTAGCTCCGCAGTATTTGCATTCCGCGGCGTGACGTTTTTCCTCGGGCGCTTTCGCTTCGTTGAGGGCGATACCATCTCCCTGCCGAATATATCCTTCCAAATATCCGCGGCGAAAACACTCGTCCAAAAGTCCGCGCACCGACTTTTCCGATTTGGAAAGCTGCGAGGCGATGCTCTGTACGGTGAGAAGATGCTCTTTCTCCACCGCGTATACGATCCTCTTCAACCCCAGTTTATTTCCGTAATTCACCCACACGAGGGGAGTGCCGTAAAATCCCGCGACGGTAAAGGCGATGCCGAGGATCATGACGGGGAGCACGGAATACACCGCGCCGAGGATAATCATGGGAATCCCGCCCGCGAACATACAGGAAAGAAGAATTCCTCCTATTAGTTGCTTTTTGAGTGCTTTCTCGACAGCGTTCATCCTTTTTAACCTCCCGCCGCGCTTCTTAAAGTAAAAAAAGTATATTAAAAACACAAAAAAAAGTCAAGCGAATAAACCGTATTGCCCAAGAGAAAGCGTCCGTCGGTTTTCTCCCGCCCGGCGCGCGGCGAAAAACGCCTCTTCCTCCGTCCTGTTTTCCCGACGGACCGTTTTTCTCCGTTGCGTACGCTTTTTCTTCGCCGTCCCCGCGCGGCTTCTTAGGGGCGCTCCCGTTCCCCGCGAAGGCGAGGCTCTTTTTCGCTGTGTACTCCCCTGCTTTTTCCGCTTCCCGTTTAGCCTTCCCCGCCGGTGTTTCGCGCCCCGAACGAGCCTCTATTTTTTATCCTCCTCGTTTTTTCGCCGCGTCGCCGTCCCTCTTTCGCCGCGCCGCCGTCCCCTCTCTCGCCGCGCCGCCGTCCCCTCTCTCGCCGCCTAAAAACGCGCCTTTTTGCGTTTTAGGAAAGGATATAAAGAGAGCCGCAAGACGGAGTTTTTCGCCGTTTTCTTTGCTAAATTTAGCCGTAAAACGGAGTTTGCGCAAATTTCTTTTAAATTATTGACATTTTTCGCGGGATATAGTATACTGTAATAAACACAAAAAAAGCCCCGCGAAGGCGAGGCGCGCGGAGGATCTCGGCATATGGCTCTTTTAAAAGTCATCGAATGGGCGGATAATTCGTCCAACACCATCGTTTACAAGATAGACACCAAAAAGGATATCATTAAAAAAGGCTCGGCGCTCACGGTGCGCGAGGGGCAGGTGGCGATATTCTGCGACAAAGGCCGTATGGCGGACGTATTTCTGCCCGGCTATTATAAGCTGGAAACGGACAGTCTGCCTATCCTCACCTCTCTCCTGTCCTGGAAATACGGCTTCGAAAGCCCGTTTAAATCGGAAGTCTATTTCGTCAACACCGCCCGTTTTGCCAAACAGCGCTGGGGCACGGCCAATCCCATTATGCTCCGCGATCCCGATTTCGGCGCGGTGCGCGTGCGCGGCTACGGCACGTATTCTTTCCGCGTCAAGGACGCTTACGTTTTCATGACCGAGCTTTCCGGCTCTCACTCCACTTTCAGGACGGAGGACATCACCGACCACATCAGAAGTATGCTCGTGATGGCGATCTCCGACGCGATGGGCGAGAGCGGCATTTCCGTGGTCGATATGGCGGCGAACCTCATGGAGCTTTCGGACGCGGTCAAAAAATCCCTCGATAAGCGTTTCGAGGAAATGGGTCTGGAACTTTCCGACTTCAATTTCGAAAACGTTTCCCTTCCCGCGGAATTGGAAAAAGCGATGGACGAAAGCGCCCGGCTGGGAATGCTCCGCCGCAACGTGGACGTATATACGCAGCTGGCGCAGGCGGACGCGCTCAAAGACGCGGCGAAAAATCCGGGTATGGCGGGCAGCACGATGAGCGCGGGGATCGGGCTCGGCATGGGCGCGCAGATGATGCGCACGATGAACGGCATGGGCATGAGCGCGTCGAACGGCATAAACGTCAACGCGGCGCAGACCGCGGCGGCGACCAAACCCTGTCCCAAATGCGGCACGCAGATTGCCGCGGACGCCAAATTCTGCACGAAATGCGGCACAAAAATTCAGGCGGCGGGCACGTGCGCAAAATGCGGCGCGGCGCTCGTTCCGGGCGCGAAATTCTGTCCCGAATGCGGCGCTCCCACTTCGATCGTCTGTTCCAAGTGCGGCGCGAAACTCAACCCGAACGCCAAGTTCTGTCCCGAGTGCGGCGAAAAGGTGAAATAAGTTTTCCCCTTCCCGCGCAAACGCAGGGTATCAAAATCTTTCCTCCGCGAAAGCGGCAACTTTCCCGACGGATCGAAAAACGTCGGAAAACGGCGGAATCGAGGTATGAGAGATGGATTCCTTAAAAGACGTAGTTTTCGAGAACTCCGAAAAGGAGCAGACGGCCGTCAGCGGAGAGAAATGTCCGGGCTGCGGGGACAATCTGCAATTCGATCCCGAATCGGGGCGGCTCAAATGCCCCAGCTGCGGGACGACGAAACAAATTCTCGCGCAGGCGGGACAGGAACTCGCCTTCGCGGGGCTTTGCGCGGCGAGAGGCGGCTGGCAGAACGAAACGCACGTATACCATTGTTCCAACTGCAACGCCGAGGAGGTGCTGGATAAGCGGGAGATCGCGCATATCTGTCCTTTCTGCGGCTCCCCCTCCGTCGTGGAGCGGGAGGAGATCGACACCCTCCGCCCCAACGCGCTGCTGCCCTTTCTCATCGGCAAAGACAAGGCCTCCGAAACAGCCGTCGCCTGGGCGAAGAAAAAACTGTTTGCGCCCAAATCCTTCAAGACGTATTTTCGCCCCGAAAATCTGAGCGGCGTATATCTTCCCGCTTTCACCTTCGATGCGGATACTCAGTCCGTCTATCAGGGCAGATTGGGGGAGCATTATTACGTCACGGCGAGAGAGAACGGCAAGGAGGTTCGCAAACAGCGCACCCGCTATTTTTCCGTGAACGGCACCTATCAGCAATTTTTCGACGATATCGCCGTCAACGCCACGGACACCGTGCCTCAAAGCGTGATGAACACGCTGATGCGCTACGATTATCACAACAGCGTGGCATACGACGACGATTTTCTCTACGGCTTTTCGGCGCTTCTGTATTCGAAGAGCGGCGAGGCGTGCTGGCAGGACGCGCGCGCGGAAGCGGAGAGCGCGCTCCGCGGACAGATCCTCTCGCAGTATCGCTACGACGTGGTGCAGTATCTCAACGTGAGCACTTCCTACTCCCGCGTCACCTACAAATATATGTTGCTGCCCATGTATACGGGCAACTATACGCACGAAAGCAAGACCTATTCCTTCTACATAAACGGCAGGAGCGGCAAAGTGAAGGGCAAAGCGCCCGTTTCCCCCGTAAAGGCGGCAATCGCCGCGGCGATAGGCGTCGCGGTCGCCGTAGCAGTCGGTCTGCTCGTCTATTTTCTGTCCGCCTGAAATTAAGCCGCTCATCCTTATCCATCGTGCAAAGCCCGAAAAGGAACAAAGAAATCGGGACGGCTTGAAGGCGCGCCCTTTCCTTCGGATTCTCGTTGCAGGGCCGAAGCGGTATCCAAACCAAACGAATCAAGGAGAAAAAATTTATGCAGCCGAAAGACGTCGTTATTCTCGTATTGGCTATCTGCGCGGGTATTTTCCTCATCGCGCTTCTGGCGCTTGCGCTCAAACTCCGCAGCATCAAAAAGCAGGCGGAATCGGGGGAGGAACGCGCGGCGAAAGTAAAAATCGTCGGGGGCGTCCGCTATTCCGAGGACGACGCGATTGCCGATCCGGAAGGCATGAACGTCACCCATCTGCCGAACGACTTTATCCTGGCAAGGAACGAAGTCTACCGCGCCGAAAAGGGCGGCAAGCTTCTGCCGGGCGTCTATACCGCCCTTTCCGCCAACGGCGGGGACAGGAATTTCAAACTCCGCGTCGGGGGACTCGTAAAAAATTTCGTGCACGGCGACGAAGTGGTTTTGGGCGAAGGCGAGGAAGTCTGCGCGGTTTCCGCGACGGTCATTTTGCGCTGACCCCCCTCTTTCGACGGTCTTCGAAACGCCCGCATATCGTTTGCATAAGTTTGACAGAAGAAAATAAGCACAGTTAGTCAGACGGGCGATTTAAAAAGGCGCAGACAAAACCCGCCGCGCGAGAAGACCGAATGCGGCGTACCGCTCGCTATCGTCAGACGGGCGCTTTTAAAGGCAGCAAGCGTCTTTTGCGGAGTTAAGAAATAATTTTAATTGCTTCGGGGAGAGCGTATCGCTAAACACGCAGCGCGCTCGCCGGGCGAAAATTCTCTTAAAAAGGCATGGCGCCGTTTTTTAGGCGAGGTTCCTCTTAAAAAATGCGGGGACTCTCTTTGAGGTCGGCTCTTTGCGTTTTTAAAATTCATCCTGTCCGAGATTCGGCTTTTTTGGCAAAAACACAGACGTTTTTGCGGCGGCGCGAGGACAAATACACCTTAAAGGAATGGAAAATTATGAGTAAACACTTCTTCACTAAATTTCTGATGGCGCTGGCATGGCTGGCAGCCGCCGTTTTGTGGCTGTTATCCGTCATTCTTCCCGATAAATTCGGATTTTTCAATCTCAATTGGATGGTGGTCGTCATCTGCGGAACGGGCGGGCTTGCCCTGCTGCTTCGCGGTCTGTTTGCGAAAAAGACGGGCGTGCTTAAAAAGTCCGACCTCTTTTGGGGCGCAGCCCTTTTGATCATCGCGGTTGTCAGCGTCATTTTCGCGCTTAAACTTCCGAAAAATTATATCTGGCCTATCATTGCGGTGATCATCGCCGTTGCGGGACTCTTTTCCGTATTGGCGACGGGCGGCAAAAAATGGGACGAGGGCGACAACCATAAGGTGGGCTATAAAGACTACCGCGCCCGCAAGGCCGAAGAAGAAGCCCGCAAAGCCGAAGAGGAAAAAAAGAAAAAATAAAAACGTTCGTTTAAACGCGTTTTAAAGAGTTTAAAAACGCAGTCCGAGTTCTCCCTCGGACTGCGTTTCTTTTTTGCATACGTCGAAAATAAACGCCGTTTAAACGCATTTTAAGAAATAGCTTTCGAATAAGCCGTTTCTTACTCCCCCTGAGAGGAGAAAAAGCCGTAAGGCGCCGAAGACAAACCGTTAGAGAGCATACCCCCTCCCTGAAAACGCTTTGCCCCTTCTCTTCCTCCGCAAGGCGCTTCGCGGCGGAAACGCAGGAAAATTTCGCGAACGTACTACGAAGGCTTGCGCCCCCTGTTTTTCCCTCGTACCTGTTTTTTATCGCCGCCGTTTTTGCAGAATCCATAGACGAAGAAAACGGCGAAAGCCATTCCCCTGTCTTTGTCTGTAATATCCTTCCGCGGCATAACGTCCGCGGCTATCCCGTTCCTTTTTCTTTTCGGCAACTATCTGAATAAGAATAGCGATAGGACGCTCGTTCCTTTTTTCTTTTTTCCCGCTTTTTGTCCCCTGCCGATTGCGCGGCGGAACCATCGCGGGAAACCCTTTTGCCCCTTTCCGCGTCTATCAAAAGTCCCTTCGGAGATCTGTCCCCTGCCTGTCCTACTCCTTTTCCGCGCTTTTGACGAATCGGAACTTTACAGGTCCTAACAATTATGAGCGCGCCGCGCAGCCGCTTTGCGCCTTTTTAACGACAATTTCCCCCGTCGTCCTTGCATAGAAACGGGGGAATGTCCACGGCTTTTTTTAATTTTACAGGGCACAGAATCGACCGTTCCCTCTCTTAGTCCCGGTCCTTTTTCGCCGCGCGCTTTTACGGTGCGGGAGGAGGCGGGGGCGGCAGAGGAATGTCGCTCGGTTTATAATCCGCCGTCACGGTGCCGTCCGCGGCTACCTTGATCTGCAAGGTGGTGCCCGCGCTGGTCACTTCCAGGATCATCGAGCCGTCCGCGGCGATCGTCACGTCGTACATAGCGCTTTCGTTGCCGTCGTACAGGAACAGGGGCGTTTTTCCGCCGTTCTTGGGCAGACATACCAGCGTATGCGTCGCGCCCGCCGTATCCGTCAGCGTCTTCGTCCCTTCAAAGACGAATTTGGAATAGTCCCACTTCGCCGCGGCTTTCGTCGCGGTGTTTGTGCCGTCGGAAATCGTCAGCGTTTCGCCGTCTAAAATAAAGGTGTATTCAGTGGTCGTAAATGTCGCAAAATCGAGGGTCGAGAAAGAAAGCTGCTGTTTGCCGTCCGCCGTGAAAGCGAGCTGCGCCGTAACCGCCGCGCCGTCCACAGTCACTTTCAACGCAGGCGCGGAGTTTATTCCCACCGCCGAGGAGGAAACGACGATCTCTTTTCCGTTGAAGCTGTACGTTCCCACGAACGCCTCGCGCGTAAATTCGTTTTTGGTATAAATCACGGCGTCGGCGCCCGCGGCAGTAACCGTCGCCGTATCGCCGGAAAACACCGCCGTGTATTCCGTCGTTTCGTGCGTATACGTCAGCGTGACGGAGGAAGGCGTTTTCGTCACATTCGTGACCTTTGCAGCCGTACCGTTGACTTTGACGCCTGCGTCCCGCGTAAATTCGACGGAGTCGGTTCCCGCGTAATAGGTGCCGATAAAATCCAGAACGTCGTCGGCGCTGTAAACGATATCGAATACCCTTCCGAACTCTCTGTCCACAATATACGCGTAAATATAGAGAGTGCCCGAGGAATTGAATCCGACGATGATATTTTCCCTTCCTTCCGTATCAAAGAATCGTTGGAGGAAATAGGGATACGTGGCCATGGAAACGGCGGCGTCGGAGTTCGTTTTGTCCGTAGTCGCGATGGAAAAACTGCCGTCTTCGTTCAGAATCATCGTTTCGTCGTAATATTCGCCGCGATAGGTGAAAGAGAGTCCGAGAATATCCTGAAAAACGGAGTCGGAAATATAGTAGGCATACGTGCTGTCGTCCTCCTGGGAAGCGGTGTTGAAGGTGGACATTTGCAGCCCTTGATCGAAAATGCGGATAGAGTGATAGTTATAGCTGACGGCGTTTCCGTCCGCGTCCGTTTGAATATCCGTGAGGAAAACGACGGAGGGATAGGCGCTGCCCATTTCGTTCGTTTCGTAATTCCAGATAAAGCGATAGGGAGAACCGTTCCAGACTACCGTGCCCTCCGCGAAATTGAAGCTGATAGATTCGGGATCGGTGCCGCCCGTCGTATAAAAGTCGGAGGCTTCGTCCGTCAATCCCGCATTGAACAGCTTTTCCACTTCGGGAACAAGCTCCAAAAGATAATAGCTCGAATATACCGCATAGGAGCTTCCCGATTTTACGAGCGACCAATAAATGCCCGCGTCTTCCACGAGTACCAGATAGTTTTTCATCGTCGCCGCGTTGCCGCCGTAGACGAGCGCCACGCATTGAAGTTCGGGCACATAGGTGAAGGAGCCTTGATAAGTGGCGGGCTCCGCAGCCGCGTCGAGAAGAGAGGTGACCGTGATGAAGTAATCCTCGTCCACGACAAGGCTTTCCACGTTATTCGTATACTCCGCGACGTAGGATTTTTTGACTTCGTCGAGCACGTAATATCCCTGATAGCGCACCGCCTCCGTTTCCAGCGAAAACGCCACGTCCACATCCGCGATCGGACGGATTGTATACAATACTTCGTTCACCGTGAAATCGTACAGCACTTCTCCGTCTTTCGCGTACGCTTTGAGCGGATATTCGCTTTCGTTAAAAGAAATCTTGTCGTCGGCGTCCACGGAAATCGTGAACGCCCCCGAAGAGTTCGACCAGGCTCCCTTGATCCGCTCGGGATTATAATCCGCATACAGAGCCGACTCCCCTTCCGCGAACGCATACGCGCCTTTGAGCATATAGATCAGAGAATATTCCTTTCCGCCCGCCGTAAACGAAAGCCCCGCGCCGTATGCGCCGTAGCCCGCGGCGTACTCGGTTTCCGTGCCGTTGAAAGTGAGCTTTCCCGCCGCCGCGTCGAGGAGAATCTTATCCCCCGCCTCGCTTAAATAGGAATCTTTGAACACGGCGGAATACGCCTCTATTTCGTCCGTATACCCGTAGGTGTCCAGCATATAAGGAACTCCGTCCTCGTAAAAGTAGGTGTACCCCCAGCTGTCCGCATAAAAGGAAACCTGCGCTTCTCCCTCTTCGTCGAAGGCGAACTTCGTCACCGCCGCGGACGGCTCGTCGTATGCCTCTCCGTCCAAGCCGTAAATATTCCACCCGAAAAAGCCTTCCTCATCGGGCACCGAGGAAATGACATAATATCCGTACCCCTTTGCCCACCACGCTCCGCCGAAGGAGGAAGCGTCGGCCATAAAGGTCTTTAAGGGAGCGCTCCCTTCCTCCGCAGCCGTTGCGGAGGCGTACATTTCCAGCGCGCCCGCCTCGTTGAGTTTGAATATGTAATCGTTCCCGTCCGCGGTGGCGCGGATCTCCGTTTCCGCCTTCTCGCCGGAAATGCCCGTCACCTTAAACGCCGTCGTTCCCGTCAGGGTACCCGCCGCAAAATCCAGCGTTCCGTCCTTTCCCACCCAGACTTGCCGCGCAAAGGCGCCCACGTCCACGGGTACGTCCGGTTCCGCCGAACTGTCGTCTGAACTATCCGAGGTTTGCGAGTCGGAAGAAGAGTTTGCATCCGTCGAAGAATCCGTCGAAGAATCCGTCGAGGAGTCCGTCGAAGAATCCGCGGACGAACTCGCGTCGCTCGAACTTCCGCCGCCCGAAACGGAGGAATCGGTGATCTTCGTCCCGCACGCATACAGCGATACGGCAAGGCCGAAAGCCATAAGAGTCAAAACGATCTTTTTGCTCTTTTTCATGTAGTTACCTCCAAACTTCAATCGATAATATTGATTATATATACAATTATAATCGATTAAAATGCAGTTGTCAACTATTTTAAGTTCCTTTTGATACTTTTTCTTTACAATCGCAATTTACATTTTGAAAGCGAAGCGGCTTTATAAAGAACCGGCAGTCTGCTCTTTTTGCGGCGGCAAGGCGATTTCAGGAAGCGTCCGCAATTTTTTCTTTTGCGGCGCTAAGCGGGCTTCCCGCCGTTTCCCCTTTTTCCCTTTCGCGGCGCCAAACGAATTTCAATCCCCGGCAATTCTTTTTGCGGGGGCGGAGCGGCTTTGCGCGCTCCCGTAGTTCCTTTTGCATCGGGCGGCTTTAAAAAAAGGCTCGCGGACAAAGTTTTGAAAACGGTTTTCTCCGGCGTGCGGACAAGCGGCGAATCCTACTTTCCCCGTTCCTTAGAAGGACGGAAACGACCTTTCGCGCGAGGAAAAAGCGCCAATCGCCCTTGAAGACGGCTTTGAAACGCCGACGGGGAGAACGCGAATCGCCCTTGAAGACGGCTTTGAAACGCCGACGGGGAGAACGCGAATCGCCCTTGAAGACGACTTTGAAACGCCGACGGGGAGAACGTTAAAAGGACAAGGGACCGAGCGGCTTTTGAAAAATGCGTTTTTCCTCCTTTTTCTTTTTCTTTGCCGACCCTTTTCCGTCTTTTTACCCGCCGCGCAGGAAGCAAACGCGCTCTTTTCCTCCGCCGAGGGAAATTGCGGGAAGAATGTCCGTTTCTTGTTCCCGAAAATCTCCGATGCGGCAAAAACGCCCCCGAACGAGGCTGTTCGTCCGGGGGCGTTTCAGAGCGTGTTCACACAGCGCAAAAGTCATGTTGTTTATAAGTTTCTCATCTCCCGCCGCCTAAGCGGCACTCGTCCGCAGTCGTTTTCAAAAAACCGCTCGCACCGAGGCGCAAACACGGCTTTTTGGAAGCGAGGGGAAAACCCGGGCGACGCAAAAAAGCGCGGGCGCGGCGGGATACGCGTTACCCTTTCAAACCCGTAATGGCGATGCCTTCGACGAAATATTTTTGCGCGAAGACGTAAATCAACGTCGTGGGAAGCAGGGCGAGCACGGCGCCCGCCATGACGGTGGGCAGATCCTTCAAGGTGCTGCCGCTGAAAAATTGCAAAGCGATCTGCAAGGTGTATTTTTCGGGCGACGTGAGATAGATGAGGGGCGCGAGATAGTCGTTATACCCCGCCACGAAACCGAGGATTGCCTGCGCAAAGACCGCGGGCAGGGACAGGGGCAGCATGATTTTCCAATAGATGCCCGGATAGCTCAGACCGTCCAGCTTCGCCGCGTCGATGACCTCGTCGGGAATCCCCGAAAAGAACTGCCGCAAAAAGAACACGCACGCCGCCGAACCGAACATGGCGAGCGCCATCAGGGGAAAGTACGTATCCGTGAGATAGAGCGCGTCGAAAAGGATATAGGAAGGAATGAGCATGACGATGCCGGGAAGCATCATCGTGAACAGCAGCAGCGCGAACATCAGATTCTTGCCTTTGAATTTCAGCTTGGCAAAGGCGTAGGCAGAAACGCTGGAAGAGATCATGCCGACGACGGTATTGGGAATGACGATGATAAAGGTATTGATGATACCCGTGAGCACCATGCTCTTCCCCGTCGATATTGTGTATGTCGTAAACAGATTGCCGAAGGCGCGGAAGGAAAGCTCGTCGAACTTGGGAAACCAGATAAACGGGATGTGCGTAGCGACGGCGTGCGACGCCTTGAAAGCGGTGATGACGATGACGTAAAAGGGAATGAGGATGGTCAGAGCCGCCAAGGAGAGAATGCAATACTTGACGATCTTTCCCCCTACGGAGAAACTTTTGTTCCGCAATTTTTTCGTTTCAGTCATAATGCACCCACTTTTTGGAAACCTTGAAATTGACGACCGTCAGCCCGAGAATGAGGAGCGCCACTACCCACGAAGTGGCGGCTGCAAAGCCCATCCCGTAGGTGTAATTATTGGTGAATCCCTGTTGATAGAGATAGAACACCATCGTAAGACCCGCGTTGTTGGGTCCCGTTTCCCCGAAACTGATCGCCTGAAAGCGCGTAAAGTCCTGAATCCCGCCGATCAGCCCCATCACGAGCAGATAAAAGGTCGTGGGAGAGATCAAGGGCAGCGTGATGGAACGGAACTGCGCGAATTTTCCCGCGCCGTCTATCCTCGCCGCTTCGTAATAGGATTTCGATACGCCCGTGAGCGCCGCGGAGAACAAAATGATATTGAAGCCCAGACTCGTCCACGCGCCCATGATGATCATGGCGGGCATATACGTCTTTTCGTTGGACAGCCAATTGATTTTATCGACGCCGAAAATCCCGAGAAACTCGTTTAAAATTCCGTAGTTCGTGTCCAGCATCAGCCTCCACATATTCGTGAGGGCGACGACCGAACAGACATAGGGCAAAAAGAAGATCGTCCTGAAAATCGTCTTGCCTTTCAGCTCTGAATTCATGACCACCGAAAGCGCCAGCGCGATCGCCATGGACAGAGGCAGGGAAAGAACGGCGTAAAAGGTGTTTCCCACCGATTTCCAAAACAGACCGTCCTTGAAGATATAGACGTAATTGTCGAACAAGTGCTTAGCGCCCAAAAATTCGATGCTTGCGGGATCAAAGCCCTTCATGGAGCAAAAGCTTAAAATCAGCGAAAATACGAGCGGAATCAGCATGAAGAAAAACGCCCCGATCAAAGGCACCGACGCCATCAGTATCCCCCAGAAGTTTTCCCCGAACATCGTTTTACGGGATTTGAATCTTTTGGGAATTTTTTGAATGATTTTTTCCATCTTGATACCCCTCCTCCTATTCCTCGCGGATTCAGACCGACTTGCGCGTTCACAAAACGTTTCCTTCAAAAGGGCGCGTATTTTCGCGCGCCCTTTTCAGGCGGCGCAAAGGCGTTCTTTTCCGCCGGGGACTTCCTTTTTGGAAAAGCCGACCCGCGCCTCTTTTTTTCCGCAAAATCGCTTTTCCGCCGCGCCGCCCTTTCCGTCCGTAAAACGCTTTGCGCGCCTCCCCTCTTTTCGTTCCTTTACGGGAGCGAACAAAGGGGCGGAAGGCGGCGAGAAAATTTTGCCGCGTCTGCCCGCGGCGGCCTTCAAGGCGCGCGTTTCCTCAGGGAAACGCAAGTCCGCTTTCGCCTTTATTTGTTTTTGACCTGCGTATACGTTTTGAGTTTGTTGTTCACGGTAGCCGTATAGCGGGCAAACAGCTGATCCACGGTGACGACGCCGTTTAAAACGTCGCCGTTCAAAGTGGGCGCCCATTCCTCGATCCAGGCGTCGTCGGGAAGATACGTCCAGTCGCCGCCCCGCTGCACCTCCGCCGCGCGCACGAACACCGCGTTGTTGTAAGGGGGCTGATCGCTGACGAGAAACGCGTCGCTGCGGGCGATCGATTTCTGATTGGGGACGTTAAAGCCCGTCTTCATCAGTTCCTTTTGTCCCTCGGGACCCGAAAGGTACTCGATGAGTTCGAACGCCGCGTCCTTGTTCTTGCTGTTTTTGGACATGGAGATGCACATGGAGCCGCTGTGTCCCGCTTCCACGCCGCCTTCCCAAAGGGCGAGAGGCGCGACGTCCCAATTGAATTTACAGTCCCTTCTGAACTCGGGGACCATATATCTTCCCTCCACGTACATGGCGAGCCGCTGATTGGTAAACATGGTGCTGTCGATATTGTCGTTGGGATTGGGAGAAATTTTATTGCCGTTCTCCTTGCCCGAAGCGTCTTTCCCCGTCGCCAAAGACACCCAGAAATCGAACACTTCGCGGATGCTTGCAAGCTCGTTGCATTGTCCCTTTTGCTCCGCCGTGAGCTTCGCCCTGTCGTGATAGGAAATCAGTTCACCGCCCTGATAAGCGGTGCCGTTCACGGAAAGTGTTTCGCCCTCTTTCACCCGATAGTTGGGCGCTTTGTCGTTGAGGACGAATTCGTAATATCCGCCCTTATAGGCGGGGTCGTCCGTTTCCATATAGGCGACGTCGTCGCCGCCGACCGACCAGCCGAAATTAAACCACCATTGGCAGTAATAGCCGAAATCGGTGGGCGCGGAGGGGTTTTGGTCCTTGGTGAGCACCTTTCCCATTTCGACGAGCTGAGTCTGCGTCATGGGAATGGAGTTATTGAAATACATTTTTCCGTCTTTGACGTAAAATCCTTTCGCCTCGTCCGCGGGGACTTCGTCTGCCGTCTTGCCTTCGACGATGGTGATGCCCGCCTTCTTAATCGCGTCCGCGTTATAGTAGATGACCGTCGCGCCTAAATCCTTGGGAAGCCCCCAGATCGGCGCGTCCGCGGAATTTTCGAATGTTTCCTGATCGAACACGAATCTCGCCATCTGTCCTTCCCAGATGTCGTCGAGATCGATGACGTCGCTCTTTTCGACGTAGGGAGTCAAATCCTCCAAAACGTCTATTTCCGAGGACGCCCATTTTTTGATGTCGCTGTCCCCGACGAATACGACGTCGGGCGGACGGCGGGATTGAAGCTGTTTGAGCGTATCCACCGAATAGGTGCTGCTGGGCCTCGGCGTAAAGTTGACGAAAATATCGTCGTGCGCGTCGTTGAACGTGTTGACCAGAGATTTGAACACGTCCACCTCGATATAGTCCCCCCAGCCCCAGAATTCGATGGTGGTCTTGCCGTCCTTGTTCTTGCCGCCGTCGCCGCCGCAGCCTGCCGCCGCGGCGATTACGAACACCGAACACAGCGAGATCGCTATCCTTTTTATCGATTTTTTCATTTTATAAATCCTGCCTCCTGTCAGTGATCCGTTCCCCTTCGCGCCTTTTCGCGCAAGGGAGAGAACGGGAAGTCTTTGTAAGCGCGGCTTTTTCAAACCCGCGCACCCTTATGAAGCGAAGCCTTGCCGCCGCGTTTTTTCGGGGTTTTCTTTCCGTCGACGGTCTTTATCCCCCCGCCGCGGAAAAATCCGCGGCGGGGGAAAGAATCTATCCCCGAAATTTTAAATTTCCCGCACCGAAATATCGGTAAGCGCGCCCGACATCGTGTTCGCCCAAATCACCGCGCAGCCGAGCGTTCCGTTTTGCGCGGAGAGATTCCTGTGCGTGGCCTCGGGACGGCCGTCTATATAGAAATAGACGTTGTACTTGTCGCCCGTCTTTTTCACGTCGATCTTGTAAGCGTGCGTCCCTTGACAATACTGCGCGTATTCCTTTCCATCGCGGAACGCGTACTGATGGCCTTCGCCCGTATAATCGGGATCGTTATCGGGAATAAACTCGTCCGTGACGGGAGCCTGCCAGACAGAGCGCCATTGATATTCTACCCAGCCGAAGCCGTAAATATTGGTGCAATATCCCCAGAAATCGCCGTCGGGAGAGCCTTCCAAACATACGTCGTACCACCCCCACGGACTGCCCGCCGTTTCATAGGCGCCGAGCGTAAAATGAATTTTCTTGTTCTTTTCATGGAAGTTCAAATCGGTTACTTTGAATTCTATCGTATAATCGCCCGTAAAGTTCAGGTTATCGTAAACGAGTTTTGAAGTTTCGTAATTTGTGGATCCGTTCGCCTTAAAGATGACGGTGTTGTCGCCGTAAATAATCTTATCGAGCTGACCGTTGCCGATATCCAGTTTTTCGTTGTCGTACACCCAGATCACGTCGTCCCTGACATTGATTTCCGCCGCGCGGATCGCGTACGTCTTGCCGCTGCCGAACGTCGCCTTCACGAAATACCTGCCCGCCGTCTTCGGCTTGAAGTAAGTATACGTGACGTTGTTTTCGAGCGTCGTCGTGGTATACGTTTCCATCACATCCGCAGTGACGTCCGTCGCGTCCGTCAGCGTGTCGCCTTTGAAGATACGGATTTCCGCGGCGTTTGCCGAATCTGCGTAGACGATATGCGCGACGTTGGTGCGCGCTTCCCTGGTATTCTTGGAAACGTCGATATTGGCGGCGTCCGCGCCGGAAACGGTGAATTCCACGCTCTTTTCTATCTGTTTGCCCGCGCTCGTCGCCGTCATTTTCGCGGCGTATACGCCCGTATCCGTCATCGTGAACTTAAAGCCGTCTTTGGCGTTGCCCTTGATCTCGGTATTCGTGTCGACGCCGTTTTTATAAATTTTAAGCGTCGCGCCGTTGATCATGTCCGCGTCGTCCGAGGTGAAGGACGCGTTCAGCGTAATTTCTTTCCCCACCTGATTGAAGGAAGAAAGTCCGACGTTCGTGATGTTGAAATCGGAATATACGTTGATATCCGCGCTGACCTTATTGGAAACGTTGCCTTTAAGATCGGTCACTTGGACTTCGACTTTATAGACGCCGCCGCTCGAAAGGGTGAGTTTTCCGTTGCTCGGCGTGACGTCGTCGCCCGATGGATCGGTCACTTTCCACGCGACCGACGCATACGCGTTGTAAATTTCGTCCGTAACGACGAGTCCGTCTTTAAGATTGATCGTGCTGCCCACGCCCTGATCCTCGTAGTCGAGCACGACCTTGGGAGAGGTCTTGTCATCTTCGAGCTGCTTATAGCTCTTGATTCCGATAGAGCCCTGCACGTTCATGGATTCCACCCAAACGCCGCCCAAAACGTCCGTGTAATTTCCTTTTACGTTGAGGGAAGTGAAATATTCGCCGTCCCAGGTGATTACGTAATAGCCGTGTTTGCTCTCGGAGTTACTGATCACGCGGGTAAAGCCGATTTCGTGCTCCTCTCCGTTCACAAGGGTTTGATATCCGCTCACCGATTTATTGGTGCTGATCCAGCCCGTGCCCGTCCAATCGTCGCCGCTCGCCGTACCGTTGTCGTCGAAAATCCAGGAGGAAAGCGTGCCGTCCTCTACGTTGAGGGCGATGTTGTCGTCCCGCTTATTTTCGTCCGTTCTGTCCATGCCGAAATACAGACGCTTGGGCGAACCGCTGCCGACGCCGTCTATTTTCACTTTATAGGCGATCTCGTAATCGCCCTTGAAAGTGACGCCCGTCGCTCTGTACTGCCCGCTGTCGTTCTCCCCTTCTCCCGTATAAGTATTGTCGAACGTGATGACGGGACTTAAAGGATCGGTATTGTCGACGGTCACGCCCTTGCCGGCGGAGGCCTTCGGCACGAAGTTCATCGTGCAGTAATCCACCGTGAACACCGCGGTGAAAGGTTTGCCGTTTTCGTCTTTGATCTCGCCGCCCTTGTCGTCCACAATCGTAATCGTAAAGGTATACAGACCGATTGCGTCCTTGTTTTCGCCCGGGGCAAACATTTTCGTTTCGGCGTTATACACTTTTTCCGTGACGTCTTTTCCGTCCAGCGTCACTTTGACCGAATACTTCGCGTTCACCACTTCGCCGAGATTTTTCACGACCGGATCGATCTTCATCCCGTTGCCGTACAACAGTTCGCTCGTCACGGACGAAGTGTCGATGGAATAATAATCGTTATACTTATTATTATCATCGGTACACGCCGCCGCACTCAACGTCAGCACCAGCGATAACGCCGCCGCTAACATTCCTTTTAATTGCTTCATACTTTTTCCTCCTGAAATTTTTTATAAATACGTCGCCACGATACAGTCGAGATACAAACTTTCAAGCCCTCTGAACGTTACGACATTTTTACCTTTTTGGAATTTTACGTTGATTTGGGTAAGCGTAAACAATTCTTCGTAATGGGTATAAGGCACGGAAAGAGAAATTTCCTCTCCGTTTACGATAGCCTGCGTCTTTACTTTTCCTTTTGCGTCCTGCGCGTTGGAATAACGGAAAGCGATCACGCCCCTGCCCTCGCGCTTTGCTTTAAATTCGAAGCGGACTTCCGTGCCGTCCGTTTGGAATCCCACGGCTTTCTCCGAAGAAGCGTAGCTGAAATCCCTGCCTTTTTCGAAAGTTTCGACGAAACAGGACGACGCCTTCACCGCATCCTCGGCTTCGTATTTTACCTTTTCCGAAACGTCACCCGACGGAAGATTCACCTCCTCCGTCCACGCGGACAACTCCACTTTCGGAACGTTTCCGTCCCATTCGAGTTTTTGAAGGCGCAGCGTTCTGTCCCAGCCCGCGCCCGAGTACTTGGCCGCGTGATAAACGATCCAGTCCTCTTTTCCGTCCGGCGACTTCACCACCGAGTTATGCCCCGGGGAAATCACGTCCTTTTCTTTAAGATCCGTTTCCATCAGCGGCTTATCGCACTTCGTCCAATGCTCTTTTAAAAGCGGATCCTCCCCCGTCAGCGTGAGATAGGCGATAGAGTAGCCGTCCGAGCCGGAATAGCCCGCGGAATACATCAGAATCGGCGTGCCGTCCGGCGCAAAGGCGACGCAGGGACCTTCGTTCTGGCTCGCGCCAAGCCGCTCCCAATCCTCTTTCGGCTCGCTGATCAAATACCTGCCCCCGTCGGACGTTTCCCTGACTTTGGTCGGATCCCCCGGTTCGAGTTCGGCGATATAGAGATTCTGCGTCCAAAAGGCGGTATGTACCCGATTCGGCCACCCCGACCAAATCACGTACTGTCTGCCTTTATAGTCCATAAAAGTGGCGTCTATCGAACGCTTGTCCTCGGGAAGTTCCAGCTTGACGGGCGGGGCATAGTCCCCGAAAGCGTCCCCGCCTTCGCTCTTCATGATATACGTGCGCCGCGCCCCGTCTATCCCGTCCGGCTCCTCGAATTCGAGGGGCGCCGCCGTGAACAGCAGATACCAATGCCCCCCGAAAAAGAACATCTCGGGCGCCCAGATCTGTTGAATTCCCAAAGCGCGCACCGGAGAAACGATCTTGGTCACCTCGGGGTTACTGAAATCCGGAAACAGAGTCGTGAGGCTTTTGGATTTGGTGATCGTGAGCGTCTGTTCCCCGTTTAGCGTTTCGCAGACCACGTAATAGTACTCATCTCCGCTCTTGTAATACCAAGGGTCGTGTCCCGTGAGATTGACGGGATTATAGAACGTGCCGTTCATTTGCGTTCCTTTCATGAGTCCGCCGCCTTTGCACCCCGCCGCCCCGAAGCCGAAAAACAAAATCGCGGAAAGCAGAACGCCAAAAATCTTTTTTCTCATTATTATTTATCCAAAGCGTCCACTACGATGCAGTCGAGCAGAATGTTCTGATCGCATTTGATTTCGATGTCGTTGGGGCCGTTGGGTTTCAGGAATAAGTCGCAGAAAAACGCGTTGTTGGAGAAGGTGTCGTCATAGGGCGTTTTCGGCGTATACAGCTGATAAGAAGTGCCGTTGACGATCATTTCCACCGTCGTTGCGGAAACCGCCTGATTGGAATATCTGAGAAGTATCCGATATTGTCCGTTCGCTTTGACGTTTACTTTAAACGTGAGCTTATCCTCCGCGTCCGAAATACGCACCGCTTTGCCGCCCGACGCAGCCGGAATCGTCCCCTCGCCGTTTTCATAGGTCACCTCCGTAACCGTACAGCTTTCGCCGAGGACGGCGTCCTCCGCTTCGTAACGGATTCTGTTCGTCTTTTCTCCGGAGGGCATGGGCGCCGCCTCGTTGTAGGAGTAGATCCTTTCCACAACGGGAACGTTTCCATTCCAGGTCATTTTCTGATAGCGCAGCGTCCTGTCCCAGCCCGCGCCCGAATATTTCGCGGCGTGATAGGCGATCCAATATTCGCTGTCGTCGGGGGACTTCACCACCGAGTTATGTCCCGGGGAAATCACGTCGTCCTCCGTTTCCATCAGGGGCTTTTCGCCCTTCGTCCAGCTGTCCGGATGGAGCGGGTCCTTCTCCGAACCTTCGAGCGTAAGATAGCCGATACAATAGCCGTCCGACCCCGAATACGAACCCGAGAAAAGCAAGGCGGGATTGCCCTGAGGCGAATAAGTGACGACGGGGCCTTCGTTCTGGCTCGCGCCCAGCTTCTCCCAGTCGTATTCGGGCGTCGAGATCATCACCCGCTTTCCCTCCGTCGTCTTAGCCTTGGTGGGGTCTTTTTCGGCAAGCTCGGCTATATAAAGATCCTGACGATAATCTATGGTATGGTTCTTTTCCGGCCACCCCGCCCAAACGATATACTGTTTGCCGTTATAATCCATAAACGTGGCGTCGATGGCGCGAAGATCCTCGGGGAGTTTGATTTCCACGACGTTTTCCCATTCGCCGAAGACGTCTTCCCCCTTGCTCTTCAAGCAATACGTCCTTCTGTTGGCATCCTTGATCTCGTTGTCGCTGTTGTCGCGCGTGGCGGTGAAATAGATATACCAATGCCCGTCGAAGAAAAAGATCTCGGGCGCCCAGATTTCGACAAGGGACATCGCCTTCTGCCGGGCGACCACTTTCGTCCGCGTTTCGTCGCCCGCGTTGGCGGTGAGATTGGTCATCCACGGAGATTTCGTCACGGTGATCTGCGTGCCCTCGGAGTAGGTGAGATAATAATTTCCGTCGTGTTTGTACACCCACGGATCGCCGAGCCCCGATTCCACCCGAAGGGGATTATAAAACGCGTCGTTCATCGCCGTGCCGAAAGTAGCGTCGTTTTTCGTCCCCTCGCCGCCGCAGCCCGCGCCCGAAAGACAGAACGCCCCCGCCAGAATCAGGCTCAGCGCCCATTTAAAATGCTTCATGTATCCTTTTCCTCCTCGTTCTATTTTCAGCTTAAAAATTCAAGCCGTTTGATGATGTGATTTTGGTACTCTATATCGAGCTCGTTGAAGTAGCCGCTCCATCCCCATACCCGCACGATGAGATTTTTATGATCCTCGGGGTGCTTCTGCGCGTCGAGCAGGCAATCGCGGTTGACCGCGTTCAATTGCAGCTGATGCCCGCCGCTCTCCACGAACAATTGGACGAGCCGCGCGACTTTTTGCGTCCCCTCGTCGTTGCGGAAAAGGGTGTCGTGAAATTCGAGGGTGAGCGGACCGCCGTTGCAGATCCTCTCCAAATGAGGTTTGGTGAAAGAGTGAATCACGGAGAGCACGCCGTCGAATTTGATGTTGAGGGAGGGAGAATAATTGGCGCTGAAAGGCTCCCCCGCCTTCCTCCCGTCGGGCGTCGCGCCCAGATTTTCGGAAAACCAGATATAATACATGGCGCTGCCCGTACCCGCGCGGAAAATGCCGCCGCGGTCGTTTTTCAGACCGCTCACGCTGTCGGCGAAGCAATCGGTGAGTTCTACGGCAATATCGTCCACGTAATCGTCGTTGTTGCCCATTTTGGGGGCGGCAAGGCAGAGGCTACGGATTTTTTCATATCCCGCGAAATTGTTTTCGAGCGCCTTGACAAGCTCCGACGCGGCGATCTTCTTTTCGTCGAACACCAGTTTTTTGACGGCGGCGAGGCTGTCCGCAGCCGTGGAAAGTCCGGCGCCGTGGAAGCCGTAATTGTTGTATTTTGTTCCGTCCGCGATATCTTTGCCCTCTTTGACGCAGTTCGTCATCAGGAGGGATTGATAAGGGGAAGGCTCGATGAAGATATTTCTCGTATTTTCCGCCATCGCTTCGCAGGAATAGGCGATGCCCTTCCTGACTTCCGTCATGAACTCTTCGAAAGTGCCGCATTTTTCTATCTTCGCCCTGACGGCGTCCAGCACCACCTGCGGATAGTTCAGCGCGTCGATATTGGGGATGTCGTAAGCGACTCCGGGAATGATAAATTCCCAGCACGCCGCCACGACATAGCTGCGCGCGTCCTCCAATTCGTAGCCCATTTTCACGAGCGCGGGAATCACCACGTCGTCGTTGGAATACTGCGGGAAACCAAGCCCCTGTTTGGTGAGAAGGGTGCCGTGATAGTACGTTTCAAAAGGCGTGTCCTTATTGACGCGGATGTTTATTTTCGGATCGATCAGATTCAAAGACAGGGAAGCGTCAAGGCAGATCTCGCTGAGTTCGTTATACACTTCCTTTCCGTCTTTGCCCGCGCCGCCGAGGACGAGGCTCTGCCCGTTGTCCCCCTGCTGCACGCCGGGATAGAGGTCGGCGTCGAAATTCAGATCGATGAAAAACTCGCTCGTAAGTTCCAGCGCCTTTTCCCTGTCGAGTTTTCCGCTGTCCATGTCCTTTTTGAAAAAGGGATACATATAGACGTCGAAGCGCCCGAGCGTATTGTGCTTGTTGCCGTTGAGCCATAAGACGAAATTGAGAAGGCGGAGCATCACCAGCGCTTCGTAATAGCTCTCAGGGGCTTTCGCGGGGACGTTTGCAAGCGCCTCGGCAAGCTCGGTTATCCCCATCCGCATGGCTTCTTCGCGGTATTTTTTCGCCATCAGCTCCACGGCGTCGATGCACACGTCCATCGCTTTCAGCTCTTCGCATTTTTCTTCGTCCCCGGCAAATTTTTTCATCTGCCTCCGGATCTGTTCCCGCTTTTTTTGAAAGCCCTGCGTTAAAATCCCCTCGTAATCGCTGGAAATATTCCCCACCTGCGCCGAATCGAATATAAAATGCGTGTCGCGGATCTCCTCCGACTCTTGTTTCGTCAAAAGCGCGGGGATTTTTTTGATCGTCCGCATCATGCCGATGCGGTCTTCCGGGAAAAGCACTGCTCTTTCCGCCTCCGCCATTTTGAGGAGCCTCGCCGCGCTGCGTAAGGAGAGGTTTTTATGCCCGGCGTAAAAAGCCTCGGACAAAACGACCTCGTTTTCTCCGCGCAGGTTTCTGTATTCACGCTTTTGCAGTCTTTGATAGACCGCTTTAATCCTGTCGTTCATTGTATATTGCCTCCTTCTTTATCATTCACATCACTTTTACGGGAATTCCCTCTCTTTCAAAGAGGGCCGTATCGATATTCACTTCCGCTTTTTCGTCGAAAACCGGTCGATATTCCTTTCCCACCAATTTGTATTTACTGCCTGCCATTTTATTATAGGGGAGCAGTTCCACGCCCGAAGCGTTTGAATTTTTCACCCGCTCCGCGATCGCTTTTAGATTTTCCCCGGTATCCGTCACGCCGGGTATCAAAGGTACGCGCGCCACGAACGGAACGCCGCTGTCGCTTAAAATCTGATAGTTCTTTAAAATCAGGGTATTGTCGCAGCCCGTATAGCGGACGGCGCCTTCCCTATCCATCACTTTCAGATCATACATCACGTAATCGACGACTGAGAGCACTCTTTTGAACTTTTCGCTGTCCGCGTAGCCGCACGTCTGAATGGCGGTGTGCACTTTGCCTTTCAAATTCCCGATGACTTCCGCCAAAAAATCTGCGTACAGCAGACACTCGCCGCCCGAAAAGGTGACGCCTCCCCCGCATTCGTTGAGATAATCGGCGTTTTTGAGAAGTTTTTTCGTCAGGCGCTCCGCCGTGTAAATTTCACCGCTGAAACGGATCAGATTCCGCGGGCACGCCGCGATGCAGCTGCCGCAGAGGATACACTTTTTCCTGTCGGGACACACTCGCTCGCAGGTGCCGCAATGCAGACAGCCGTTGGGATTTTTGACGATCTGCACGCGCGGTTCCAGTCCCTCGGGATTGTGGCACCAATTGCACCGCATCGGGCAGCCCTTGAAAAACACCGTGGTGCGGATTCCCGGACCGTCATAGACGGAAAATTCCTCGATTGAAAAAACGATACCTTGTTCCATGGCTTACTTATACATATTTTCGTCGTTGCGCTTTGCGATTTCCACGGGATCGAACTTCATCTTGTGGTGTACGTCCATCAGTCCGTTGACTTCCTGTTTCACGTCCGTGAGCTGCGTATAGCAAAAGCCCGCGAACTCGCACGAAAATACGCCCCTATTTAAATTTTCATATCTTTTCAAAAAGCTTTCCACGCAGTTATCCACCGCGTATCCCCATTTTTCCCCGTCCTTTTCTTCGCCTAAATTCTTGACGCCGTTGAGCTTTAACGCCACCCCGCCGTACTCGGTCATGATCACGGGTTTGTCCGGGTCCAGCGTTTCTCCGAATCCCATCAGGCGGCGCGCCATCGGGAACAAGTCGTTGAGTTTGTCCTTCGCGTACTTTTCTCCCCATCCGTCGCCCACGGGCGCATAGTCGTGGATGCTGACGATGTCCGTTTCCCCCACTTGTTCCCAGCCGTCGTTGGTGCTGACGAGGCGGGAGGAATCCATCGCCTTGGTGAGGTGGTACATGGTGCGGGCATACTCCTTCTGCCGATCGTTCGTCAACAGCTTGCGCACCCCCCAGCTTTCGTTTAAGGGCACCCATACGATGACGGAGGGATGATTGTAGAGCTGTTTGACGAGTTCGATATACTGCGAAGTGTGCAGGCCGATCTCCCGCAGGTTATACTGATAGGCGCTGGGCATTTCCCCCCAGACGAGAAAGCCGAGCTTATCCGCATAGTAATAATAATACGGATCCTCCACCTTTTGATGCTTCCGTCCCCCGTTAAAGCCCATTTTCTTGGCGAGGAGAATGTCCTCTTTCAGGCTTTCCGCGCTCGGCGGCGTCAAATCCGTTTCCTCCCAATAGCCTTGGTCGAGGACGAGCTTTTGATACAGGGGAATGTTATTGAGGAGGATCTTATCCTTTTCCGCGCTTATTTTGCGGAAGGCGAAATACGTGTCCACCTCGTCCACCGTTTCGCCGTTTAAGGTAAGTTCCATTTTCAGATCGTAAAGATTGGGACGCTCCACCGACCAGAAGTGGATCTCGTCGATGCTGTCCTCTTCCTTGATCCAGACGTTGATTCTTTCGTCCCGTTCGGACAGGGAACAATACTGCACCTTTACCCGCTGTCCCTGATAGGAAACGGTGAGTTTCACGCCGTCGTAGCGCCCCTGCCCCTCGAAATCCACAGAAATGCAATTGGCGTCGATATTCGGGGTGATGAGGGCGGAGCGGATATGCCCCTCGCCTACTTTTTCCAGCCAGACGCTCTGCCAGATGCCCGAACTCGCCACGTACCAGCAGCGGCTCGGCTCCCTTTTCCAAAACTGCTTGCCGCGGGGCTGCGACGTGTCGTAACGATCGGTGACTTTTACGGTGAGCACGTTCTCGTCTTGAAGATAGTCTGTCACATCGAAAGAAAAATAGGTATAGCCGTTGACGTGCCCGCCGACATAGGTCCCGTTCAGCCAAACGTCCGCCTTATAATCGACGGCGTTGAAGCTCAGCAATACCCTGCCCCCCTTCAAAGCGTCCTCCAACGCAAACGTCCGCCTGTACCACATCACTTCGTGCTGCTCGTCCAGTCCCAATCCGCTCGCCTTGCTCTGATAAGTAAACGGTACGTTTATCCGCATATCGAACGGTTCTTCCCTTTCATAAAATTTTTCGGCTACGCCGCGTTCCTCGTCGTCGAAACAAAATCCCCAGCTTCCGTTGAGATTTTGCCAAAATTTTCTCTGAAATTGCGGTCTTGGATATTCCGTCCTGGTGAATGCCATAGTCTATAATCCTCTCTGAAATTTTCTTCATCTTTGCTTTTGCAACTTCAATATATCATTAAAAAAAGAAAGTGTAAATACATAGTCAGAAAATATTTTTATAATCTACCCCCATTTTAGTAAAATCTTGAATATCCCCCCTTGCCCTCCTTGACATCTATTTTTTTTATGGTATAATAAGAAAAAAGAGGTGAAATCATGCTGAAAATTATACAGCTTACCTTAAAAGAAGAAAATTCTCTTTTAGAGATCGCGCGCGCCATCTCCTCTCCCAATCGGCTGGAAATCATCAAATCCTTGAATGTGAAGAGCATGAATATCAAGGAGTTAAGCGAACTTTTGAACCAGCCTATTTCTTCCACCTCCCTCAACGTGGATATTTTAGAAAGCTGCGGACTCATCAAGACGGAAATGCAGTTTTCGCAGCTCGGGCGTTCCCGCCTGTGCTCCCGTTGCTGCGACGGCATTTCGGTAGATCTGCAAAACGACGATACGGTGCGGGCGGACGAGATAAAAATTTCTCTCCCAATCGGTTCGTATTTCGACTGTCACGTTCGTCCCGATTGCGGGATTGCAACGGTCACGGGCAATCTCGGCGTGGATACGGAGAATAATTGTTTTTTCAAGCCCGAGCGTTACAAAGCGGAGCTTATCTGGTTCAGCAGCGGATATCTCGAATACCGAATCGCAAAAAACGAGATCCCGCCCAATGCGAAAAAAATGGAAATTTCTTTCGAAGCCTGTTCGGAAGCGCCCTTTTACCGCAATGATTTTAAGTCGGACATTACCCTTTGGGTCAACGATATAGAAATCGGCACTTATACTAGCCCCGGAGATTTCGGGGACAGGCGGGGTAGGCTGAATCCCGAATGGTGGCCCGATTCCATGACGCAATACGGTGTATTGGTCACCTGGAAAATCAACGATAAAGGCTGTATGCTGGGCGCGAACGAAATTAATTCCAAAACGTTCGCGGACATAAGGCAAAACGAAAAGGATTACCTCTCTATTAAAATCGGCATCAAAGATAATGCCAAATACAAGGGCGGGATCAATTTATTCGGAAAGAAATTCGGAGATCACAATCAGGATATTGCGGTAAAATTCAGTTGGTAGAGAACAGAAACGAAGGGATGGCGCTTTTGGGAAAGAGAGGAGCGCGGGAATTTAATAAAAGAAAAATATCGCGGCAAAAAAGAGGCTGAATTCAGCCTCTT
>QWCN01000652.1_pt1 | contig 60162 bp, 64 predicted proteins | sample 1972711 | NCBI WGS metagenome assembly QWCN01 (sample SAMN09866707, study PRJNA288562) | Human gut metagenome isolate term1_stool, whole genome shotgun sequencing... | isolation source: gut | host: Homo sapiens | place: USA: California
AATCATGATATTTTGATTTGCCAGAATTTACTTATGCAAGCGATTAGCTAAATCAGAACTTAAACTTGCAAACTGGAAGCTCGGATTCCAATTCAGCAAACAGGTATTTTCTTCTGGTATAAGTTACAATATATAGAAAGATATACGATATTCAATATAAATTTATCGAATATCAATAAAATTATATTGACATTCGTATCATAGAGTGATATGTTAAGGCTACCAAGAAGGAAAGAGGTATTCATTATGGAGAAGAGAGAGTTGTCGGAAAAGGAGCTGCGGGAGAAAAAGTTATCTTTGGCGAAGGGTACAAAGTACCTGCTGGATTTCATGTTCTATGCGGGAATTCTGGTGACGATAAGTCTGCCGCTCAGTCTCAAATACATAGGAAAGTATCTGGAGGCAGTGGAGGAGAATTACCTTCCGGCAGTGATCATATTCGCCATTCTGGGCGTGCTGGCGTTATTGTTGATCAATGAACTGCGCAAGATGTTTGGCACGGTGCTTGCGGAGAACTGCTTTGTACCGGAAAATGTGGCGAGCCTTAGGAGAATGGGAGACTTAAGCTTTTTCATCGCGGCCATGAGCGCTGTAAGATGTGTGGTGTACCTGACCATTGCCATGCTGGTGATCATTTTGGTATTTATCATTGCAGGCATGTTCAGCAAAGTGCTGGCCATGGTATTTGAAGAAGCGGTGCGCTACAAGGAAGAAAACGACTTAACAATCTAAAAATTCAGTCACGAAGTGATAGAGCGTGTGATACGCGACTATGTAAATGACGCCGGCTGAACGGAGATTCAAAATTAGAAAGGCATCTATTATGGGAATCATTGTAAATCTGGATGTAATGATGGCAAAGCGGAAGATCAGCCTGACGGAACTGGCGAATCAGGTGGATCTGACCCAGGCCAATCTGTCCATCCTGAAAAATAATAAAGCAAAAGCCATACGTTTCTCTACGCTGGAATCCATCTGCGAGGTGCTGCATTGTCAGCCCGGAGACATTCTGGAATATGTGGAAGATTCAAAAGAAGAGAAAAACAATTAAATCCTGAAAGGGGGAGATCACAATGCAGGAAAATACAGTAGTACAGGAAACAACTTCAGCAAATCAGGGACAGATATCCGGGCAGAATGTAGTCCGGGTGGTAGAAAAGACAGAGACTGCGGAGACAAAGCGCATGAAGGAACATTTTAATTTCTTTGGACCGGTGACGTTTCTCTATGCCGTGTTCTATGCGTTTTGCATGTTTCATAACGGATCGGGAATCACCTTCCCTTTTTTTCTCGCAGGCACTTTACTGTATTTTGTCTTCTCGCTGTCAAAACTGGAGATTACCTTGAAAAAAGGAAGCACCTTTTACATGATCAGCATTCTGCTGCTGGGGATATCCACCTTCTGCACGGACGGATGGGCAATCATCAGCCTGAATAAGCTGGCGGTCTTTTTGCTGGTAATGTGTCTGCTGCTGAATCAATATTTTGATACCACAAGGTGGAAGCTTGGGAAATATGTGGGGAGTATCTGCCAATTGGTGGTTATGAGCTTCGGCGAACTGGGCAAGCCCTTCTCCGATGGCAAAGCCTATTTTCGTGAAAAGGGAAAAGTAAATAAGAAGGTATGGTATGGGCTGCTGGGAGTAGTGATCGCATTGCCGATTGTGCTGATCGCTGCCGGACTGTTAAGCTCTGCCGATGCGGTATTCCGTAAGATGACAACGGATTTCATGAACTGGATCCGCCCGGGCAATATATTCAACGCAGTCATCAGGGTAACATTTCTGTTCTTTACTTCCTATGCACTGACTTCTTATCTGTGTAAGAGAAGCATCCCGGAAGAAGTGAAGGATCGCAGAAAGGGTGAGCCGGTACTGGCAATTACGATTATGTCACTGCTGTCACTATTGTATCTGCTGTTTTCCGGTATTCAGATCTTCGGATTGTTCTTGGGGAAAATGCAGCTGCCGGAGGGCTATACCTATGCACAGTACGCAAGAGAGGGCTTCTTCCAGCTGCTGGCTGTCAGCATTCTGAATCTGATCCTGGTACTGGTGTGCCTCAGCTTTTTTAGGGAAAGTAAGGTACTGAAAGTAATTATGACGATTATGTCATTATGTACTTTTATCATGATCGCATCCAGCGTAATGCGTATGATCATTTACATCCGGTATTATTATCTGACTTTCCTGCGGATATTTGTCCTGTGGATGCTGGCGGTACTATTCGTCATGTTTATCGGAGTACTGATCAACATTTACCGGGAAAGCTTCCCTCTATTCCGCTATGGTGTCGTGATGGTGACCGTGCTGTATCTGGCATTGTCCTTCAGTCATCCCGACTATATTATAGCCAGAGTGAATATTGCCAATGCACCCGGCGCGGACGGTACAGGCTGGGAAGAATCCGTGGCACAGGATTACGGAGACGATTTTTTCGCCGGACCGTTTTTCCGGGGATCGGAATATAATGACTACTCTTATCTGAGTGATCTCAGTGCGGATGCGGCACCGGTCATTATTCCTTATATGGAGAGCCTTGGGTATGATTTCGGCGCCTATGAACTGGAGAACCCTACGGATATTATGAGCGAGGATACGCAGGCTCAGTGGTGGGGGAGTTATCAGCCGAAGGGATTCGGATATTATTACCTGAACCATAATAAGAAGCGTCTGGAGCAGACATCTCTGCGGACATTTAATATTTCCAGATATATGATGCGGAAACAGATAGAGGCGAGAATCGATGGAAAATAAAGAAATGAATACGGAAAAAATAAAGTTTTATAAAAAGCATCCGGTGTTGCTTGCATGGCTGATTTCTATATTTATCGGACTGGGCTATGCGCTTTTTATGATCATAGCCTCTGTTATTCATTATGAGCAAAGAGATTATGTATGGGAGATCATTAAGGCTTTTACAGAAATGTTTACTTGGGCAATTTTAATGGGAGCGGTACTGGTATTTCCTGTGGTGCTGACGATCAGTGAAGTAATCTGCCTGATCTGTGAGGAACGAGGGCACCCGGTGAAGGGAGACTGGCTGTTTGACCAGCACGTATTTTGGCTGGGCGGATTCTATGAACTTTGTTATTTGGGGTTGATTATGGATGTGACATCCGCTGACTGGCAGACGCAGTTAAGCAATTCCAATAAACATACACCGATTTACAGTGGTTCTATGGTTACTTTTATAGTACTCATTCTGCTGGCATTTATAGGGTATGAGATCCTGCAGAGTATTCCGCTTCGGAAGCTGCCGCCCCTTGTGACAGTACTGTCGATTTCCGCAATGTACCTGGGATTGTTAGAACTGATCCTGTTCACAGTACAGATATTCAAGCCGACGATTTTGCTTGATGGATATTTGTTATTATTTCCACTGTGCTGTGTGCTGCTAGTGGTGCGACTGCTTCTGAAGAAAATACGGGAGTGGAATGCACTGATGCAGAATGCGGAGGCGGAACACTTTGGGACGGGGAAGATTTATCAGAATCCCATGCTGCGTTGGTGTGACAGCATATTGCGGAAGGCTGCATGGTGGCCGGTGCTGGGACTGGTATTGATGTTCCCACTGTTGGGGATCCTGATCGCAATCCTCATGCTGTTTGGGCAGGCACCGGATTCTGTGATTAAAGCATTCACGGAGACCAGCGACTGGAATCTGTCTCTCAGGCAGGCACCGCAGAATGTCATGTATGATGAACATTATCTCTGCACGGTAGCTGCCGGCGGTCATGAAAAGGTCGTAAAGCCTATCCGCCTGGGGAGGCGGCATGGGCATGAAGTCATTGTGAACCGTCAGTTGTGCATCGCCAATGCTTTTGAACAGGTGTTGGAAGAACGGACTCCCGGCTTCCACCGGGCACTGCGTCATTTTTATGACACTTACGGGTTCCCTGTGGCGAGACTGATCCACAGTAAATACACGGCGGATCTGGTGTATTTTATCATGAAACCTTTAGAATGGATCTTCCTGTGCGTGCTGTACCTGACAGACGCCCATCCCGAGAACCGTATTGCTGTGCAGTACACCGGGAAAACGGCGGCGCAGGTGGAAGAATAGTAAAATATTAACTCCCTTTTCGGAATTGTGTACCCACTGAAAACGAGCCTATAAACATGCATTCACAATGCATAAAAACACGTTCCGGCTATTTCCCACACATTGAAATATACACTTAGATAACATATAATACGAAATATATTTTGGGGAGGATTATGACCATGAAAAAGAAATTATGCAGTATTGTTTGTCTTTGCTACTTTGTTTCAATTATGTTATGTGCATGTGGAAGAAAAGAACAGGGGAATCCTATTAGATTGCCTGCCAGAGAGGATATTGTATCGATTGGTGTCTCTGACGGTGACAAATATGCTATGTCACCTAACACAGAAGGTGAAGCTACGGAGTTTATTGATGAATTTTTATCTATGCTAATGGATATGGAAACAACTAGTCAGCAATCAATCAATGATGCACCGGTCAACAAAGATTCTATTACGATCAATATAAATTGTGATGGGGCGGCAGGAACTACTCTTTTTTACTATGTAGATAAAGGAATCGAATATGTAGAACAGCCATATCAAGGAATTTATAAACCAACGCCTGCTTTAGGTAATTGTATAACTGAAATGCTTGCTTCGGCAGATAATAGACCGCTAATGGTAACATTTCAGGCATCGGTAATTGAAACGAATCATGATTCAATAATAGTAAAACCGGTAGATGGTTCTTTGGAACTTGATTCAGCAGATAAGTTTTATATATCAAACGAAGAGAACCTTGAATTGCAAATTGGAGATTTCGTAGAAATTAGCTATAACGGAGAAATAATGGAATCATATCCTGCGCAATTAGGAGAGGTTTATAAAATTACCGTGATAGAACAGACAGAAGCAAATGCCATGTGGGATAGAATACCTATGGTAAGAATAGATGGTAAATTATACTACGATACAGGGAGAGAAAGCATCATGGATGCACGTTGTGGCACTATGGATGGAGAAATAACATCAACTGTCGATGGAACTGAAATACCAACAGAAGATAATCAGTCTAATTTTGGAAGTGGATTTGGTTATCAGTATGGGGCAGACGATACAATAGAAATTTATATGAATGAAAAGTGGTTCGTCTTTGAATACAGAGAAGAATCTGAATGAGAGAATAAACGATAGATAAGTCAAATTAAATTCAAAAGGCTGTCTCAATAAAGGGATAGCCTTTTTTCAATTCTCAGCCTAAATTTTCTCAATATTCAGTAGGCAAAATCCAAGATACAGTTGCTCAAATTGCTCGAAAAATTAAGAAATGTATGAATATACACTAAAATTGGGGAAATGAACAGCGGGAACACTTTTCCGAAAAGGGAGAATATTAATGGAAAAAGCTCTCCCTTTTGGATATAATAATATTTGAAAGGGAGGCTTTTTTATATGATAAAAGTGAATTGAACTAAATCGGAATTTGAGGGAGGAAACAGTATGAAAAAGATTATTGCAATGGTTCTTTGTCTTGTGTTGGTTTTTTCATTGGCTGGTTGTGGAAATAATGATCAAAGTTCAGATACGCATGATGCGAACTACGAAGAAGGTTATACGGCTGGCTACGAGGTTGGATATAATGATGGGAAGCAGCAAATGGCCGAAAACAAAAAGTACTTTGCACAGTTTTCGGGATCTTTTACAGCTTCCGTTGAACAACTCTTGCCGGATTACTTTGCGCTTCAGGGAAAAACGATTGCCGTAGTTCACTTCTTTCAGGATAAACCATTTTTACTTCGCTTTCAGGAAGATATGACAGGAAAGCTTGTTGAAGGAACGGTTTATGTGTTCGAGTTCAAGACATTTGAAGTTGAACTTCCGGCTGATGAGGAAAATCCAGATATTTCGGATTATATGTATTCAATAGATGTTACTAATTATAGAGTTGCGGAAGATAGCGAACTCGGGTTGGACAGCATAACGCCGACTGTTGAAATAATATCGAAGTAAGTAACCGGATTATTTAATAAGCAATCACCGTGGTAAATTATCATTTATAGGATTGTCTTTTAAGGGGTAATTATACTATTACACTTAAAAGACAATTCTATTTAGATATTAAAATATATTTATTGTCTAATTAGGAATTATAAGTTATACTTTGCGTATAAGTACATTTCACTTATGAAAATTTCTATGTCAGCGAAAGCTGATGTCCCATCCGATTCCCTAAATCATAGAACCAGGAAGAAGGGAAGAGGAAAACCCACACAGAAAGAAAATCAGTTGTATCAGAAAAACAGGTAAGTTATAATGTAGATATGGCGAAATCCTTTTATTTTCGGCGGTATCTATAATTACCTGACACAAAAGGAGGAAACCATTGAATACGGAATTAAAGAGTGCAGTAATGGCAACAGACAGAGACGCCCAATACGATAACAGCGCAAAACGCCTGATAGCACATAAGATTATCCTGGCGCGGATCCTGGTGAAGACCGTGGAGGAATTTAAGGGGATGGATCCGCTCGAGGTAGCAGCACTGATAGAGGGACTTCCTTATATCAGCGCCGTGCCGGTGGAGCCGGGACTGACGAATGCGGTGCATTTTCAGAATGGTCAACGCCTTGTTGGTTTTAATACAGAGAATCAGGAACTGAACGAAGGCCTGGTGCGTTTTGACATTGTATTTTATGTGCGGATGAAGGATGGCCTTTCGCAGATCATTATTAATGTGGAAGCACAAAAGGATGAACCCGGCGAATATGAGATCCTGAACCGGGCAGTCTTCTACGTGAGCAGATTGATTTCTTCCCAGAAAGAACGGGATTTTGAGAATTCGAGCTACGATGACATCAAATGTGTCTATTCCATCTGGATCTGTATGAATATGGAGGAAAACACCATGGGTCATATTCATCTGACCAAAGAAGACCTGATCGGCTCTTATGAATGGAAGGGCAATCTGGATCTGTTGAATATCATTATGATAGGTCTTGCGAAGGAACTGCCGGAGCATGATGAGACCTACGAGCTGCATCGTCTGTTGGGAGCATTATTGTCCAGAGAGCTTACAGTGGACGAGAAGCTGGATATTATTGGAAAGGAATATGATATTCCATTAGAAGAGAATTTCAGAAAGGATATGAGTACTATGTGTAATTTGAGCCAGGGAGTTAAGGAAGAAGGTATCGCAATTGGGCGTGCAGAGGGTGAGGCAGGACTCATTACAAAAATGTATAAAAACGGTCTTTCAATAGAACTGATTGCATCTGCAACAGATAAAACAATAGAAGAGGTAAAGACGATTATTGAGGGAAAAGAAAAATCCCAAGAGGCCTGAGAATTATTACCGGAAAAAACGCGTGGATGTGTAATTCATGTTTATACATTTCTGCGTTTTTTATGAAATGATAATTGAATAATAAATCGGAAGAGTTGCACGTGATGCAACTATGATATTATAATATGTTAAGCTTATGCTTGTAATGGACGGGGGAAGCGTTCGGTTACAATAAATACATAAGGAGAGATACAAAATGAGGAGCAAATTAATTTTTATCACAGGAGTTATGGCACTGGGGTTGTCTGCCTGCGGAGTACAGGGGAGTGATCCGATGGGAGGGAGTAGTAGTTCAGAGGTTATCGTATCCGCAGAGGCTGCGGTAACGGAAGAGAGCACTTCAGAGACTGGTGAATCCATGGAAGCGACAGTATCCACGGAGACTGTTTCCGACACTACGGCATCCACAACAGGACCTTCCTACGAAGATGAGGACGCGTGGCTTTCCTGGGAAGACTACGGGGAATGTTCCAACACTGTGAAAGACTTCTACAATGACGATGAGAAAAAGACCTATTACTACGAAATGGATGAGTTCTTTTTTTCCGATGAGAAGTATGCCAAAGTGAATGATTATCTGCAGCAGATGTATGAGAATTACAGAACCCAGTATGAGGAGGAAGGGGAGAATCACACCGGAGCGTATGAGTTAGTGGATGAAACGCTTTCCGAGGGACAGCGATACGATGATAATTATCTGGTATTCAATGGCATTACTTTAGCGGATGACGAGTATGTCAGCCTGCATTTTAATGACACGGTTTATTATGCAGGAGCAGCGCATCCATTATCCTATTACATACCCGTGACGATCTCCGTTGCCACCGGCGAAGAAGTCACCCCGGAAGAAGTTTTGGGGAAGACCTGGGACGAGATCCGGGCAGCAGGCTCTATTGAAGAAGAAAATGAAGAAAATTTTAATGCCGATTACGGCTTTTACATCACAGAGAAGGAACTGTGCTATCTCTATCGCACTTATTTCTTTGCAGAAGAGATTCGGATTCCCAGGTAAAAGAACCGGATTGAACTGACAGGGCAAAAGAGGTATACTTATTTCCGGAAACGAACGGAGGTACCGGGATGGAAAAGTTTACCCCTTCAGAGCTTTGTGCAGACATTAAGATCTATGATTATAAGCAGAAAGTAAAATATGATGAGAAATCCCTGGTGATTTTTGAGAAAACAGGGAAAATGATAACAGCCGGAAAAGAGTGCGAAGGCATGCTTTACGCTCTTCCGGCTAATTCTATTGGTTTTTCTCCGATCGTATTGGGAAGAGTCAGCGACTATACCTGTGCGGAAAAGATGCTAAAGCAGATGCTGTGCCGGTATCTTGGCAAGGCATCATTTACGGGATACGGAGAAGGGCTTATTTTTATTCACGAGAAGCTGAACGAAGTGGAAATGAAAGCCTATTTCGATCTTCTGTATCAGGCGGGAGCCAAAAATGTGGTCTATGCAGATGAAAGTGTGAAAGGAATCCCGGAGGGAACTCCTTGGGAGGATGTGATCTGGGGAATGAAGAACACTTATAAAAATCTTCGTTTTGCAGTAGAGATCACGAAGGAACAGCCCATGGATTACCTCAGATATTCACTGGCGCAGTTGGCAGAGAACTGTAAGCGGTGGGGACTGGAAGAGGAAATGTCAAAACTGTATATGTAAGGAAATAGGCTAAGGGTAAATGATTTTATTTATCCTTAGCCTAAATTATTAGCTTTGTTGATAGTAATTATGCCGGTAAAGATGATCGTCTACCTGCTGCGCCAGGTGATTCATTTCTTCTTGTGCATCAGCACCCATGGCAATATTATAAAACGCATAGGAAAACTGCTTACTGAAGAAAGGATATGCGGGGGTCTGCGGTCTGGTAAAAGAGGTGTTCCGTAATTGTGAAAATAAAATATTGCTGTTGCCGGAACCAGCTTGAAAGCTGTCCATTACGTCATAAATCTCTTTTAAAACAGGAATACCCGTTAACTGACTGATCTTCAACTGGTTCTGCAGACTGAAAACATAACGGATAAATTCACAACATTCCCTGGGATATTGTGTCTGTCTGGACATGCATAATCCCCAGCTTCCATGGGGAGAAGCTGCTTTTATACCATGGAGAAGAGGGATTATGCCGATATTACTGTTCCTTTTTTGCGATTGAAAATAGGCACTGGGCAGTGAAAGACTCATGGCAAAGTTTTCAGGAAAATCGGCACTGAGATCCTCTACGTGGGTATAATGATATTTATGAAATAATTCGCCCAGCCAATTCATAGCAGCGACGGAAGCCGGAGAGTTAATATATCCAGAGGTTGCCGTCAGCGTATCGTTAAAAAAGCTGCCGTTGTTCTGCACGATAAATGGCAATCCGGCGTAGCTGTTCCATTCTCCGGATTTTGGAGAAAGACCGCGTCCGGAGTCCATAAGCAAAGGATAGGGAAAAGAAGTTTTGGTCTGTATTGTATGGCAGACATTCAGAAACTCATCCCAGCTCCAGGCATCTTCCGCAGAAGTCGGAATGCGGATACCAAGGGAATGGAACAATTCCTTGTTATACAGAATACATAAAGTGGATTCCGTATAACCCAGATGATATAGTTTTCCCTGATAGGTTCCCTGTGTCACAATGGGAGACAGAAAAGAGGATAGGAAAGACGAATCCATATATCCATCAAACGGCAGCAGAGAATTCATATATGCCCAATAGGGGACATCAGGACCGTCCAGGGACAGAATATCCGGTGCATTTCCACTGGTAAAGCTTTGCAACAGCGAGTCACGCAGAGGAGCCTTATCGTTGGTGAGAAAAGTCGGTGTTACAAAAAAACCGGAAGATGTCAGATTAAACTGTTCGATCAGAGAGATCCAAAAATGTTTCTCATTATCTTCCATAGGACATAAATAAATAGATAGGTTTATTTTATCTTTGGAGCGGTCTGCTACAAAAGTGCCTTTTCCTTGCTGCCGTATAATATATCCTTCAGCTTCCAGACATTTCAGGGCTTGTGTAATAGTGCTTTTACTTACATTTAAAGTACGCATTAATTCATTATCGGAAGGGATGAGATCGCCGGGACGATAATATCCGCTTTCGATTTTCTGGACAAATTCATTTTTTATAAGCATGTATTTTGGTGTTCTGGTGTTCATAAAATCCCCCACATTTTGAAAAGTGATTGACAATATATTTTTGTTATGCTAATATCATAGCATAAGTTATTCGAACAAACAAGATTAAAAAAAACTCTCTGCAAAAGCGGAGAGTTAAAAAATAAAACAAGTTATTCGAACAACCGAACAACTAAAAGGAGGAGAAGATGAAAAAGACATTTTCAAAAGAGAAATTATTTGACAGAACACCGCGGGTCTTTAAGCGGGATGCAACGGAAGTTCGTTTTCTGTTGGGCGGAATCGGAACAGGTAATTTTTCAGTAAATTCAAGAGGAAAGTTCCTGGACTGGGAAATTTTTAACTGGCCTTCCAAGAATACGAAATTTCCGCTTTCCTTTTTTGCAATTCGTACGGAGAACAAAGAACTGGAAAAACCTATATCGAAAATTCTGGAATCGAGAATGGTTCCGCCATATACCAGCTCACACGGATATCTTCAGGCTGAATTAGTAAATCTGCCAAGAATGGAAGATTCCGAACTGATTTGTGAATATCCTTTTGCAAGGGTGAATTTCAAAGATTCCGAATTGCCCGTAAAAGTGTCAATGGAAGCATATACACCGTTTATTCCTTTAAATACAGATGATTCCAGTATTCCCTGTGCAATTATCCGATACACGGTGAAAAATATTGCAGACTGTCCGACCAAAGTAAGCCTGGTAGGTACGCTTCCCAATGCATCCGGGTTTGAGGGATATGATGTTATTGAGAACCTGAAGCTGGCTGACAGCGTAAAAAATGAATATCGGGAATTTGATGATGTGAAGGGCTTGTATTATTCACCCGAACATTTGAAAGAGGATCATTTACGGTATGGAAATATGGCGATTCTGACCAGTGGATCCAATGTAACCTATAAAACACAGTGGTTTGACGGCGAATGGGTAGATGGAATACAGGATTTCTGGGATGACTTTACCAGTGATGGACTTTTGGAAAAAGAGACCGTATCTGACAGTGTGGGATGTGAATTTGCACAATTTCATAATTTCAGTTTCCTGAAAAGAAGAGAAAAGATCGGATCTATCGGAGCCTGGGAAGAACTTCAGCCGGGAGAAGAAAGGACCTTCGAATTTGTCATTACATGGTATTTTCCTAACAGAGTAAAGGCATGGATCGAGTTTGACGAGGACTACGAGAAATTCCAGCGCGGTGAATACGGAACAGTAAGAAATTACTATGCAACAAAATTCACAGATGCATGGGATGTAGCAAAATATGTATACCATAATAAGGAACGACTGGAATCAGACAGCAGAAAATTTGCCGATGCGATGTTCCATAAGACTACATTACCTTATTATGTGATTGATGCTCTGACTGCAAACATTACGAATCTTCGAAGTAATTTATGTTTCCGGCTGGAAGACGGAACCTTTGCCGGATTTGAAGGAATACGTGACTACATAGGCTGCGGTTACGGTAGTGTGCCTCATGTATGGAATTATGCACAGACGGTTGCTTTTCTGTTCCCGGATCTTGAAAAAACTATGCGTAATGTAGAATTTTTGAGAGAAACAGATGAGACAGGATGCATGTCTACACGAATGTTTTCCGTATTTGATCAGGAACGGTATGCAATGGTTCCGGCCTGTGATGGAGAACTTGGAAGTGTTGTTCGTGTCTACCGGGATTTCAAGAATCTTGGGGACGTGGAATTTTTGAAGACCATTTGGCCCAAAGTAGTGCTGGCAATGGAATATGCCCTGAAACAATGGGATCTGGATGGAGATGATGTACTGGACGGTCAGCAGAATACAACCTATGATATTGAATTTTACGGACCAAATCCCATGACGGACAGTATTTTCCTGGCAGCATTGAAATGCTGTGAAGAGATGGCTGAGATCGTAGGAGACGAAGAACATCACCAGCTATACGCAGATGCTTACGAAAAAGGAGCTGCAAGAGCCGACCAACTGATGTTTGACGGGGAATATTATATTCAGGTACAGAAGGAGATTGATAAATATAAGTATCAATTCGGAAAAGGCTGCCTGTCAGATCAGCTTCTCGGACAGTTCCTGGCATATATGGCCGGAATCGGGGAAATTTTACCGAAAGAGCATGTAAAATCTGCTATGGAATCCGTATTCAAGTATAATTATAAAACGGATTTTTATCATACGGACAGTGTACACAGAGCATATGCAATCAATGAAGAGCATGGAATGGTAGTAGCTACCTGGCCGAAAGGCGGCAGACCTAAATTCCCGTTATCCTATGCCGGAGAGGTGTGGACAGGAGTAGAGTATGAAGTAGCCGTTAATCTGATTTATTCAGGTTGTGTAGAGGAAGGTCTGACGGTGGTAAAGTCAATTCGGGATCGTTATGACGGATACAAGAGGAATCCGTTCAGTGAGATTGAGTCCGGTCATCATTATTGCAGAGCAATGGCAAGCTGGGGAGTGCTGAATGCATTATTGGGACTGCAAAGTGATATGTATCGCGGAACCTTGTCATTCCATCCTGCAATAGAAGGTGAAATGTCCAGTTTCTTCATCTGTGGAAAAGCATGGGGTATTTACAGTCAGAAGGAAGAGAATGGGAAAATGTGCAAACATATTGACGTCCTGTATGGGACGTTAGATGATATTCATGTACAAGAATAAGGAGGGTACAATTATGATGAAAAAGTATTGGAGAAAAATGATGGCACTTACTTGTGCGGCCGCTATGCTGTTTACAATGGCAGGATGCGGAAATGCAGAAGGAACTACAGATGGTGCAGAGACTGCGCAGAGCTCTACGACTGCAGATGGGTCCGGAGAGATCACGATCCAGTTTGCAGAGCATGTTGCTGATATTCAGGCACAGGAGCCGCATCTGCAGAAGATTATTACTGCTTTTGAAGAAAGCCATCCGGGGATTAAAATTGATATTACGGGCAAAGAAGTGTCCGAGCATAATACGCAGATGACTTTACTGGCAGGAGAAAATAAGCTTCCGGATGTATTTTGGCTGGAGCAGGCAACCGCAAAGGAGTTTGCACAGAATGGGTATTTATCTGATCTGACGGATGCATTGGATCAGTATGGCATCAATGACAGCCTTCTTCCCGGACTGGTGCATTCATGTACCGTTGACGGCAAAGATGTGGGAATGCCCAGTGAAGTTATGATGGTAGGATTTTATTATAACAAGGATCTCTTCCAGCAGGCAGGAATCGAAGAAGTGCCTGTTACCTATGAAGAGTTCCTGGATGTGGTAGATAAGCTGAATGCAGCCGGAATCACACCGCTGACCGTGGGGGCGCAGGATAATTACAGTATCTGGGCATTCGAGACAATGTTGGCAAGATATGGATTTTTTGAAAAGCTTGACGGTCTGAAGGATGGAAGCATTTCCTGGAATAACGAAGACTTTATTCACTATTTCGAAAAAGTAGAAGAAATGCGTGAAAAAGGAACTTTTACAAAGGACATTTCCAATATTGGATATTTTGAAGCAAAAGAGCAGTTCCTAGGTGGAAATGCAGCAATGTTCAATTCCGGAGCATGGGATATCGGTGATTTTGAGGGAAGTGATATGGCTTCTAAAATCGGATTTTTCTGGGGACCTACCTTTTCCGACAGCCAGTATGAGCAGCAGATCGGAATCAAGGCATCCGGCGGTGTTTATGTAGTATCTTCAAAGGCAGCAGAAGATCCTGCGTTGTTAGATGCAATTATGCAGTTCTGGCAGTTCTATTACGGCGAAGAGGGAACCAGGATCATTGCAGAGGATACCGCGGCATTACCGTGCTCTACATATAATGGACAGATTGATGAGAGCCAACATCCTGTACTTTCCACGATGATCACGGCATTAAATGATGACTGGAAAGCAGTAACTGAGCCGTTTAATTCACTTTCGTCCAATGTGGCATATGGATATTTTGATGCTACCTTCGGTGTTATGACCGGCGTTTACACACCGGAACAAGCAGCTGATTATGTAGAAAATTTGCAAAGTGCCGAAAGATAAAACCATAAGAGCGGTATGAAATTAAGTAATACCGCTCTTTTCTATAGAATGGAAAGGGAGAAAGCTATGTATTGGTTGAGTACAAAGAAAGCAAAAATCATTATGCTGCTTCCGACTCTTATGATTTATGCAGTATTTATTATTATTCCTGTGTTTATCGCATTTTATTATAGCTTTACGGACTACAGTGGTCTTGGAAAAGCATCCTTTGTGGGAATAAAAAACTATGTTGCTATGTTCCATGATAAGCTATTTCTGATCGCATTGAAAAATACATTTTTAGTATTGTTATTCAGTGTGATATTCCTGATCGTTGGATCTTTTATGGCAGCATTATTGATGAACAAGAATTTTCACGGAAACGCATTTTTTAAAATGGTGATTTTTGCTCCCTATGTAATAGCGCCTATTATCATAGGAATTATCTGGGGATATATCCTGAATCCTAATTATGGGCTGGTAAATAGTGTATTGCATAAAATAGGACTGGATATGCTTGCTATTGAATGGATCGGTGGAACTAAATGGTCTCCATTGTCATTGGCGATCGTATTCACATGGCAGGTACTGGGTTTCCATGGAACTATTTTTTTATCCGGAATCAAAGCAATACCGGGAGATATTTACGAAGCCTGTGATATTGATGGAGCCAATTTGTTACAACGCTTGTTTTATGTGACAATTCCTATGCTGAAAGAGACCTTTATTATTAATATTGTTCTGGTGGTAACAGGCGTATTTAAAATATATGAACTGGTATATCAGATGACAGGCGGAGGACCTACTCATCAGTCGGAGCTGCTTACCTCATATATGTATTTTACAGTATTTACATCCAGAAGGTATGGATATGGAATGGCAATTGCGGTTGCAATTCTGTTACTTTCAATTCTGGGCTCGTTTTCCTATATTAAGATCACAACGAGGAAGCAAAGGAGTTAAACATGAGAAACAAGAGAATATCGATAAAAAAAGTCATTTTTTACATATGTCTGCTGGGATTGATTATTCTTTTGGTCATGCCCATACTGTGGGCTATGTTGCTTTCATTAAAGACAAATAATGAGATTGTCAACAGTCCGCTTTCTTTGCCGCAGACAATAAGCTTTGAAAATTATCAGCGTGCGATCGATACTATTGATTTTTCCAAAATGTATTTTAACACGATTTTACTGGTAGTAATATCTACTTTTTTCAGTATTTTATTCACTTTTATGAGTTCGTTCGCAATTGCCAGAATGGTTTTCAGAAACCATAAGGCATCGGAAACATTGTATCTTTTCCTGCTGATCGGGATTGGCATCCCTATTTATGTACTACTGTTTCCGGTATATCGGATTGATTCATTGATGGGAATTCTTGGAACCCGTTTGGGACTGATCCTGCCGTATGTTGCAGTGAACATCTCGTTCAATACCTTGCTGTTTACCGGATTTTTGAGAGATATCCCCGGAGAATTGGAAGAAGCAGCAATTATCGACGGCTGCAATCTATTTAAGCTGTGTACCAAAGTGGTGATTCCGGTTATGAAACCCACGTTCGTGACGATCATTATTTTTAATGCAGTTTATATTTACAATGAGTTCCCGTTTGCATCAACCTTTATTCAGAATAATGCCTTAAACACCGTGTCATTAATGACATCTATGTTTAAAGGACAATATACCATGGATTATAGTGGAATCATTGCAGCGAGTCTGATGATCATGCTTCCTGAATTAGTATTTTATGTCATTTTGCAGAAGTATATTATAAGTGGTATGACTGCCGGAGCAGTGAAAGGATAAGAAAATGAGAGAAATCGTAAGGCCATCCCTACATTTTACACCACAGAAAGGCTGGATCAATGATCCTAATGGCTTGGTGTTTTTTAAAGGACAATATCATTTATTTTATCAGTATAATCCGTACCATGATAACTGGGACAGTATGCACTGGGGGCATGCGGTAAGCAGGGACCTGATACACTGGGAAGAATTGGAACCGGCACTGGTCCCCGACATGCCCTATGATAACGATAAAAACGGCGGATGTTTTTCCGGATCGGTTGTTGTACATGATGATCAGCTATTTTTATTTTATACAGGAAGAACGGAAGATGAAACCGGTATTTTTGAGACGCAAAATCTGGCAGTGTCGAAGGATGGGATACATTTCGTAAAGGCAGAAGAAAACCCGCTGATAAAAGAAGTCCCGGAAAAGGGAGGAAGAGATTTTCGAGATCCCAAGGTGTTTTTTGCACAAGGGAAATGGAGAATGATCTGTGGAGGATCCACCGGAAGAATTGAACATCCGGACAGCTGCGGAAGAATTTATCTTTTCTCTTCTACCGATCTGTACCATTGGACGTATAGCGGAATTTTGTACGAAGCAGAGCCCGGTGAGGGCAGAATGTTTGAATGTCCGGATGCCTTCTGCCTTGATGATGTCTGGTTTTTGACAACTTCGCCGATGTATGAAAAAGACAGTGTAACGACGCTATATCTGTCCGGACAGATGGATTTTGACAAATGTGAATTCCATAAAGAGATAAGCGGAACTTTGGATCATGGAACTCATTATTATGCAGCACAGACATATCCGGTATTGCATGGGGAAATACGGTCTGTTGCCTGGCTGGGCGGCTGGCTGTGGATGCCCTGGATCCGGGATTTCGGTCCGGAGGAGGGGTATCGTGGAATACTGGATGTATCACGAGTGTGGTATTTAGATGATAACAGGCGTTTGTGCGCAAAAGTGGCTGATAAAGTGAAAGCTGAGATGAAGCTCTTCAGCAGAACATTGGAAAAACATTGGACCGGTGAAAACATACCACCGCAAAGTGAGCCGGTTATGGTAGAACTGAAGGGAAAGCTGCCGGGAGATGGAGAGTTGTTGTGTATTGATCTATATGATACAGATAGACATACCGTGACAATATGCTTTGATTCTTCAAATAAAGAAATGACTGTGAATTATAACCGGGCAGACAGAGCTTCCAGATATGGTATACGGACTGTGCCCTGTGAAATGATGGAAAAAGAAACAGATATTGATATCCTCATAGACGGAAATACATTTACATTATTGTGGGAGCATGGTTTGTATCGCTATACAGGGAAATTATACCCACAAGGAAATATAGGCGTAGATATAAAATATAGGGCAAAACAGCATTATGATATTACATCTCTGGGAGAGATATTGATTGATTTTACCGGAAAAAAAGAGAGTGAAAGACAAACATTGTCTTATACACAAAATCCGGGAGGTGCACCTGCTAATGTTGTGGTTGCGGCACAACGGCTGGGTGCCCAAACAGCATTTATCGGAAAAGTAGGAGAAGACTTCCTGGGTGATTTCTTAAAGGAAACACTGGATAAAAGTGGTGTGTCAACTGAAGGGTTAATAAGTGATGCAGACTATTTTACAACACTTGCTTTTGTTAAACTGGCAGATAACGGAGAACGAAATTTTGCGTTTGCCAGAAAACCCGGAGCAGATATCGGACTGAAGGCTGAGGAAATACGGAAAGATATAATCTGCCAAAGCCGTATTCTTCATGTAGGCTCTTTGTCGTTAACTGATGAAATATCCAGAAATGCAGAATTTATTGCATTAAAAGCTGCGAAAAATAATGGAACAATTATTTCTTATGATCCGAATTACAGAGCCAGTTTATGGGATTCACAGGAAGAAGCCTGTAAATGGATGAGAAGTATTTTAGAATATGCAGATATCGTTAAAGTATCAGAAGAAGAGATTGAGCTGTTAACAGGTTATACGGATGTTCGGAAAGCAGCAGAGAGCATAACAGAATATGGTGCGAAAATAGTACTCATTACTTTAGGCGAAAAGGGATCGTTTGTATATCTGCAGGATCAGCAGGAAGCATATGTTTCAGGCTATTCCAGCAAAGTTGTGGATACCACCGGTGCCGGAGATTCTTTTATGGGAGGCTTTTTATATAAGATTTGTGAATCCGGTAAGCATATAGAAGAATATTCTTTACAGGAAATGATAGAATGTGTCCGTTTTGGAAATGCGGTGGCTTCCCTATGTGTTGAGAGAGAAGGAGCAATACCTGCGATGCCTGTAATGGAAGAAGTAATTAAGAGGATCAATAGCTAACATAATCCGATCGATGGACAGTAAGAAGGAGCAACTCTGCAGTACCGGGAGCTGCTTCTTTTTGATATAATTTATTGTATGGGATATGCTTGCTTTTCACATAAATCATTGTCATAATAGGTGTGTTATTATAAAGAGATTGGAGAAATATAGAAATGTTACTGGATGTTTTAGGATTATTGTCAGCCTGTTCGTATGCTTTGGACTGTGTGGAGGCAGAACTGGTACATGTGTCTGACAAACATGCGAAGCGTGTGGCATACATGAGTGTCTGCATGGCAGAGCAGCTGGGGATCAGCGGTGAGAGCCTGCAGGATCTGGCAGCATGTGCCCTGTTGCATGATAATGCACTGACACAGTATATTCAGGAAGAATTACATAAGGATGTTGCAAATGTTCCGCAAGCTTCTCAGGTAGGAATTCACTGTACCCTGGGTGAAAAAAATATACAGAGACTTCCCTTCCATACGGATGTGAAGAATGTAATTCTGTATCACCATGAAAATGCCAATGGGAGTGGACCGTTTGGAAAAACATGGGAAGAGATTCCGCTTTTTTCCCGCATCATTCATTTAAGCGATCTGTTGGACCGGGCATACGGTGCAAAGGGCTTCACGGAGGATATTTTCAATAAAGCTTGTGGATATCTTCACAAAAATGAAGGAACCGTTGTGGACAAGGAATGTGTGGATGCTTTCCTGCAGGCGTTTCCCCTGCCGCATTTTCTGACACTGGGAGAGGATAGCTTTGAGAAAAATCTGTGGGAGAAAATCCCCCGCATCAAACAGGAGTTGAGTTTTGCACAGATCAAGGAACTGGCCCGTTTTTTTGCACAGATCGTCGATTACAAGTCACCCTTTACCAGCACCCATTCCATTGGTGTGGCGGAGGATGCGGAGCGCCTAAGCCGCTATATGGGCTTTGATGAAGAGACCGTGCAGAAAATGTACCTGGCGGGCGCTTTACATGATATCGGAAAAGTGGCGGTAGGTAATGAGATCCTGGAGAAGCCGGGAAGGCTTACGGAGGACGAATTTGCTGTGATGAAACATCATGCGGCATATACCTATTATATTCTGTCCGGCGTAGATGATTTTGACGAGATCCGCGACTGGGCGGCATTCCACCATGAGCGGCTGGACGGAACCGGATATCCTTTCGGGAAGACCGCCACAGAGCTGAACACACAGGAGCGCATGATGGCATGCATAGATATCTATCAGGCACTGACGGAAAGCCGTCCCTATAAACAGGGCATGCCTCACGAAAAAGCCTGTGAGATCCTGTGGGATATGGCGAAGAAGGGCTGGCTGGATGAAACGATTGTGAAACAGGTCGAGGATTGCTTTCGGGGATAAAAGATGTGAGGGCGATTATTGCAGGATTAATATGACGCAGATATAGGGAAGGTATAAAGATATGGACAACTTTATAGAAGCTTTGTATGGACAACCGGAAGGAACTATTCCGGAGGAGTATGATTGGTTTGCTCCGCTGTTGGGTGATTGGGAGTTTGATTATAAAGATAAGTTTATAGATGGTGATCATAACAGGCCACAGCGTCAATTAAAGGGAGAGTGGATCTTTAGGCGGGTATTGAACGGGATAGGCATTGAAGATATGTTCATATGTCCTTCCAGAGCAACGAGGGAGACTTCTCCACAGCCGGATGGTGAGTATGGTGTTGGACTCAGAATATATAATTCAAAGACCCATTGTTATGATATGGTATATGCATGCAAGAGTAAATTTACAAATTTGTGTTTTACCATGGAAAATGGAATATTGACGGGAACTGTTCTGGAAAATTCCAATCGAAAATGGCGATTTGTGGAAAGAAATGAAAATACATTTCATTGGCAGAATATTACCATTCAGGAGAATGGTGACATTACTGTAAATTGTGAGGTTTTCGGGAAAAGAAAAAGCGAGGAAGCGTAAAACATGAACGTTATAGACATTATGAAGCGCCCTGCGGCCTATGCCAGTGGCTATGAAAATATCCCGGGAGAGGAACAGAACCGGGCAAAACAGCTTTGCTGGGAATATAACCGGACAGCTCCGAAGGAACAGCAGAAGCGGCGGGAAATCTTACAGGAGCTTTTGGGAACCTGTCATCCGATGACAGGCATTGAACCGGATTTTCACTGCGATTACGGATTTAATATTCATACCCACGGACTTACAGTCATCAATTATAACTGTGTCATTCTGGATACCTCACCCGTCAATATCGGTGCGGGTGCATTTATCGCGCCCGGCGTTTGTCTGGCCTGCTCCGGACATGCGGTTGACCCGGGACAGCGCAGTCAGGGAATCGGTACTTCTGCACCCATCACGCTGGAAGAAAATGTATGGATCGGAGCAAATGCCACGGTCTGCGGTGGTGTAACCATCGGCGCGGGTTCTGTGATCGGCGCCGGAAGTGTGGTTACCCATGATATTCCGGCGGGAGTGATTGCAGCAGGCGTTCCCTGCCGGGTGATCCGTCCCATTACGGAGAAAGATAAGATCCGGCCGGAGGACATTCTTTTCTAAAAAAGATGACGATAGCCCCACTCTTGTGTTACTATGGTGGAAAATAATACAAAGGAGTGGGGAGAATATGTTTACAAAAAGGAGTTGGGAATCCTTTTATTCCGGTCTCGTTATGGTGGGACTGGTATTTATGGTGTTCCCGGTTATTTATTTCTGCGGTGCGACAAAGGAGAAGCAGATCCTGCCGCCGCTTATCATGTTTCTGCTGGGTCTGGTGATCTTCGTGATCAGTGTTCACTTTTCTGTCAAATACCACAAGGAGAAAACGAAATACACCAAGTATAAGATCGACAAGTCTCTGACCTACACATTCACCTTAACTTACGGGGATAAGGTGGAGACCGTCACGGATTTTTCCCAGATCGAATATGCCATCAAGTGGCTGGCGAAATACCGGACGGGCCATGTGGAGATCGCAGTCACGCCTACTATGGGAAGCCTGAAAAAGTTCTACATCTGCTACACCGACAAAGATCCGTACATTCACATGCTGATCGAGCAGGAGAGAGAAGACGGCGTGGGATATTGGGAAGAACGGGGAGATTCTTACAAGATTCCCATTATGACACTCGAGCGGCTCTATGTGAAACATAAGATGATTTCGTTTGATTACCTGAACCGCAGGGAGACTGGTGTGGATGCAAGGGAGGGACTGATCTTATGATGCAGCGCTGGCGGGAAAAATTAAAATACATAGAGGCTGGTCTGATCGTTACCTCACTTATCATGTTTGTAGTATCCTTATTTGTGGATTATGAAAATACCGGATTAGAGGCTGCGATACTTATCATCGGAACGGCGGTAATTTCTGTTATAGCAGAGAAAATCAATAAAAAAGAAATCGAGAAAATGAAACGCCAGGAAGAGGAAGAACTGAAAGATATTGTCTGAGAATAAATCCTGTTTCCCAAAGGAAGAATGATTGACACGGAGGTTAGCGAGTGCTAACCTTGGGAAGAGATTTTGAAAACTTTGGGAGTGACAATATATGGATCTGGCATTCTGGCTGGCGATTGCAGCAGCGATCCTGTGCGTTGCTGTCGCCATTTACGGTGAAAGTAAAAAGGATAAAAAATAGGGAAAAGAATGACACTTCAGCAATTAAAGTATGTAATAACGGTAGCAGAGACCGGCACCATCACGGAAGCAGCCAACAGGCTGTATGTTTCACAGCCCAGTTTGACCAACGCGATCCACGAGTTGGAAAAGGAAATGAATATTGTTATTTTCAACCGGACCAACAAGGGGATCACGCTTTCCAAAGAGGGAGATGACTTTTTGGGATATGCGAGACAGGTGCTGGAGCAGGCGGCGATCCTTGAGGATAAATACAAGGGAAATCCCGGGGGCAAAAAACAGTTCTGCGTATCCACCCAGCATTATTCCTTTGCCGTCAACGCATTCGTGGACCTGATCAAACAGTACGGGCAGGAAGAATACGATTTCAGCCTGCGGGAGACACAGACCTATGAGATCATAGAAGATGTGGCGCGTCTGCGCAGCGAGATCGGAATCCTGTTTTTGAATGATTTCAATGAAGCGGTACTCAGCAAGCTGTTGAAATCCCATGATCTGGAATTCCACCAGTTGTTTGTTGCCAGTCCCCATGTATTTATCAGCAGAAAACATCCGCTGGCGGGTAACAGCATAATTACGAACGAAGAACTGGAAGAATACCCGTACCTGTCTTTTGAACAGGGAGAGCACAATTCCTTTTATTTTTCGGAGGAAATCTTCTCTGATTTTGAACGCAGGAAAAATATCCGTGTGCGGGACAGAGCAACACTGTTCAATCTGCTGATCGGCCTGAACGGTTACACCGTGTGCAGCGGCGTGATCGATAAAAAATTAAACGGAAAAGATATTATCGCCGTGCCACTGGCAGATGAGAGTGACATGCGGATCGGTTATATCACACACAGAAAAGGAATGCTCAGCAGACTGGGTACTACCTACCTGGAAGCACTGCAGAAGTATTTAGGATGAATGGGTTGCCCATAGCTTTAAACTATGGACAACACTTATTTTTACGTATTTTGCGGATTTCATCATTTCTCTTATAATGAGGACAATTCAAAAAACGACAAAACAACAAAGAAATGGAGAGAATGACAATGAGCAATTTACAGACACCTTTTCGCTATGATTTCGTAGGAAGTTTTTTAAGACCGGAGAAGCTGAAGAAAGCAAGAAGACAGTTCAATGAAGGAAAGATCGATGCTGCGGCACTGAAGAAAGTGGAAGATGAAGCCATCACAGAGCTTGTGAGCAAGATCAAAGAGCTGGGCTATCATGTGATCACAGACGGTGAATTCCGCAGAGCCACCTGGCATCTGGATTTCATGTGGGGATTCGACGGCATCGGCCATACCCCTACCAAGACGGGACTTCCGTTCCACGGCGAGGCGGCCATGGTGGATGATACCTATATTGTAGGCAAGATCGGACTGACCGGGGAGCATCCTTTTGTAGATCATTTCCGGTTTGTAAAAGCATTAGAGGATGAAAATACCGTAGCAAAGCAGACCATACCTTCTCCCGCCCAGTTTCTGGCACAGTTTACCATGCCCTTTAACCGAGGCTGCACAGAGAAGCATTATCCGAATGAGCAGGAACTGGTAAATGACATCGTGGCGGCCTACGGAAAAGTGATCGATGATCTCTATGCGGCAGGATGCCGGAACTTACAGCTGGATGACTGCACCTGGGGCATGTTCGCAGACAAGATCGGTCATACCCTGTACGGAACCACCAGAGAGGGAATTGTAGAGTTCCAGAAAGCCCACAAGGATATTAACGATAAGGTGATCGCCAATGCACCGAAGGATATGATCATCAACACCCATGTATGCCGCGGTAATTTCCATTCCACCTACGCAAGCGAGGGTGCCTATGATTCCGTAGCGGATATCCTGTTCGGCGAAGAGAATGTGAATGCCTATTTCCTGGAGTTTGATGATGAGAGATCCGGCGGTTTCGCACCTTTGGCCAAGGTATCCGGGGAGAAAAAGGTCGTTCTGGGACTGATCACTACCAAGTCTCCCGTACTGGAGGACAAACAGCTTGTCATTGACAGAATCCATGATGCGGCAAAATACATTCCACTGGAAAGATTATACTTAAGCCCCCAGTGCGGATTTGCTTCCTGCGAGATCGGCAACAAGCTGACCGAGGAAGAACAGTGGGCAAAACTCCGACTTGTGAAAGAAGTGGCGGAGGAAGTCTGGGGAAAATAAATAAACGTGGTTCCGGCGATTACCAGAGAGGTGGTCGCCGGAATTTTAATTATATTCAATTGTCTCATTTTTCTGGATAGGCTATAATATACCTATGGTTATCCCTGTTTAACATTTTCTAAATGGGTATTTTTGAAATATTTTGAATATGAAAAATAATACGGAGGAAGCAAAAACATGAATAAACAAACAGCCCATTACCATCTTCCCGGTCTGTTTGAATTCTATGAATTATACAGAATGTTCCTGCCGTTGTTTCGGGAGCATCGGGAATATTTTTACGACTGGTGCGACATCGGTTCCATCTACGGAGCCCCGCCGGACTGCATCTGGGGAGGCGGCCGGGTTTCACTGGAGGATCACGACGCAGGAGAAGTGCTGGCACTGTTACAGGAATACGGGATCTCAGCCCGTCTGACCTTCAGCAATTCAAAGCTTATCGAAGAACATCTTTCCGACAGAAAATGCAATGAACTCTGTGCCCTGTTTGCGGAAAATGCAACCCCGGAGAACGGCGTGATCGTCCACTCGGAGCTGCTGTTACAGTATCTGAAAAGTCATTATCCGGAGCTTTATCCGGTATCCTCCACCACAAAAGTCCTGACGGATTTTGAAGCGTTAAAAAAGGAGATCGACAGAGACGATTTTCGCTATGTTGTACCGGATTTCCGCCTGAACAAGGCTTATGAAAAATTAAATATGCTGACAGAACCACAGAAAGAAAAAGTGGAATTTTTGTGCAATGAATGCTGCTATTTTGGCTGTAAGGACAGGAAGGAATGTTACGAAGCCGTCAGCCGCAGGAATCTGGGAGAGGAGCCGGATTTTAGTTGTACCTCACCGGGGGCGGAGGAGGGCTATCGTTTCTCCAAAGTTATGAAAAATCCCGGATTTATCAGTGTGGGAGATATTCAGAAGATCTATCTGCCTATGGGATTTTCCAATTATAAGATCGAGGGCCGGGGACTGGGCAGTGCACTGGTTCTGGAATTTTTACTGTATTATATGACGAAACCGGAGTACCAGCTGCAGGTCAGAGAAGAAATCTATCTGGACAATATGCTGGATCTGTTTTAATAAATGAAATCAAAAGATGAGGAATGCTGTCATGGAAAATGCTGTCATGGAATACGAAACCAATGAACCAAAGCATATCAAAGTAAGAGGTGCAAAGGTTCATAACCTGAAAAATATAGATGTGGATGTTCCCCTACACAAAATCGTGGGGATCGCCGGGGTATCCGGTTCGGGGAAATCTTCGCTGGCGCTGGGTGTCCTCTATGCAGAGGGCTCCAGACGTTATCTGGAATCCCTGTCCACGTATACGAGAAGACGCATGACAGGTGCGGCGAAAGCACAGGTAGATGAAGTACTCTATGTTCCTGCGGCGCTGGCATTGCATCAGCGCCCCGGAATTCCCGGGATCCGCAGTACCTTTGGAACCGGAACGGAGCTTTTGAACAGTCTGCGTCTGATGTATTCCAGACTGGCATCCCACCGCTGCCCCAACGGACATTATGTGCCGCCGACCCTGAAAGTAGCGGCGGAGCAGGAGATCCTGTGCCCGGAATGCGGAGCAAAGGTGCATGCTCCCAGTGCAGAAGAACTGGCATTCAATTCCCAGGGAGCCTGTCCGAAGTGCGGTGGTACGGGAAGTGTGCGGACCGTGGATCTGGATTCTCTGGTGCCGGATGATTCCCTAAGCATTGATGAGGGAGCGGTAGCACCCTGGAACAGCCTCATGTGGTCATTGATGACGGATGTCTGCCGGGAAATGGGAGTGCGGACAGATGTACCCTTCCGGGAACTGACAGACCGGGAAAAAGAGATCGTTTATCACGGACCCGCGGAGAAGAAACATATTTTCTATAAGGCGAAGAAGACCAATCAGGCGGGAGAACTGGACTTTACGTATTTTAATGCGGTATACACGGTAGAGAATGCTCTGGCAAAGGTAAAAGATGAAAAGGGCATGAAACGTGTGGAAAAATTCTTAAAGGAGGATATCTGCCCAGAATGCGGCGGCAGCAGACTTTCGGAAGCTGCCAGAGTACCGAGACTTAGGGGGATAGGGCTGGCACAGGCCTGCCAGATGCCCCTGAAAGAATTGGTGGACTGGGTAGCGGGAGTGCCGGATTCTCTGCCGGAAGAGATGCGCCCCATGGCGGAATCCATCTGTGAATCTTTCCAGACTGTGGCGAAAAGGCTGATGGATCTGGGACTTTCTTATTTGTCTCTGGACCGTGCGGCAGCCTCCCTGTCCACCGGGGAAAGACAGCGGATGCAGCTGGCCCGGGCGGTGCGAAACCGTACCACCGGGGTACTCTATGTGTTGGACGAGCCCTCCATCGGTCTGCATCCTTCGAATATCGTGGGACTGAATGCCGTGATGCATGATCTAATTGCTGATGGCAATTCCATCATTTTGGTAGATCATGATACCCAGATATTATCCGAAGCGGACTGGCTGATCGAGATGGGACCGGAAGCCGGTGCCGGAGGCGGTTATGTGATCACACAGGGCGGTATTCCACAGGTGATCGCACAGAAAGAGTCCATGATCGGGCCGTTTCTGGCCGGAACAGCGAATATGCGAATTCGCAAACCCATCGCCCGGGAGGACATATTTGCACCGGGAAAGCTTCATCTGTCTACGGATGCGATTCACACGGTAAAATCTCTGGAGATCGACATTCCCAAAGGACGGCTCACGGTAGTCACCGGTGTCTCAGGATCCGGGAAGACCACCATGGTACTGGAAAGCCTGATCCCCGGGCTGGAAGCAAAATTAAACGGCGAACATTTCCCAGCACATGTAAAAAGCATTACCGCAGAGGGCATCGCCCATGTGAAGCTGATCGATGCTTCCCCCATCGGCATCAATGTGCGGTCCACGGTGGCTACCTATGCCAATGTGCATGATGAACTGCGGAAGATCTATGCCAAGACTGCGGATGCAAAAAACAGGAAATACAAGGCGGGAGATTTTTCTTATAATACCGGAAAATTAAGATGCCCGGTCTGCGACGGCACCGGACAGATCAGTCTGGACGTGCAGTTTCTGCCGGATGTGGATGTGCCCTGCCCGGAGTGCGGTGGTTCCCGCTATGCCAGAGAAGCATGGGACATCTGCTATGAGAACAAACGGGGGAAACGTTATTCTCTGCCGCAGATGATGGAGATGGATGTAACGACGGCATTGCAGGCGACAGAGGATTGGAAAGTCGTGCATCAGCGGCTGGAAGTCCTGAAAAATCTGGGACTGGGATATTTAACATTAGGCGAAGAGACACCAAGCCTCTCCGGTGGAGAGGCCCAGCGGCTGAAGCTGGCCAGTGAACTGGGCAGAGGACAATCAGATTCCGTATTTGTATTCGACGAACCGACGATCGGACTGCATCCGTTAGATGTACAGACCCTGTTGCAGGTATTTCAGACGCTGGTAGACAATGGGGCAACGGTACTTGTCATTGAACATGATCTGGATGTGATCCGCAATGCCGATTACATCATTGATATGGGACCCGGTGGCGGAGAAGATGGCGGCAGAGTCGTTGCCGTGGGAACTCCGGAGCAGATCAGGGCAGATGCCGACAGCATTACGGGAAAATATCTGTAAAAAATCAAAAACCCGGATACGGCAGAGGCATCCGCTCACCGTACCTGGGTTTAAAAAACTGATTTTTACAGAATCACCTGCTCCAGCTTCTCACGGAAGTCTGCTTCGGACATGGCACCGACGAAGTTGGCCACGGGTTGTCCGTCTCTGAAGATCACAAAATTCGGAATGCTTGCCACGCGGTACTTCTGGGCGATGGTCATGTTCTCATCCACATTGATCTTGCCGACCTTTACTTTTCCCTCGTAAGCTTCTGCCAGCTTTGCCACGGTAGGAGCCATCATCTTGCAGGGATTGCACCAGTCTGCGTAGAAATCTACCAGAACGGGCAGAGGGGAGTTCAGAACTTCTTCCTCAAAATTAGCAACGGTAAACGTATATTCCATAAGTATCCTTCCTTTCTGTTATCTGTTGTTGATAGTATCTCAAAAATAAGATTCTATATTCGGGGCCTTATCTGTAAATAATATATTTGCAGATGGGATTGCCAACGGAGGAAAACTTTTCCTCGTATTCGGTCATGACGTTCCCCTCCATCAGCGCGGCATCGTTATGCAGATCGTAGGTGATCACCTGCGCTTTCCATCCGGCGGGCTCCAGTTCCTCTACTGCAAAATCAAACAACGGGCGGTTGTCCGTCTTGAATTCCAGCGTACCCTCTTTTTTCAGGATCACATCATAGCGGGCCAGAAACTGTCTCGAAGGAAGTCTTCTCTTCGCATGACGGTCCTTGGGCCAGGGATCGGAGAAATTCAGATAAATGCGGTCCACTTCACCTTTTCCGAATACCTTATCGATGTCTTCTGCATCCATACGGATGAATTTCAGGTTGGGAAGCTCGTCCTCTTCCATTTTCTGGATCGCGCGGAGCAATACGCTGGAATATTTTTCAATTCCCACATAATTAATCTGCGGATTCTGCTTTGCAAGGGTATGTAGGAAACGTCCTTTTCCCATACCGATCTCAATATGGATCGGATGATCGTTTCCGAAAATCTCATGCCAGGTTCCGGGGCATGCTTCCAGGGTATCTTCCGGTACGACATAGGGACTTTCCGCAATAACTTCCCGGGAACCGGTAATATTTCGTAACCTCATGGTAATCTCAGCCTTTCTTATAGTAATCTGTATTGTCAATGTACTTTATCTGAGAAAGCTTGTCAAGTCACAGGCCGGGGGATTATACTGGCAGTAGGAGGAGAAAATTTATGAAATGGATGATTGCATCGGATATTCACGGATCGGCATATTACTGTCGAAAACTGTTGGAAGCATATACGGAGGAAGGGGCCGACAGGCTGCTTTTACTGGGGGATATTTTATACCACGGCCCCAGAAATGATCTGCCCAGAGATTATGCGCCCAAGGAAGTGATCGCTTTATTGAACGAGCGGAAAAATGATATCTACTGTGTACGCGGTAATTGCGATACGGAGGTGGATCAGATGGTGCTGGAATTTCCGGTGCTGAGTGATTATTGTGTACTTGCGGAGGGGACGCAGGCAATCTATGCCACCCATGGACATATCTATAATGAGCAGAAACTGCCGCCATTGCATTCCGGAGATATTTTACTGCACGGTCATACTCATGTGCCGAAATGCGTTGTTCATGAGACAGAGCAGTATATCTGCATGAATCCGGGGTCCGTGTCGATTCCCAAGGAAGAAAGCTGGCACGGATACATGATCTGGGAAGGCAAAAATTTTGTGTGGAAAGACTTCGACGGACAGGAACATTTACGGTATTCCGTATAGAGAATGACAGCGTTCGCAGAAGGTCTTAAAAAGAATTAAAAAATAGAGATAAGACTTTGGTTTTTAGGTAAAATGGTGTATGATAAAGAATGCGCATTATCATACACCATTTTATTTTGAAGATATCAGGAAGGATTTATACATGCAGTTTTTCAGGCATTTTTCATATAGAAGTTTTTTAACCAGGGCAGTGATGGGAATCAGCGCTCTCTGCCTTTTTGCATCTCAGGGGCTTAGTGTCTCTGCTGCAACGATCAAAGAAGAGAACATCGCCCGCAATCAGGCACTGGCCATTCAGTCCAATGAAGTGGCAAACTGGCCTACGGGACCGGTAGTCAGCGCAGGATCCGCCATTTTGATGGATGCGGATACCGGAGCGATCCTTTATGCCAAAAATATCCATCAGCAGGAATACCCTGCCAGTACCACCAAAATTCTGACAACATTGATCGCATCCGAGCGCTGCAGCATGGATGAGATCGTGGATTTCTCCTATGATGCGGTACACGATATTGATCCCGGAAGCAACCATATCGCTATTGACCCCGGCGAGCAGCTGACCATGGAGGAATGTCTGAATGCCATTCTGATCCGCTCCGCCAATGAAGTTTCTTTCGCGGTAGCAGAGCATATTTCCGGAACGACCTGGCAGGACTTTGCACCGATCATGAATGAAAGAGCCAAGGAACTGGGGTGTGTTGATTCCAATTTCGTCAATCCCAACGGACTTCCCAATGAGGATCATTACACCAGTGCCTATGACCTGGCGATGATCGGAAGAGCTTTTTTTGCCAACGAAGCGCTGTGTAAAATGACAATGACACATATGCTGCACATTTTGCCGTCGGAACGCCAGCCGGATGATATTATGGAAGTCAACAAGATGGAACTGATCCCCGGCGGTAAATATGCATATCCGTATCTGGTAGGCTGTAAGACCGGTTACACCGATGTTGCCCGCAGTACACTGGTGTCCTGTGCGGAAAAAGACGGCATGAAGCTGATCTGTGTGGTCATGAAAGACGAAAATCCGAATTACTATGAAGATACAATCACTCTGTTTGATTATGGTTTCAGCAATTTTCAGAGAGTGAACATTTCTCAGACAGAGACCAAGTATAATATCGAGAATGCAGGATCTTTTTACAGTGGGAATGATATTTTCGGCAACTCCAAACCGATTCTGGAACTGAACCAGACGGACAGCATCACTTTGCCGAACACCATCACCTTTCAGGATGCGGTGTCCAGTATTTCCTATGATAATACAGAACCAGGACAGGTGGCTGTGATCACTTATACTTACAATGATGTGGTACTGGGAACGGCATCCCTGGACTTTACGGCAGCGGAAAAGGGCAGTAGTGTCTTCCGGGAAAATACGGCAGAGACCACGGAGTCTGCAGAGGAAAGCGGTGCAACCGATGAAACGCAGTCAGGCACAACGACCACAGAGGCAGACAATACAGAGACAACCGAAACAGCAGGAGATAACACCGGAAACAATGGTGGAATTCCAACGGCTGCACAGGAGACATCCCCGGAGGAGGAAAACAGCACTTCCGGCGGTCCTGCGGTTATTTTCATTAATGTGGTAAAAGTATTTTTCTGTATCGTGGGAATTGCGGTATTGATCTTCCTTGCACTGTTATTACGTACGTTTTTCAAGAATTATCATTTTGCCCACCGCAGTACCCGCCTGACCTGGAGATTTAACCGCAGAAGAAATCGTTCCAGATCCCGGTATCGTTCGGTGGATCAGGACCTTCGTAACAGACGCAAAGAAGCAATCCGACAGGCGAAAAAACGTCAAAAGCCCAAGAAGTCATCCCACTTTCGTGGGTAGTATTCCGAAGGGGAGATTTCCACACATTTTGCCCAGTTTGATTTTGACATATCAATGGGTACTATGGTACACTGAATAAGAAAAAAGTGGGGTAGTGTACCCGGGGAAATGAGAAGCTTAGGATAAGAAAAGGTTAAGGGAGCGAAATACCTTGGATAAGAGTGAATATAAATTAAGAGCGGAAGAAATCAAAGACTTGATCAGCCGTGGGGAGTATGCGCAGGCTGCGGAGATTGCGGATACCATTGACTGGCGCAGAGTCAAAAGTGTTATGATGCTGTGCACTATCAGTGACCTTTACAAGATCAATCGAAGATACGAGGATGCCAGAGATATGCTGCTTCTGGCATATGAACGCCGCCCGGGAGGAAGGACGATCTGCTATTCTCTGTGCGAACTTTCCATTAAAATGGAAGAGTATGTACAGGCTATCGAGTATTACAAAGAGTTTGTGCAGGTAGCGCCAAAGGATCCCGGCAGATATATTTTGCAGTACAAATTATATGAGGCGCAGGATGTCAGTCTGGAAGAGCGCATTGCTGTTCTGGAAGAACTGAAAAAGAGAGATTACAGAGAAAAATGGGCATATGAGTTGGCTTATCTATATCACAGAGTAGGACTTGCTGCCAGATGTGTAGAGGAATGTGATGAGCTGATCCTTTGGTTTGGCGAGGGCAAATACGTTATCAAGGCAATGGAGCTGAAAATGCTCCATCAGCCGCTAACACCGGAACAGCAGGAAAAATACGATCATCGTTTTGACGCGCCCGGTACGCAGCAGTATTCTCAGAATTATGCGCAGGATCCCGGTTATGGACAGAACGAAACTTATGATCCGAATCAGGGCTATGTGCAAGACGGAAGTTACGACCCGAATCAGGGCTATGCACAGGGCGGAAGTTATGACCCGAACCAGGGCTATGCACAGGATGGAAGTTATGACCCGAATCAGGGTTATGTACAGGACGGAGGCTATGAGCCGAATCAGGGTTATGTACAGGAGGAAACCTACGAGCAGGTGACCGGTGACACCAGAGTCTATGAACCGGTGCAGCCGGTACAGCCCCAGCAGGCACCCGCGCAGCCGGCGGAAGATGATTTCGACATTCATGTGAAGACCATGGATGTGGGACAATATAATACGATCAATCTACAGGCAGAACTGGCAGCAGGCCTGCGGGAGGTACTGAGTGAGGACCATGCGAAGGAGACTTCGGATTCTATTACCCGTTCTATCGTGGCACCCATGATCGATCCAGGGGATTCCGATACGGAGTCTCTGGACTATCCGGAGATCGCAGATGTCAGTGAAGACGATCTGGAGCCGGAGACGGAGCAGATGGAGAGCTCGGAAGTATTCTTTGGGGAGACCGGAGAAATCGGCGATCTGTCACAGGTGCCCCAGGTAGAGACGGAAGAGATTCTGCCGGAAGAGCCTGTTGTTGCAAGAAGAACCGATGTAGTACCGGAGCTATCCGAAGTACAGAAGACACCGGAAGTACAGGAAATCGTGAAGGAACCGGAAGCACAGAAAGTACCGGAAGCTTCCCGAACGCAGGAGATTCATGAAGTTACGGCATCGGCGCCGGCAGCTCCTGTAGCACCGGTAACCCCGGCAGCTCCCGTAGAGCCGCCCAAGGAACTGGCCGATGTGCTGGCACAGGAATCCGACGGTCAGATCAGCCTGGTAATGCCGGAGGCAGAGAGCATTGAGAAACAGATCACCGGCCAGATGAATATCGAGGATATTCTGGCAGAGTGGGAACGCAAGAAGAAGGAGAACCTGGAGAAGAGAGAAGAAGAGGTTCGCCAACATGTATTACAGCAGACCGGAGCCATGTTCACGGAGTTTGAGCAGGCGGTAAGAGACGGATTGCTGGAAAAACTGGAAAAAGAAAAAGCTGCGGACACGGCAGATACCGTGGCAGAAGATACAACAGATACCGATGAGGTAGAAGAGCTGGAAGAGATCACGGAAGAGCCTGCCACAGAGGAACCCGTGGAAGAACTGACGGAGGCTGCTCCTGCAGAGGAAGCGGAACAAGAGCCTGTAGAAGAGCTTCCGGAAGAGGATACTGTAGAAGAACTCGCGGAAGAACCTGCATATGAGCCGGAAGCAGAAGAATTTGAGGAACCTGCGGAACCGGAAGCAGAAATCTATGAGCAGGAAGAAATCATAGACGAGGAACAGGCAGAACCGGAAGAAGCAATGGATGACGAGCCTGTAGAGGAGCCCACGGCGGAAGCAGTAGAATCGGTAGATGAGGAAACAGCCAGCGAAGAGATAGAACTGACGGCTGAGGAAACGCCGGAAGCCGGGGAAGCACCGGAACAGCCGGAGCGCCCCGCAGTAGAGCGAGACAAAGCAAAGGTTCGTGCGCTTACCAGAGAAGAGAGAGAGCTGTACGCACCCTTTATCCAGAGCAGATCTGCCAGAGAGCAGTTAGTCAAGGCCATTGATAATATCAGTCTGGCAGCCTACACCGGCAACGTGATCATCACTGGAGAAGAGGGTATGGATACCTTATCTCTGGCGAAGAACATGGTTCGCGAAATTCAGGCAACCGACAGCAATTTCTCCGGAAAAGTGGCAAAGATCTCTGGACATGCATTGAATAAAAAGGATACTGCAGATACCTTATCCAAGCTGAAAAACGGCGCGCTGATCATTTGCAAGGCATCCGAAATGAACGATGCTACGGCAAATGTACTTCACAAGGCATTACAGCAGGAGAGTCAGGGAATCGTAATTATTCTGGAAGATACGAAGAGGGATATTGATAAATTCCTCGAGAAACATGAAAAATTGAGAGAGTGCTTTACCGCACGAATGGATGTGGAAGCCCTCAGCAATAACACGCTGGTGGCATTCGGCAAACAGTATGCACGGGAGATGGAATACTCTATTGACGAACTCGGAGAGCTGGCGTTACATACCAGAATCGAAGATATGCAGACGATAGATCATGTGGTTACGGTAGTGGATGTGAAGCAGATTGTGGATGAAGCAATCAATCATGCAAATAAAAAGACATTGAAGCATTTCTTTGATGTACTGTTCGCCAAGAGATATGACGATGAGGATATGATCATCCTCACCGAGAAAGATTTTGTATAACTTATTCTGAACAGTTAAATTTTATAGCGGGAGGCACAGCCATGACGAAGGAGAAGATATTTATTTCCGAAGCAGATCAGTATCTTTTTGCCCAGGGGACCCATTATGATATTTACAAAAAACTGGGTGCACATCTGTCGGTGGAAGACGGCGTGCAGGGAGTCTATTTCGGAGTATGGGCACCAAATGCAGCACAGGTGAATGTCATTGGCACATTCAATGAATGGAATGAGGAATCCCATCCCATGCAGAAGCTGGGAGAAGGCGGTATCTGGGGGCTGTTCATTCCCGGCGTGGAAGAGGGAACGATGTATAAGTTCCTGATCTATGCAAAGGATGGCAGAAAGCTCTACAAAGCCGATCCTTTTGCCAATTATGCGGAGTACCGGCCGGGCACTGCATCTATCGTTACCGATATTACAGGCTTTGACTGGAGAGATTCCAAGTGGATGGAAGCCCGGGACAAAAAGGATATGAATAAAGAGCCTATGGCGATCTACGAATGCCATATCGGTTCTTTTATGAAGCATCCTAACAACGGTACCGCCGAAGGATTCTACAATTACCGGGAGTTTGCGGACCGGATCATAGAATATCTGAAGGAGATGAAGTATACCCATGTAGAACTGATGGGTATTGCAGAGCATCCGTTTGACGGTTCCTGGGGATATCAGGTGACCGGCTACTATGCACCGACTTCCCGTTACGGAACACCGAAGGATTTTATGTACCTGATCAATGAACTGCACAAGGCCGGAGTCGGCGTGATTCTGGACTGGGTACCTGCGCATTTTGCAACTGATGCCCATGGCTTGGCTGAATTTGACGGTCAGTGCATTTTTGAACATCCCGATCCCCGTCTGGGAGAGCATCCCGAATGGGGAACCAAAATCTTCAATTACGGCAAAAATGAAGTAAAGAACTTCCTGGTAGCCAATGCCTTGTTCTGGCTCAGAGAGTTCCATGTGGACGGCATCCGTGTAGATGCAGTGGCATCCATGCTATATCTGGATTATGGTAAAAAAGAAGGTGAGTGGCTGCCGAATAAATTCGGTGGCAACAAGAATCTGGAGGCCATTGAGTTCTTCCACCATCTGAATTCTGTCATCCGTGGAACGTATCCCGGATTTGTGACAATTGCCGAGGAATCCACGGCATGGCCGAATGTGACCAGCGATATCGGAGGCGAGGGATTAGGCTTCTCCTTTAAATGGAATATGGGCTGGATGCATGATTTCTGTGAATACATGAAGCTGGATCCTCTGTATCGTAAGGGCAATCATTACGCTATGACCTTTGCCATGAGCTACAATGACAGTGAGAACTACATTCTGCCCCTGTCTCATGACGAAGTGGTACATCTGAAGTGTTCCATGGTAAATAAGATGCCAGGTTATACTGCGGATAAATACGCAAATCTGCGTGTGGGCTATACCTACATGTTCGGACATTCCGGTAAAAAGCTGTTGTTCATGGGACAGGATTTCGGACAGGAGCGTGAGTGGAGTGAAGAACGCGAACTGGACTGGTATCTGTTAGGCGAGAAGCTGAATCAGGGTGTACATACCTATGTAAAGGAACTGTTGGAACTGTACCGCAAGTATCCTGCAATGTATGAGATCGACAATACCTGGGACGGTTTCGAGTGGATGAATGCGGATGATGCAGAACACAGCACCTATTGCTTTGTGAGAAAATGTTCCAGCAGCAAGAACAATCTGCTGTTTGTATTGAATATGACTCCGATGAAATGGGAGAATTATATCGTACCCGTGCCGAAAAAGAAGAAATATAAGCTGCTGCTCAACAGCGATGAGGAGCGTTTCGGCGGCTGGGGCAATGAAATTCCCGCAGAGATCATGGCAGAGAAAAAGCCTTACCATTACAAGGATTATTCTATCAGCTTTGATCTGCCCCCTTACGGAGCTGCTGTATTTCTGTTCTAAGTCCGGTTAAGAAATTATAAGAAACGACCGAAATAAAAGATGAGTGTGACCCAAAGGTGCACTCATCTTTTTTCTTAACTATTCAGAGACATGTAAATATCACTAAGGCCTCTTTGAATGCTTGCATTCGTAAGAGGATTTAGTGATATTTATAGGGCGATATAGCCTCAATGGGCAAAAGGAAAGCTCTGAAAGAGCGATTTTGCGAATGAGTCTCTGAATAGTTATTTCAAGAGTTATTACCAGGAAGGACGACAAGCGTGAAGATAACATTTCAGAATCAGACGGTAACTGATACAGAAAATAGAACAGAAAGTATCCAGACGGAGAAAAATACCTGGGGCAGAGATAAGATACAGCGCAATAAAAAAAGTGTGAATGCAAATACTTTTGGAGCCGTATACGAGAGTGGGCAGATCCCAATGCCTGTGGGAAATGAAGAGAATAATAAGGGAAAATCCCTGATTGAACTGCAGCAGGATGCCGGGAACACCAATGTGGCATTACAGCAGGATTACATGACACTACTGTCACATACTATGTCCCAGGAGGATTATGCGAAGGCTTGTGAGGACGGATTTGACCCCAGAGAACTGGATCAGGATACCGCAGTTACCATCGTGGACAGGATCAAAGCAGAACTGGTGCGTTCCGGACAGAACATTGCCGGATACACGGACGACATAGATCTGGACACCCTGGCGGCAGCTGTGGGCAGCGATACACTGGCACAAAGTATTGAAGAACAGTTCCGGGCAACGGATATACCTCTGACTCCTGAAAATGTAGATGAATTAAAAACCGCCTGGGAGATGGCATCTTCTCTGCAGCAGCCCCAGGAAGGCGAGGTCGGGTATCTTGTAGATAATGGATTGGAGCCGGAGATCTGGAACTTGTATGTGGCAGAGAACAGCGGTGCGAAAGTACAGCAGAATACCGTACCGCAGGAATTGCAGGACCAGATGGATAAGGTGATCACGGATGCCGGCCTGCCGGTCAATGATGAGAACCGCCAGAAAGCGCAGTGGCTGGTGGGAGCAGGTTTGCCGCTGACAACGGATACCTTGCAGCAGCTGGCAGAACTGGATACGATTGACTATCCCGTCAGTGAGGATGCTTTTGCACAGGCAGCGGCATCGGCACTCGCGGAGGGGAAATCCCCTGTTCATGCGAATCTGGCACGGCAGGAAAATATATACGAGAAAGCCACAGAAATGGTACAGGACTGGTTCTCGGATGCAAAATGGGATGTCACGGCGGAGAATCTGGCGGCCAGAAAACAACTGGAAGAGATCCGGTTGCGCATGACAGCGGAAGTGAATGTGAAACTCTTACAGAGTGATTTTTCCATTGATACGGCCCCTATGGAGCAGCTGATCGAAGCACTGCGTAGAGCGGAGGCAGAAGTTGCGGATAAGTATTTCCCCAACGATGCGGATGCCGTGGCAAAATATGAGACCTATACACAGACCGTACAGGTGACAAACGAACTGCCGGGACTGCCGGTCAGCGTGTTGGGACCCTATAGCCTGGAACAGAAAGTTTCTCAGGAGACCGTGGCAGAATTTCACAGCGAAGGTAAGGCGTTGCAGACGGCCTATACAGAAGCAAATGAACGTTATGAGACACTGATGACAGCCCCCAGAAGAGATCTGGGGGACAGCATCCGCAAGGCATTTTCCAATGTAGATGACATTCTGACAGATATGTCATTGGATAAAACACTGGAGAACCAGCGGGCGGTCCGCATCCTCGCGTATAACCGGATGGAGATTACTGCAGAAAATATCGAGAGAGTCAAAGAAGCAGACAAACAGGTCACTGCAGTGATTGAGAAACTGACACCGAAGAATGTATTACAGATGATCCGGGACGGCGTAAATCCGTTGGAGAAGACTTTTGGGGAACTGGAGTCCTATTTTGCCGAAAATCCTCAGAGTTATGAGGAAGAGGCGGAGGACTACAGCCGTTTCCTGTATCAGCTGGAACAAAAGAAAGATATCACGGAGAATGAGCGGAAAGCTTATATCGGTATCTATCGTATGGTACACCAGATTGAGAGAGAAGATGGTGCCGCAGTAGGCGCGGTGGTAAATATCGGCGCAGAATTGCAATTTTCCACACTCCTGGCAGCTTCCAGGAGCAGAAGAACCTCCCATATGGACTGGAAAGTGTCGGATGATACCGGACTGACACAGGAAGTACGTTTATCGGAGAACAATATTTCAGAGCAGATTTCTGTAGGGATGGCAAAAGAAATATTGACAGATGTGTCAGAAGACGCTGAGAGCAGAGACGCATATTATCAGGAATGTCTGCAGCAGATGCGGGAAGCGGTAGAGACCGAACCGGGAGCAGCACAAATGTTGGAAAGGGGAGAGGTAAATACCAGTACTTCTAACCTGCTGGCAGCTCAGGCTCTGCTGGAGGATCCGGCGGAACTGTTCAGCGACCTGCAACGCTATCGTAAGAAATACAACAAAGAGAAAGAAATACCTGTGGCGGCAACCGGAGGGGAGCCTGCCGGAACAGAAGCCTCCGGATTGTGGGAACAGCTGGATCAGCCGAATTTTGCAGATGATTACCGGACCATGCTTCAGGATGCTTTACAGGAGACAGAGACGATCAGTCTGGAACAGGCAGAGAGCCATCTGGATGTGAAACAGTTACAACTGGTACACAAACAGCTGCGCCTTGCAGGAAATCTTCAGAACAGGCAGGAGTATTTCCTGCCGATGTATCTGGGAGACCAGCTGGCAGGAGTGCATCTTACCCTACAGCAGGGAGCCGGAGAGACCTCGGCTGTGGATATCCGGGTAGATGCGGGAGACGAACAGTTGGAAGCGCATTTACAGGTCAACGGAGAACACATCGAAGGTTATCTCGTAGGAAATACCCCGGAAGAGGTTACGAAACTGGAAAAGACCTCCGATATATTCCTTGAATGGATTCAGACAGATACCTCTGCAGACTGGAAAGCGGAAAAGCTTTCTGTTGTCAGCTCCCGGGATATGACAAGGATGGCTGCCGGTGAGACGCAAAATGCAGAAACAATAGAGAGCCGGGCAGATGCGGCGCAACTGTACCGCCTGGCAAAAGGATTCCTGCAGGCTGTCGCAGACAGCAGCGGAAAGTAAGGAGTAACAACACATGAGAATTAATTACAATGTATCGGCAATGTTATCCAACAATGCCTTATCTACCAATGATGACCTGCTGTCCAAATCATTAGAGAGACTTTCTTCCGGATTAAAGATCAATCATGCAAAGGATAATCCGGCAGGACTGGCAATGTCCAAACGTATGAATGCCCAGATCGAGGGCCTGTCCGTGGCAAACCAGAATGCTAGCGACGGCGTATCCATTATCGAGATTGCAGATGGCGCCATGACCGAGATCAGTGAGATGCTGCAGCGAATCAATGAGCTCTCCGTCAAGGCTGCCAACGGTATAATGACGGATGATGACCGAGCTACCGTACAGGATGAAGTAAAGCAACTGAAAGAGGAAATCACCAGAATTTCTGACGTAACAGAGTTCAACGGACAGAAACTGCTGAATGGGGAGTACGATCTGAAGGGATATACCAACAAGCAGGAAGTTAAGGTGAACTACTATTCTACCGACGTGCCGGTAAAAGAATATACCATAAAGTCTATACCGCTGACAAAGGATGCGGACGGCAATATTGTGCTGGACGGAGATGTGACGTTCGGAGATGGTTTCCCGGATGCGAAGACACTGAAGACTGAACTGAAGGATGATCTTTTGACCATCACCGGAGAAAACGGATTTGAGATGCGCCTTGATGTGAGCGGAACTTTGAATGGAGCACAGACAGGAACAACGGTTCAGGATCTGAAGATCAATGCCACAGGTATCGGCGCTATGCGCTTACAGATCGGAGCTAATGAACATCAGGTGCTGGAAGTAAATATTCCTGCGGTTTCTTTACAGAATATGGGAATCGAGAATGTTGATGTCAGTACTGCAGAAGGTGCGGACGATGCCATTGATCGCGTAGACGGCGCCATCAAATATGTATCTTCCGTTCGAGGCAGACTGGGTGCATTCCAGAACCGTCTGGAATCTACGATCAACAGTCTGGATATTACCAGCGAAAATATGACTTCCGCATATTCCCGTATCATGGATGTAGATATGGCGGAAGAAATGACTTCTTATACGACTTATCAGATCTTGGCACAGGCAGGAACCTCCATGCTGGCACAGGCCAACGAGAGACCGTCTCAGGTACTGCAGTTGTTACAGTAGGAAAGTTCTGAATAAGAGGACATGGCAGAATGACAAAAGAATGCAAACAACAATTTACACTTCGGATCACACAGGCGAATTCCACGCAGTTGATCGTGATCCTGTATGAAATGACCTTACAATATCTGGCAGACGGAGAGCAGGCAGCAGATGATGCCGGACTGGCGGAAGCTGTTCATAGAGCCAGGGGATGTATCAAAGAGCTCCTGAACTCTCTGCACAGAGAATACAGCCCGGCAGGAGAGCTTTCCAGACTGTACCTGTTCTGCCTTCGCAGACTTGCTGTATGTGAAGTCCGCAGAGACCGCACAATATTGGAAGAGATTCGCAAAGTGATCGCACCTCTCTGCGATGCGTACAGGCAGATCCAGGATCAGGATACTTCCGGCCCGGTGATGAACAATTCTCAGACAGTATATGCCGGACTGACTTACGGCAGGAACCAGTTAACCGAAAACATGGCTGACCAGGGCACGAATCGGGGAATGTTGGTATAGATTTTTTTCCTGATCCGCCGGCTGCAGAGCGGCCAGCTCTGTGAGATGCTGATACCTTTTTTGTAACGCATTGATTTCATAAATATAACTGTCAATGAGATCACTTTCCAAAGCATTATCGAAACCCGCATAGGCGATTTCCAACGCCTGGCGGGTTTTTCTTATGGATTCTTTCAGATCTATGGGAGAGAAATCCTCTTCAATGATTTCCGGGGAGGCATCTGCCTGACTAAAAAAGATTTTCATAACATTAACCGTCCTTTCTGCTAACAGTATAGGAACAAAAAAGGAAAAATATACCTGACATGGAGGAAAACGGAAGACATTTTTACACGGAAAGAGGAATAGATTAGGATAAAGAATTGTCGGGAATGCGAGAACAACAGTGGAACATCCGGAAAATTTATTATGGCTGATAGCAGTGGCGGCATTATTGCTGCTCATAAGCTTTTTGGGGAAAAAGGCAGAGTGGCTCCTCAATTTTGCATTGCGGGGCATTATGGGAACCATTGCCATTTATTTTATTAATATGGGTGTGACTTTCCTTGGATTTACTTCAGTGGTTGGAATCAATGCAGTAAGTATTTTGACAACGGGAATCCTTGGAATTCCGGGCATTGTGATGCTGTACGGGCTAAGTATTTATGAAATATTATAAAAAGGTGTTTTGACATACGGAAAGCGTGTAAAATAGCGTATTTCAGGATGACTGAAAATATGAAAAACAATTCTGTTTGTTAAAATGTACTAAAGTTTATCTTTTTACGAAAAAGGTATTGCCAGACGGAAAGTGAGCATTTATAATTCATCTTACAACCAATCGCGATGGTTGTTCAGAGCATCTTATAAGATCTTTTAGAATTTCTATTTTGGGATAGATTCATCCCGCATTACCAGAAGACTGATTTTGAATAGTTGGGAGGAAGGTGACGACAGGACTATACGCAGGAAAATAATGTGAAATCAGGAGAAGGAGATGAGATATTTGGGGTATTATGTATACTTTTGGCAATAGCTTGCTGTTTTGATTACAAAACGCACAGGATACCCAATTGGCTGATCGTATGCTGCATGTTTGCAGGCCTGGGGTATCGGTTGATCAGCGGCGGGCACAAAGGCGTTTTGGAATATCTGGCAAGTGCATTACTGACAACGATATTGCTTTATTTTGTTTTTTGGATCGGAGCCATAGGAGCCGGTGATGTTAAGATGTTGGGAGTCTGTGCCGGTTTTTTTCCCTGGAATAAAGTACTTTATTTTCTGTTTTTCGCGCTCATGATTGCAGCAGTAATTGCACTTTTCAAAATGTATCTGGAACGCAATATGAAAGACCGTTTGTACTATTTGGGAGAGTACTTATGGGACGTATTCCGGTGTGGAAGATGGAAACTTTATTTTGCCGGAGAACGGGAAGGTGCCGGAGCAGGGATTTGCATGGCGGGACCGGTGTTCTGCAGTGCATTGATGTATATGGGAGGAATGTATTGATGGAACAAAAGGAACCGGTTCTGGTTCTGTATGACCGGGAGGAAGAATACGCGCGGCTTTTTTCAGAATACCTGAAGAGGCAAAAGGAATTGCCCTGGCAGATCCATACTTATACCAGAGCGGAAGAACTGTTGGCGGGAGAGAAAAGCGGGGAGGTAACAATGCTGGTGGTGGCGGAATCCTCCTGTGAGGAGGCATTGAACACATTACAGCCGACATGTCAGGCAATTTTAAATGAGAGCGGAACTCTCCGCTTTCATCAGTTTCCCAATATTAACAAATATCAGGAAGCGGGACAGGTGTGGAAGGAACTGTTGGCGTTGTATGTAGAGACGACGGGGATACGGATGCCGCTGTTATGTGCGGAATATAAGACCCGTTTTATCGGAATGTACTCTCCGGTTCACAGATGCCTTCAAAGTACGTTCGCATTGACTTTCGCACAGCTGATGGCAGAAAAACATCCCACGCTGTATCTGAATTTCGAACATTATGTGGGGATCATAGAATTGCTTCCGGAGAGACAGAATCGGGATCTGGCAGATCTGCTCTATTTTTTAGCAGGAGATGAAGGAAAATTTCCTCTTCGCATGCAGACGGTCATTCAGAGAAAAGGCAATCTGGATTATATTCCACCCATGCGGAACGGACAGAACCTGTTGGGGATCACCTGGGAAGAATGGAGAAGTCTGTTCCAGAGGATCGAGGAGCTGGGGAAATACGAATATGTCATTCTGGATCTGAGTGAAAGCATACAGGGGCTGTTGGATGTTCTGCAGATGTGTATCAAAGTATTTACGCTGACCAGAGAGGACAAGATGTCACAGTGTAAACTGGATCAATATGAACAGCTATTGTCACTATGCGAGAAAGAGGAAGTAAAGGGGAAGACCAGAAAGCTGAATTTGCCATACTTTCAGCGACTTCCCGTGGAAATGGAACAGTATACCAGAGGGGAACTGGCAGATTATGTGAGAAAAGAAATAGAGACATTGGAAGAGTAGAATAGGAGAAGGACAAATGGATTATTTAGAGCAGAGAAGAAAACTTCGTCAGATGGTACAGGAAAGACTGGATTATGGAAGAGATTATACGGATGAAGAAGTGGAGGATACGATCGATGAAGTACTGATGGAGCAGGAAAGTCTGGAGTTATGCCCGGTAGAATTGCGGAGACGTCTGCGTAAGGAATTGTTTGATTCCCTGAGAAGACTGGATATTCTGCAGATTTTTGTGGAGGACAGCTCTGTTACAGAGATCATGATCAACGGCATGGATCACATTTTTGTAGAACAGGATGGACAACTGCGGGAACTGGATCGAGCCTTTGATTCCGTGGAAAAATTACAGGATGTCATTCAGCAGATTGTGGCGGGGTGTAATCGCGTGGTCAATGAAGCGTCACCCATCGTAGATGCCCGGTTGAATAATGGTTCCAGAGTAAATATTGTCATGAATCCCATTGCTCTGAATGGTCCGATCGTCACGATCCGGAGATTCCCGGACAAGCCTGTCACCATGCAGAAGCTGATCGGTCTGGAAACCATTTCGCTGGAGGCAGCCCAGTTCCTGGAGACACTGGTGAAGGCGGGCTACAACATTTTTGTCAGTGGAGGAACGGGAAGCGGTAAGACAACATTCCTAAATGTTCTGTCCGGCTATATTTCGGCGGAAGAGCGGGTGATCACCATAGAAGACAGTGCGGAACTACAGCTGCAGGGTCTTCCGAATCTGGTTCGTTTAGAGACTCGTAACGGCAATACCGAAGGATGCAGAGAAATCGGAATCCGGGAACTGATCCGTTCGTCTCTGCGGATGCGGCCGGACCGGATCATTGTAGGAGAGGTCCGGGGACCGGAGGCTATCGATATGCTGCAATGCATGAACACCGGCCATGATGGGAGTATGTCCACCGGGCATGCCAACAGTGCCACGGATATGCTGGCAAGACTGGAAAATATGGTCCTGATGGGAATGGATCTTCCGCTGACGGCTATTCGCAACCAGATCGCCTCGGGAGTGGATGTTATTGTACATCTGGGGCGGATCCGTGATAAGAGTAGACGTGTCCTGGAGATCACGGAGGTAGTAGGTTGTGAGAATGGAGAAATACGCCTGAATCCTTTGTATCAGTTTGAAGAGCTGGGGGAAAACAGTGAAGGAAAAGTGGTCGGCAGGCTGCGGAGAAAAGGAGAATTACTTCATGAAGGAAAGCTTAAGGCAGCAGGATTATCATAAGGTTTTTCAGAAGCGGGGAGATTGCATACGGCTGCTGGCACAGACATCAGGGGTAGTTATATTTTTTGCCTGGTTTTTCTATCGCTCTATCTGGGCGGTTCCGCTATTGTTCCCTCTGGGGATTCTCTATTTTCGCAGGTGCGTCAACAGACAGTGTCGGAAGAACAGACAGGAACTGACCATGCAATTCAAGGAATGCATCTTGTCTGTGGCAAATTCTCTGAGAAGCGGATATGCGTTGGAAAATGCTTTTCTGGAAAGCCGGGAGGATATACGAATGTTGTATGGTGAACATTCCGCCATGTACCGGGAACTGGAACTGATCCGCAGAGGAATGATACTGAATATCACGCTGGAAGAGTTGATCAGTGATCTGGCAGACCGGAGTGGCATTGAGGAAATTGAGCAATTTTCCGCTATTTTGAACATTGCCAAGAGAGGCGGTGGAAATGTCACGCAGATCATACGGACTACAGCAGAGGTGATCAGTAATAAAGTGGAAACCATGCAGGAGATGCTGACCATGTTACAGGGGAGAAGACTGGAACAGAACGTGATGGAGATCATGCCGTTTGGAATTTCTCTCTATATCGCAGCCGCTTATCCGGGATATTTTGGAACGCTCTACCATAATGGAATGGGTATCATAGTGATGACACTCTGCCTTGCAGTCTATGCAGGAGCATATCTGCTGGGTGAGAAGATACTGGATCGGATCGAGGAGGAACTGTAGAAAGAGATGATAGGTAAGAAAGGCATCCTGCGTTTTTTCTATAAGGTGACGATGGTCTGCTATAAAAAGCTACATTTGTGGAGAATTCCGATACCTGGAAGAGATAAGGTGCAAGCGGATCTGAATCGTATGCACCCGGGAGAAAATCCGCAGGAGTGTGTGACAGACTATTATGTGACAAAGCTGACACTTTCTGCAGTCATATTGATCGCAGGGATAATGCTTGCCATTACAATGCATTACAGCAGTCGGGAAAGTCATGTCCTGCAGAATCAATGGGTGTATCGGGGATCTGGGGAAGAGGGCAGTCGGGAATACAGCATCACCGGACAGGTGGAGGACGGCGAGAGATATTCTTTCCAGATGGAAGTGATGCCTCGCAAGTATAGCCAAAGCGAATTGGAGAATTTGTACGAGCAGTTTGGGAGAGAACTGCCTCAGTTGATCCTGGAGAAAAATGATTCTCCCGATGAGATCAGAGAGAATCTGGATTTATCGGAAACGTATGAAGGATACCCGTTTCTGGTGAACTGGAAAAGCAATTCTACGGAAGCTGTTGAAGAGAATGGACAGATACATCCCGGGCAGGAGGATGTGCCTGTATTGTTGAGAGCGGAGATACAATACGGGGAATTTGTCAGAGAGACAACGGTTAAGGTAACAGTCGTAAAAAGGAATGAGACCCCACAGGAAAGAGAGAAAAGCAAGTTGTCGGAATTACTGCAGCGGGCGCAGGAGGAAGATCCGGAAAGTGAAAAAATCCAGCTGCCCACAGAAATTGATGGCAGAAAGATTTCCTGGGAAGAAGATATTCCAAAGACTGGATGGAAGATCCTGGCGGGGGCTCTGTTGGTGGCGGCAGCAGTCTTTTTCTTCCAGGACAAGGATCTGCATGATCTGGTGGAGAAGAAAAAGCGAGAGGAACGTAGAAGCTATCCGGAAATTCTGCAAAAGCTGACGTTATATCTGGAAGCTGGATTGACGGTCCGGTCTGCGTTTTGCCGGGTTGCAGAAGATTACGAGAAGGAAAGAAAACGAGGGGGACGTTGCCGGGAAGCATACGAGGAAATGCTGATAGCAACCCGGGAGATACATATGGGAGTGCCGGAAGGGGCAGCATATGAGAGCTTTGGGAAAAGGACAGGAGTCAGGGAATATGTCCGTTTGAGCACATTCCTGACACAAAATCTGAAAAAGGGCAGTTCTACGCTTTTGCAGCAATTAAAGGAAGAGGCTGCCCAGGCAGAAGAACTGCGGATGCAGAATGCTAGAAAACTCAGTGAGGAAGCAACGACAAAACTGCTCCTGCCTATGGTGATGCTGCTGGTGGTAGTAATGGTAATGATCATGGTGCCTGCATTTTCGAATGCGGGAATATAAGAAAAGGAAGGTATGGTTATGGGAAACAACAAATTAAAATCATTTCGACAGTTCCTGACAGAAGAAGACGGAATGGGTACAGTGGAAGTAATACTAATCATTGTGGAAAACTAGACAGGGTCTTTTGGAATGTGTTTTATGAAGAAAAAAGAAAAGATAAATATGTATGAGATACACTGAGTATTGACGTAAAATTATGAGACTGCTATATTGATGCTTAAAGAAAATATAAAAGGATGATACCACTCGACAAAAGAGATTATGTTATAGGGAAATATGTGAGGAATTTAAAATGTTTGTGAAATATAAAGATCAAAAATATAAATGCAAGTTAATAGATATAGTCAAGATAGTATTGATAGAAATAAAATTATTGCTTAAAAGATTTGGTAGATTGTTAAAGATAATTTTTCAAAAAAGTGATGTTATATTGTATATGTTAATTATATGTTTATGGCTTTTGTATGCATTTATTACAAATGGCATAGACAATTGTCATAGTCAGAACCAGGAATCCCTTTTTTTGACATTATGGAATCTTAAGAACTCTATGTATTCATCGGTGGTTATTGCGTTTGCAATAGGAGGCTTTAATCATATTAAGGATTATAAAGAAACGATAATAAAACAGCATTATATATATGTGGACACAATGCGTGACTTTGATGAAATTATAAGAGCTGTTGACAATACAAATATCTGGATACATTTTTATCCCTTGTATAATAGAAAATGTTTGGAGAAAACAATTACTTATCTTCAAAAAAACGATATTATGGTAAATAAGAATACAAACGAATTTTTAGTGGCTAAAGATGTTATACAAGAACGAATTGCAAATATAGAACAAGAAATAAAAACAGGGCATTTGTTAATTAAAGACGAAGAAACTATGAATTTATACTTATCGTGGGCAAAGAAGCAGATCCCCAAAGTTGTACTTAGTAATGATAAAAAAGATTTTATGGAGTTATTGGATTTGCTATTTGAGATAGTTGAGCAATTAAGATATATATGGCGAAGGGATGAAAAAGATGATGTAGCAATATTACTTATATTAAGAAAATACAATGAAAATATGATAAAAGATGATTTTTATTTACGAATGTATTTGCCGGATTTTGATTTAAAAGACCTTTTAAATCAAAATCAGTAGGGAGAAGATAACTTCTTCACTGTCTCTTTTTTATTTATTGAGAGTCTCTTTAATAATTCTATTTGATATATACATGTAAACTGATAGATTTTATAACTGATTGGCGTGACCAACAAACATAAGAATACTACCAGGTGTCAAGCCCGTAGTTGCAAAAGTTGTGAGAAGCAGGATTTTACCGGGTAGTACTCTTATAGAATAATCATAGGCAATCGGTCAGTATAAGCGTTGTAGTGGAAAAATTAGTATGTTACTATGGATATAATAAAAATTTTACAGGAGAAATTAAGATGACAGAGTATGAAGATGCGGAATTCTGGAATTACATTGTTGTAGACAAAAAAACGGGCAACATGATCGGTGTGCGTGATGACATGCCGGAAAGTGCACGAGCGGATTATGAGGGATTTCTGGAAGAACAGAGGTACGCAAAAGAGCATGGAATGAAAATATAGTGATACTTTATCAAGAATTCGTTGCGACAGATGATTTCATAAAAATGGAACTACATGAGATTTATGAAGCATTAAAAATGCCCAAGAGGTATATATGTTAAAAAAGAGTTTATAGAAATGACAAAAAATGATGCAGAATTACAGGAACTGAAGAAAAAGGTACTATCTTTTTCTGAAAAGTTGGGAGATGCGGATTACCTCATGGGCAAAGACAAAAGCTATGAAGAATACAAGGAACGCTTACGAAAAATGGTAAAAGAACACGAGACCACCAGTCATTAGTCTGGTGGTATTTTTATAGAATAATCATTAGCAACCGGTCAGGAGAAGCTGTATTGTAGCGGAAAATGTAATTATTATTGAATAAATAAAAAACAGCTCTGAAAATCAATTGGTTAAGGGAGTTAAATGGGACATAAAAAGTGGCATTCTTATTTTATCAAAGAAACAAAGTCCTATGCGAAGAAAGGTAAGGTGGCAAATATGAGTAATAATGGATTTGACCTAAATGGTTATCATGACAGCCATTGCGAAGGTCCTTATTGTAATTGCGACAGCAGAAGATATGGACATAGTTCAGGCGGTGGTTCTGGGTTAATAGCTTTTATCTGTATCACTTTGGCTTTTGTTGCATCACTAGCGTTTCCGCCTCTTGGTTTTATCATTTTCTGGGGCTGGGTATTTTGTTCAAAGTAAAGGAGAGAGAAAACATGGAAAAAGTATATTTTACGATTGCAGGATGCAAACATCACTTCGGACAGGAGTTTTTTGAACCGAAGATGGAATGAAGCTTGTAAAAGAGAAAGATAATGAATTTGATAAGGAGGCAATCCGGGTAGAACTGGAGGGACTTGGACTGGTGGGATATGTTGCGAACAGCCCTTATACTGTGCAGGGTGAAAGCATGAGTGCAGGAAGAATGTATGACAGTATGGAAGATTCTGCAAAAGGTATCGTCAAATATGTACTTCCACAGGGAATCTTGTGTGAACTGCTAAAAGAAGACGAATAAAAGTAGCGGATGTATGCTGATGGCAACATACGTTGTAGTGACAAAATTAGTATGCTACTATGAAGAGGAAAGGAAGATCACGGAGATGATGAATACAAAGGAAGAAGTGTTAAGTAAATTAAAGGGAGTAGAAAGTCTTTTAAATTCTCTTTGCTACAGTACCAAAGAGGCAGAGAGTGATCCGGATGCATACGCACTTCTTTCGGATACCTTAAGGGAATGCAGAGAATTCCTTGAGGAAAATTAGAGATGGGAGAAATCAGTAAACAAAGAGAAAAACAACTTCAAAAAAACGAAAGCAGGCTTACAGAAGAAGTCATTGAAAAACTGACCGAAGCAATTAACCTTAGAGATATGGGTGATGAAAAAGGGGCAGATGCGATAAGAAGTGAACTTGTTAAGAGCCTTAAGAAAAGGATTGAAAATACGAAACAGGAAGAACTACAGAAAAATAGTGCGCTGGAAGAGTATTTAAAGCTTCTTCCGGACAGGGGCAGGATTCTTTCTAAGGACGATATGGTCATTTTAACAACCATAAGTGAAGATGATAAAAATAACTGTATCCGGGTAAGCAGGGAGCATTCGTCTTTTAAAGGAATGTATGCAGATGAAACTTTTATCAAAAATCTGTGGGAAGAATTTATGAAAGATACTGCAGTTTATTTTATGATATCCGATGTAGTGACCGGAGAATTTATAGGTTACTGTGGTATAAAGGATATTTCCTGTAAACGGTTAGAGATCGTGATTGAACTGTTAAATGAGTGCAAACAGAAAAGATACGGAACCCATGCGCTTACCATAATGCTTTCGGAACTTTCAAAAAGAACAAAGGTAAACGTTTATAGAAGCCGGGTGGAAATAGATAATTATGCAAGCCAGGCACTTATGAAAAAAATCGGAGCAAGGCCAGACGGCATCAGTGAATTTTTGCTGCATGGAGAAGACCTTGCAAAATTTCAGGAAGAGAATGAAGCGTGCATTGATGACAAACTACGGGCAGTGGCAGAAGAATTTCAGACAGACCCCAAAGAATTGATCGGACATGTTCTGGAATACCGGATTGACTGGAAAGAAGCGTAGTAATGGAATATCGGGGATTTGTAATTGTACAGGAAAAGGACGGAGATATTTTAATCTATCATAACGGCAGATTCTATTCCCATGTAGAGTGTGACAGGATGCTTGGGGCAAAGGAACTGATGGATGTATTAATCAACCTTTTTGAAATGCAGGCACGCTTTGAGAGAGGGGAAACCTAAGACGAAGGTAAGGTGTTTTATATGGGAATTTATGCGGATGTAAAGTGCGAAAAATGTGGCTATACTTTTAGTGCATTACATAATACCATAAGTAATATAGGCGAAGAGAAAACAGAAATGTTTCTCGCAGACAGAGGCAATAATAGTGAAATTTCCGAAATATATAAACACATGAAAACAAAGAAAGCATCTGCGGAAATCAATGTTTATTGCTGCTATGTATGTAAGGATTATTATAACTATAAGAACCTTGTATTAGAGGGTGAAAGCGGTTCCTATTATGAAACAATGGGAATCTGCCCTAAGTGTAAACAGTCGAAAGGTGCGAAAATATCAATAGACTCCTACGCACGGATGCCTGGTGAAAAGTGCAGCCTGATCTGTCCGAAATGTATTGAGAAGCTGGTAGTTGTCAGTGGCGGTATTTCTGACTAAAGAAGATTTTAGATGAATTTCTATGAAGCGAGATATGATTTTCCCATGTGTAATCATACAGAGGGAGTAAGCGAAAACAATATTGGTTATTCCATAGGAATTACAGAGGACGGCATACCATTTGAAGCAGAGGCCTTTCTTTTAGGGGATACGATGGTAATGGCTGTCGTGTTACCAGAACTTTTAGAAGATATCGTTAAAAGAGATGTAAAAACGGTAGCAGCAAATGTAATCGGATTTCGTGAAGAAGCAGAACAGGAAGACTTGTCCGTACTTGATATTGGTATGGTGGATGATGGGGAAGAAACAGATCTATCCGTGACACAAAAGTATGTGGAGTTTTTGCTTAAAAGAGGCATCTTTGAGTATACATCTAATCTTCTAAATGGAGCAGTGGAGTACAGAACTGATATTTTAGGAAACCGCCTTGTAAAAGTGATAATAACATTAAGTGAGAATGATATCTATATGGCATATACCGCCCTTGATTTCAGACCTTTCCAAAGGACAAGGAAAAGTAAGGTCATCCGCCTGGAAGATCATAGGAGATAAGAGCCGTGACGTATGAGCAGGTAGTACAAAAAGCTAAGAAAGAAATGAAAAACAGGACCCACTACGGAAACAAAAAGGTGGCTTATAAAAGCTTTGATATCTGGGAAGCTGGGGAAGAAATCAATTTGTGGACGTACTTTCAGGGATATCAGATAAGGGATAAAGAAAAAGGAGTGGATATTCTGCTTGTGGGGCAGGACTGGGGCAACCCTGAATGACAGAAGAAGACAGTGGAACGTATTAAGAGATTTCAGTCCGGGGAAGAACTGTTTTGCTATGAAAATACAAAGAATCCTACGGATAGGATGTTAATTTCATTGTTTCAGGAACTTAATTGTGATATTGCCAAAGTAGATCCAGGGAAAAGAATTGTATTTACCAACTATTCACTGGGTTACAGAGAGGGATCCGAAACCGGAGGGATGACGAAAAGCCTTCTTCTTGAGGATAAAGAACTGTTTGAAGATCTTGTGAACGCCATTCATCCTAAAGTAATTCTTTGTCTTGGAAAACTTGTGTATGAAGCTGTAACAGGCCAGACGGTAAAAGGGTACATAAAGCAGCTTAAAAAGGGAGAAGTGCTTAAAGCAGCATATCCGATAGATTCTTCCATTACCGTATACGGCGTACCGCATCCGGGAAACAGAGGTGTCAGTAACGTCGGTGGGCAGGAGAAGATGAAACAGCTTTGGAAAAATATACAGATATAGGGGGAAGGATAATGCAGGTAATTGTGTGCGTGGATGATGACCTTGGGATGATGTTCAATCATAGAAGGGTAAGCAAGGACAGAAAACTGATAGACAGGATGCTTGAAATCACAAAAGGAAAAAGAATTCTCATGAATCATTATTCCGAAGAACTGTTTGCAGGAAAGCAGGATATCTTTGTGGAGGACGATTTTTTAGAAAAAGCAGGAGATCAGGACGTCTGCTTTGTGGAAAACGAACCTCTAGCACCATACACAGATCAGATTAATAAGATCATTCTGTATCGGTGGAACCGGAAATATCCTGCGGATGTTCATTTTGATATTTCCTTAAATGGATGGCAGCTGGTAGAAAGTTATGATTTTAAAGGATACAGCCACGAAAAAATTACGGAGGAGGTCTACGAAAGATGAATAAAGTACTAAGCGTAGCAAAAACAATACTGGCATGGGTATTCGTGGTATTCTGCCTGCTTATGGCGATAGGATGCGGATCTGTTTTTGGGAGCATTTTTTTTATACTAACGGCAGTTCTTTCCATTCCACTTAAGATTGTAAGAAATCTGTGGGATACGGTACTGGGTATTCAACAGGTGCCGGATCTTTCTGATGATACCCCGGCGAAATGGTATCAGACAAAGAAGAAAAAAGAAATAAAGCAGCATAATAACGCAGTGGAAGATCAGAAAAATAGAAAAATGATGAAGCCACTGATTATTTTCGTTGTGTTTATGATTTCGTTCTGTATAGCAATGGCAAATGCAGAACCGGCAGACAATGCAAATACAAAAGAGACTGTAGAAAGCGTTGAAACAACAGAAGCCGAAGAAACAGTGGTCGTAGTAGAAACTCCTGCACCGACACCCACAGAAACACCAAAGGTAACTCCTACACCGAAGCCTACAAAGACATTGGAAGTAACAGCTACCCCTGTGCCGACAAATACTCCGGAAGTGGTAGCAGTTGTACCAGAAGCATTCAGTCTTTCAAATGTACCGGCATATTCCGGGAAACCTTATGTAGAAATCAATCAGAAGGTGCCGTACTTTGCAGACAGCGAGTTATCAACAACATCGTATGAATATTATTCGGATCTGGATTCTTTGGGAAGATGCGGTGTATGTATTGCCAGTGTCGGACAGGACATTATGCCTACGGAAAAGCGTGGGGATATCGGTTCCGTGAAGCCTACCGGATGGCATACCGTAAAATATGCAGGTGTCGTAGACGGAAATTATGTGTATAACCGATGCCACCTGATCGGCTATCAGCTGACCGGAGAAAATGCAAATACCAAGAATTTAATTACCGGTACCAGATATCTGAATGTAGAAGGTATGCTTCCTTTTGAAAATATGGTTGCCGATTATGTAAAAGAAAGCGGAAACCACGTAATGTACCGTGTGACTCCGGTATTTGATGGCAATAACCTTTTAGCAAGCGGTGTCCTTATGGAAGCAAAATCCGTGGAAGATAACGGAGCAGGGATACTTTTCAATGTATTCTGTTATAATGTGCAGCCGGGAGTAACCATAGATTATGCAACGGGTGATAGTTCCTTAGAGGAAAAAGTGGCAGTAAAGGAACAGAGCACACCGAAGCCGGAGGCGACGCAGGCACCGGTCGTTGCAACCCCTGAACCACAGCCACAACAGCAGGCACCTTCCGCAACAGGATCCTATGCCGTAAATGGAAAGAATGGAAAGATCCATATCGTTGGAGCCTGTTCAGCTACCGGAAACGGTGGCAGTGCCATGACAGACCCGGTATATTTTAATACTTATGAAGAGGCAGAAAGCTATTCCATTTCCATAGCACCCAACCAGAGCAAGCGTAAGTGTGGTAACTGCTATCGGTAGGAAAATGAGAAAAGAGTGGTAAATCAATGAGATTTGAAGAGGCAAGTTATCAGGCAATGCTCTGTGCAGATAAGAATGGCTATACCGGCAGGGAAATAAAAATCTACGAACTGGATGATGAGTGGATTTATCTGATTTTTCCGTCTGAGGAAATTACGAAAGAGTGCCCCAGGATATCCATAAACAGAGAGAGTGGAGAAATCACACATGGTATTATAAATACTCCGAAGCTTGACAGACTTGATGGATTTCTTAAAGGAAAGATGCGAAGGTTTATGTAGGATGGGAGAAGCAAAAGAAATCACAAAGATCATTATAAAAGGTTCTTCCGGGTACTGCGCTTATAGTGAAGCATATAAGGACAGGCTTACTATCGAAAAGGAAAAAATCAGCTATGAATATCTTCCAGAAGAGGAGACCAAGATAAACCCTGTCCGCAAATGGAACTATACAACCAACAGTCCCTTGTATCAGACACTGTATGAGAGGATAATCAAGATGCTGCCGGAGTATCTTTGCAAGGATCCTATGGAACTGGTTATGGACATCGGTGGTATAGAGATTACGGTTATCTATTCCGATAAAACACGTTATAAACAGGAATACATGGTAACCGGTGATTTTTTTAGAGACCTATTTGTAGAAATCAGGCATATGATTCCTGAGACAGAATATATGCCTGCAGTGTTACTATTGGCAGAAGATTTTCATGAGGAACAGGAGGAATAGGAGATGGCAATCAATTTTAATCAGAACAGTACATTTAATTTAAAGCCGATCAATAAGGAGTCGGTAAGAGGTGAAGTCATGGGACTTTTGGTGAATGGAGAGGAAATCGCCTATGCATTCCAGACGGTAAGAGATCAGCTGATATTCACCAACAAGAGAATTATCGCAGTCGATGTTCAGGGAATCACGGGAAAGCGAAAGTCTTTTACGACTCTGCCATATTCCAAAATCCAGTATTTTTCAATTCAGACACCGGGATTTATGGAAGCATTCCCTGATTCAGAACTGTTCCTTATGTTTTCCAGTGGCTTTACGGCAACCTTTGAATTTAAGGAAAAAGTGGATGTAGGAATACTGGGACGGCTGATATCGCAGTATATTTTGTAATCATTAGAGTAATCGGAGGATAAACTGGATTCATACCGGGCAGGTGTACCTATGCGAAAGATAACGATTGAATGGTCGTATCCCATGGAAATTGAGAGCATTCTTTATGATAAAAGAATGTCTGATATCGGGATATATTATATTACAAGAAGATTTGGAAACCACATATCTGATCTGTATATCGGAAAGACTGTATATAGCTTTGGGAGCAGACTGGAGAGTCATTACTGGTACTGGCTTGATAAATACAGGGGAAAGAAGTATGTGAGACTTGGAACCATAGTAAAGCCTAAAAATATCAGTGAAGATGATTTAAAACAGCTGATTGGCGATGCAGAAGCAACTCTGATTTATTGCCTTGGGGATCAGCTTCTTCAAAACAAAATGTGTACCATATCGTGTAATCCATCGCAGCTCCTTATGATAACGAACATTGGAAGAAGAGGAAACATTCCAGAACAGGTTTTTATCTCGGATGAAGACTGGATTGTGTAGGGAGATATATGAAAGAACGGGATATAAGAGCAGTAGAGAGCATGGTAAGATGTGGAATAGACCTTGAGGGTTTATGTGCAGTATTTACAACATTTCCAAAGGAAGAAGTAATTGAAATTTATTATAGACTTCATGCGGAAAGTGGCAGAGAAGAAGTAGCGCAGGGAATCAAAATGAACTGTTCGTAAAACTGGAGGAAGTAAAATGTGTGGTCGTTACTATGTGGATGACGATACAGCAGAAGAAATAGAAAAGGTAATACGGCTTGTGGATGCAAAGGTAAACGGAAAGCTGCCAGTGATGGAACATATCCATAAAGGTGATGTCCGTCCGTCAGAGGTTGCGCCGGTACTGTTAAAAAGAGGAAATATCCTTACCATTTGCAATGAACGTTGGGGATTCCCGGGAAAAGAGGGAAAAACACTTGTCATAAATGCAAGAAGCGAAACTGTGAATGAAAGACCGATGTTTTCTGATAGTGTAGCACACCGGAGAATTGCCATACCTGCAGCTGGATTTTATGAGTGGAATAAGGATAAAAAGAAATATACTTTTCGAAGAAAAGATAAGAACCTTTTATGGATGGCAGGATTTTATAACCGATTTGGGGAGGAAGACCGCTTTGTGATTCTTACCACCGGAGCAAATGCATCTATGGAACCGGTACATGACAGGATGCCCTTAATTCTGGAAGAGGATGAAATAATCCCCTGGATCATGGAGGATGGGAGTTGTGGCAAGATCCTTAAGAAAGCTCCCTGCCAGCTGAACCGAAGTACAGAGTATGAACAGCTAAGCCTGTTCTAAGAAGAACATATTGGAGAAGAACGTTTCATGAAGTACAGGATAGAGAAGAATTGTACATCTCAGAGAGAGTACGAGGTAAATGAGAAGGAAGAACTATTTTTTGATAGACTATATGATTCCCTGCCGGAAGGAGACAGATTGTTTATTCACCTGTATCGTATGAGTAATGGGACATTGTCCGTGTAGTATAAAACATATCCCATAGGTAAGATTAAACTGCAGGGAAGAGTATTCTCCATGCAGATTTTAAAGGGACTCAGTTCCGTGAAAAATGTAGACGGATCATTAGAGGATTTTCTGGAACATATTCCAGACTGGTGTAAGTATATCAGGCTGCATTGCAAATAATGTGAGCAAAGGAGCAGTGTAAGACGGCTCTTTTTTTATCGGGAGATACGGAAATTTGTCAATAATTACATCTTGAATACCGAACGTGTGTTTGCTATAATGTACAGACAGGAGGCGAACATACGTTTGAAAAACATTATATTTCATGTAGATGTGAATTCCGCATTTTTGTCCTGGGAGGCAACCTACAGGCTGCATCATAAGGGCGGTACACTGGATATACGGACGGTTCCTTCTGCTGTAGGTGGAGATATGAGTATGCGCCACGGGATCATTCTTGCGAAATCAATCCCAGCAAAGAAATACCGTATCACCACAGGGGAAACCATACTGGAAGCAAAGAGGAAATGTCCGAATCTTTTACTGGTACCACCGAATTACGGTATGTATGAGCAGTGCTCGAAGGCCTTTATGGAGATTTTAAAAGAGTACTCTGACAATGTGGAACAATATAGCATTGATGAAGCTTTTGTGGATATGTCAGAAACGTGTCACCTATTCGGAAGTCCTGTAGAAACAGCAAATCAGATAAAGGACAGAGTGTATAACGAACTGGGATTTACCGTAAATATCGGGATATCATCAAACAAACTGCTTGCAAAAATGGCATCTGATTTTGAAAAACCGGATAAGGTGCATACGCTGTACCCGGAGGAGATGGAAGAAAAGATGTGGTCTCTCCCGGTATCGGATTTGTTTTTTGTGGGAAGAGCAACGACAAAGAAATTGCTTAACCTTGGGATAATGACGATAGGAGAACTGGCAAAGACGGATCCGGTATGGCTCAAAACAGTACTTAAGAAGCAGGGAGAAATCGTCTGGAACTTTGCCAATGGCATAGATTTTTCACCGGTCGTGTCTGTGGCACCGCCTAATAAGGGATATGGTAACAGCACAACGACACCTTATGATGTAGTGGATGAAGAAACAGCAAGGAAAGTGTTACTTGCTCTTTCGGAAACGGTTGGATCGAGACTAAGAAAAGATCATGTGGAGATTGAACTTGTATCAGTGGGGATCCGATATTCTGATCTGTCATATGTATCCCATCAGAAAAGACTTAAGACATCCACAGATCTTACGATGGAAATATATGATGCAGCCTGTGAATTGTTTGTAGCATTGTGGAATGGATATCCGATCAGACATTTAGGGGTGCATACAGGTAAGGTGCAGGACTGTGATTTTTCAAGGCAGCTGGTACTTTTTGATGATACTGATTATGAAAAATTGTCCAAGGTGGATGACACGATAGATGTTATCCGGAAAAGATTTGGAAATGATGCAGTAAAAAGAGCAGTTTTTGTGAATCAGCCGATAGACCATATGTCCGGTGGAATATCGAGAGAGAAGAGAAGCGTAGATTACAGTAAAATTGTCGTGGACTAGATGGAGGCAGCATATGGCATTTGGAATAGGCATAAATAATGAAAACCAAGATGCCGGTATGATACGGGGATCACAGCAGGATATTGCCTGTGAGTGCTGGTTTACACAAAAGGGAAAAATCATTCCACTAATGATAAAGGTACAGGATGAAGATGGAGAAATCCGTTGCATCAAACAGATCGAAGTCCATTCGCAGGAAGCAAAGATGTATGCCGGGATCCCATCGGTAGAGTTTGACTGCACCATCGTGATTATGAAGCAAAAGATTCCAGTAAAACTTTTGTATTTCCAGACAGAAAACAGATGGGCATTAAATTACAGATAAGCAAACTTACGAGTGTTTGCAATTTACAGGTGGAACGTATTATAATCCCATCTTTGACACTTTATAGAGCCAAAAACAGCCATAACCTCAGTATTTATCATGGGTGTGGCTGTTTTCGTTTTTGCATCGATATGTACTATTTTTGAAATTGTGCTATTTTTTCTGCTTCGTTTCCTTGATAATTGTCCGCATATCTGCCTTAGAGATGAATTCGTAATCCGTTCGGAACCCGAAAGCTGTGTGCAATGCATCTGTCAGTTTCGTTCGTTTGTAGGAAGGAATGTAGCCGCTGTCTTTGGACAGCAGGGTCATATTCATTTCCCGGAGTGTCTTCAAAATTTCGCTGCAGGTGAATTCTTCCCCCAGCTTCTTTTCCAATAGCCGGTATACCAGAAGGCTGATGTAACAGGTCAGAAAGTGGGCTTTTATGCTGTCTTCCCGTCTTACAAAAACGGGCTGTGCCTCGAATTCCGTTTTCATGATCCGGAAGTTTTCTTCAATCTCCCAGCGGCGTCTGTTGATGTTGATGATGTCACGGACATCCCCTTCCAGGTTCGTTACAACTGCATAAAAGCCATCATACATGGATTCTTCTCGGATACGCTCTTCGTCCAGTTGGAAAATCTGTTTCTGTGCGATCTCTCCGTCACCTGAAGGTGAAGCAAGTCTTATCCTGAAAATGTACAAGAATGGTTTCACAGCAGAGCAGATCGCTGCAGCAACAGATAAAGAAGTAGAAGAAGTAAAGGCAATTCTTGCCAGTGAAAAATAGTGTAAAAAGAGTGAAAAAATAATGGAAAAAGTCTTCCTGTTTGGATGTAATAATATTCGAAAGGAAGGCTTTTTCTTTAGAATGAAAGACAGTAGATCAAGAGGGTCTACTGTTTTTTTGTGGAACCTCAATAGTTTTTTGAAATTCCCGTGTGAGGGGGAAAGTTGATTACAAACAGAATAAATTACAGCAGTGAAAGTGACGATACAAATGCAGGAAGAGC